>JAESGN010000613.1_pt1 | contig 22548 bp, 23 predicted proteins | sample 9269731 | NCBI WGS metagenome assembly JAESGN01 (sample SAMN15720683, study PRJNA650826) | algae metagenome | isolation source: Mojavia pulchra JT2-VF2 and co-occurring heterotrophs from desert soil | place: USA: Cadiz Valley, Joshua Tree National Park, CA | collected 1998-06-08
TTAATTAAAGCTTTACCAGCATCTCCTAACAAATGGAAAAGTGCTAAAAACCCAGTTTCTAACCAACTTATGAGATTACCGAAAACATTAATTAAAGCTTTACCAGCATCTCCTAACAAATGGAAAAGTGCTAAAAACCCAGTTTCTAACCAACTTATGAGATTACCGAAAACATTAATTAAAGCTTTACCAGCATCTCCTAACAAATGGAAAAATGCTAAAAACCCAGTTTCTAACCAACTTATGAGATTACCGAAAACATTAATTAAAGCTTTACCAGCATCTCCTAACAAATGGAAAAATGCTAAAAACCCAGTTTCTAACCAACTTATGAGATTACCGAAAACATTATTAGCAGCCATAATCTTTACTTCAAGATTGCTGAAAGTTTCCATATATCCCTACAGAGAGTTAAATAGTTATTCCTGAAAACGGTTATTAGAATTGATTTCTCCGGCTCACTACTAGCTTGAACTGATGCAGTATTTTCCACTGGTGGCTCAATTTCAATCGCAGTATTTACCACCGTTGGCTGAGTTTCAGTAGCCGGATTTGATAAAGTACTACTGTTGCCCCTTGAGTCTGTCTTTTGGCGGCGAGTATTTTTTCTAATCTCACCCAACAAATATTTAATTCTGCTGCCGCTCAAGTTAATGCCTAGACCTTTCAGCATCTCTGAAACTTCATCGGAAGTGTAGCCATACTTATCAGACGTAAGCTTCTCTATATATCGCCTCATTTTCTTCACGGCAACTCTTTCTGATATATCCTCTCGTTCTTTTGGCTTCTGTCCCTTTAGCAGCTCGATGGCCTTATCAATCTTACCCTTAGTAATTGCTTCTAATTCTGATGCTCACCCATTGTTGTTAGATTTAGAAATAATCATTGATTAACTACTTATCCTCTCCTATTTGATGACAGAAAATTCTGTTGAATTATGACTTGATTTTCTGCATAGTGAATGCCCATTAAATTTTGCTCCGCAGTGGCTACGCCGTAACTGTCATTCACTCAAATACTGATTTTAAATAGAGTGTGGCTGCTGTACGTTCGCCGTTAAGCTTCGCTAAAATATTGCTTTTTGTGGCTACGCCATCACTAGATTTCCAAATGCTGATTAGAGTTTACAATCAGCGACTGCTACGCCGTCGCTCTAATTCAGCTACGCTGACATCTGGCTTTTACTTGAACTACGCCATCATTACTATTTAACTTTACTACTGTATGATTGCAGTCAACTAGCTACGCTGATATATTACTTATACTCAGCTACGCTGCTGATTTTTTCCCTCCGGCTACGCCGACTCTGCCCCTCTCTGGTTTTCTAGCTCTCCCCGCAAATCGGCTAGAAGCAAGCCGTGCCTTTTGCCTGCGGCAAACCTCGCTGCGCTCGGACGACAGGCTTGCCAAAGGGGGAAGTGTCCCCGCTTTGGAAACCCCCTCTAATTGTTGCAGTTATGCGTCCCAAACTGTCAAAAAACCTGATTCGTAATAAGACATTGGAAGCTCGTGTTAATGCAATCGAACACGAAATGATAAAACAAAAAGCACAAGACGCGGGACTATCGGTGGCAGAGTTCACAAGACGCAGCGCATTACTAAAACCACTGCCAAGACGACTGAGTAAAATCACCTTGGCAACGTATAAAGAATTAGTTCGCATCGGCAATAATATTAATCAGCTAACCAGAGCTACAAATGCAGCCATAAAAATGGGAGTGCGACCACCAGCATCACCAGAACAATTAGAACAACTGCGAAATCTATTACAACAAATTGGTCGAGAGCTATCCTCTATTGAAACCGAAACTATTGATGACGATGATGAGGAAATAGATGAGGATGATTCGGAGGAGTGGGATTAAATATGATTGGCAACCAAACCAAAGGTAAAAGCTTTCGCGGACTCTTGAACTATCTCGAAAACAAAGAGTCTTCGTGTTTAATTGGCGGTAATATGTTTGGCAGAAATGCCTCTGAACTAGCAAGAGAATTTCGACTGTCTCGACAACTGAACCCAGAAGCTCTGAAAGTAGTTCACCACGTTTCGCTATCACTCAGCCCAGGTGAACAACTAGACAATGATACTTGGTGCGAGATTGCAGATAAATATATGTCAGCGATGGGTTACACAGCTAACCAATATGCCATCTACCGCCACAGCGACCGCGACCATGATCATATTCATATTTGCGCCAGCAGAATTAGTTTAGATGACGGCAAGATTACCCGTGATAGCTGGGAGTATGTACGCTCAGAAAAAATCATTCGGCAGCTAGAACTGGAGTACAGTTTACAGCAGACTATTAGCAGTAAAGAAAAACTTCACCGCGCACCAAGTATAGGGCAACAGCAACGAGTTGAGAGAGAACAACGCGAGTATGAGCAGGGTTTAAGAGAAACAGTTCCCCAAAAGCCAATTAAAAGCCAACTAATTGAACTAATCGACCGCGCCACAATAGATAAGCCAACCATGCCCCAACTGATAGAACGATTGCAACTGTTGGGTGTAGAAGTACGTCACGGTGTAACACGCAATGGAAAAAGTAAAGGCATCTCTTACTCGTGGAATGACCAGAAATTTAGCGGTACTTCCTTGGGGCCTGCCTATACATTCCCAGGATTACAAAAACATAAAAGTATTGACTACCAGCCAGAACGTGATGATGAGCGCATTAACCTACTTTTGGTGATTCCTGATAAACCATTGCCAATTGAGCAGTTAGAAAAGTTTCTTCAAGAGATTGAACTCAAACAAAATCAACCCCAGTTTACGCCCCCGGCAGAAGATGAAAGCCTGCGCCCAGTGTTGCAAAATTACCTCACTCAAAAACGCGGTTTAACCAATTACCTTGTAGAGCCATTACAACGCCAGGGGTTAGGTTACATCGACCAGCAGCATCGTGTGGTGTTTATTAAGCGTGATCTCAACGGTGAAAAGTCAGGCGCACTGGTTTGGGATACCCATCGAGAAGACAATCGGTGTATGGAATACCCTGAAAACAGCGTAAGCTCACAGGGGTGGTTTCACTTAAAATTGGGTGGAGAAGCAGACTCGAAAATCGAGAGAGTATTTTTGTGCGACTCCCCCATTGATGCACTGTCACTAGCAGATATGGATAGGCATACATACAAGGGGCTACCGCCAGTAAAAACAATGTACATGGCAGTCAATGATCCGAATAACTTGCCCCTTGAATATCTCAAGAATGTTAGCAGAATTGGTTTAGCATTTAATAACGATTCGCAAGGTAATGAAACGGCGCAAGTTGTTCAAAAAATGCTACCCCAGGCTAAAAGAATTGAACCATCGGGCCTTACTTGGAATGAGATTTTGATTGAAGCGAAGCAGAGAGAAATCCTTGAGCAGAAGCAACGCTCTAGGGGTTTTAGTCGATGAGTCGTGTTGCGCCGACGAACTCGTTGCCGCTATCGCTCGACTCATACGGTCTTCGGGACGGGCAGAATGATTTCTAGTAGGGCCAACAAAATTTGCCAGCCCGCCCCGAAGACTCCACTTCGTCGCATGATTCGCAACGAGTTCTTAAATCTTGGTAAGACGACACTGAGCGTAAGTTTGAAAAGGATAGTATTAATTGATTCTAGTGCGGGGTAGTTATGACGGCTGAAGAACTGCTAGAGCGATATGCTGCTCTTGAAAGAGATTTTGCTGGGGCTAATCTTAGTGGAGCCATGCTGGAAGACGCTGATTTGCCTGGAATCAATTTGAGCGAAGCGACTTTGTATGGGGCTAAGTTGAGCCGAGCTAATTTGAGTGGGGCTAATCTTAGTGGAGCCAATTTGGATTGCGCTCAACTCGACGAGGTTGATTTTAGTGGAGCCAACTTGACTAAAGCTTCCATTTGTGGAGCTACGCTTGAATGGGCTAATTTGACTGGAGCTAATTTGACTAGAGCCTATTTGGCTGATACCGGCTTGTCGGGGGTTGACCTGACCAATGCTCAAATGACCGGAGCTATTTTTAGTTCTTTTAGTCTGACTGGAGCTAACTTGACTAACGTTGACTTGAGTAGTGTTTCGATTGATTTGCCTGGTGGAATCGATAATCCTAGAATCGCTGGAGCTATATTCTGTAACACCACTATGCCCGATGGAACTAAAATTATTAACTTCTCTTAAACGTTATAGCACCAACATAGCAACTCAATATCAATACAGGCTTAAATAGAGTTGAATTTATGCAGTACGACTAAAAATTAAACAATTACTTATAAAGTTTGGCACAAGTAAGAAACCGAGTTAAGAAAAATTTTATTACTCTGCTAAAAAGCTTGATTTATTAAGAGTTTCACCCACCTATTCGGCGCAACTTCCTTGTGCGGTCGCTCCTGCGATCGCAGTTTTCTCCCAAGCGCCTCCCCAGCTTCCCCAGCTCCCCCAGCCCCGACCGCGCAAGATGCTTGCGAGACATTGGCTCTCAAGACCCTTGTTCTTCAAGCCTTTTAACAGCCTCATTAAAATTTTTCTTACTTCTGTTTCTTACTTTTTCAAATATCATCAATAAATTTAGAGCTAAACAAAGAAATCATAAGTTTAAATCTATGCTTTAGTTCTCCCTTCAAATTACAACTAACTGAGAATATGCTGTAATTAATTTAACTTTAAACTACTGAGACTCCATGACTTGTAGAAATGATCAATTTCTAGCTACGAATGTATATTTGTAATTAATTACAATTGTAAAAATGCTATTTTGTGTATTTGTAAATTTGTAATTTAGGCGTTAAGCTTGGTATTGCCAGTTTCTAGAATTTGTCATAACGTAATGAATTACATTTTTACAAAAACACATTTATGAAAATTGCGGTTTTGAACCAAAAGGGGGGCAGTGGCAAGACCACAGTATCCATCCATTTGGCTCATGCTTTTTCTATGAAGGGGTATCGAGTGTTACTAGTTGATACTGACCCTCAAGGCTCAACTCGCGACTGGGCAGCAGCACGTAATGGTGAAGCTCCATTTAGTGTCATTGGTTTGGATCGTCCTATCTTGCACAAAGAATTGCCCAAACTATCGCAGGGGTATGATTTTGTTTTCATTGATGGTGCGCCAAGAGTTTCTGACTTAACCAGATCAGCAATCATGGCAGTGGATTTTGTGCTGGTTCCTGTGCAACCATCCCCCTTGGATGTGTGGGCAGTGCATGAGGTAGTAGAACTAGTACAAGAGGCCACTATATATAAACCTGACCTAACAGCAGCATTTCTAATCAACAGAAAAATAGTGAACACTGCTCTTGGGCGAGAGGTGACAGAAGTTTTAGCGGAATATCCCTTAAGAGTGCTGAAAGCACAGATAAGTCAAAGGGTCGCATTTGCTGAGTGTTTGAATATTGGGAGTACGGTTTTGGAAGCTGCCCCGAAAAGTGCTGCCAGCTTAGAAGTACGAGCAGTTGTTGAGGAAATATTAGAAGCAACAGAGGAAACGAATCATGGCAGAAGCTAAAAAATCACAAAAATTAAGTTTAAAGCCAAGTGTTCAGAAAACATCTGTTCAAGAAGAAGCAGCAGCATGGGTGGAAAGTCGCAATGCTGCTGAATTGGCTAATTCTACAGTTCGAGAAGAAGCTAACAACGGTAAAAGCAAGCGCGTTACTTTTGAAGTAACCGAAGCACAGCACCAGGAGATTAAAATCCGCGCTACTAAAAAGGGCATGACCATTAAGGAGTATATGATTGCTCTAGTTGAGGAGGAGCTAAAGAGATAATGTAATAAATTACTTTATTACATCTGTATTTAATTACATAATTACATTATTACATCTGTAACTCAGACTGAAAACCCTGGTTTGGTGGGTTCAGAATGATTCACGACAAAAATAATTATATTTCTTGACAAACAGGTAGATTTTCTTCATTCTTATGCGAGTAGAGAAACTAATCTTTTGTAAAACATAGCCGATTTTCTCTAGGCTCATGAGGCACTTTAGATACTGACATTGAGAACCTCCAAGCACAATTGTGCGCCTGGAGGTTATTGTGAGCAATTAAAATCTTTCAAGATCATGTGTTTATGAGAATCAAAACTAATTAAACCAAGTTGTTTCAATTTACTCAGAGATCGTGTGATTGTTACTCTATTAGCGCAGCAAGCGCTAGCAATATCTTCATGAATCAAACGAGCATTTAAACGCGTTCCCTCTGGCACAGGTTCACCAATTTCTTGTTTGAGAAATTCCAAAAAATAGTGCAAGCGTTCTTCTACCTGCCGCTTTCCAGAAATGGCTAACAAAGATTCTGTTTGCTGCAACCGTTGATTGATTCTTGGTAAAAAATTATGACTGAGGCTAGGAGAAGTTGCTATCTCTGACACGTGAATTGATACCAACTCCACCTCGGATAGGGCTATTGCTTGGTAAATCTTCAGAGAGGTCATACTAGAGCCAAAGATCATTCCTGCTCCTACCAAGCCTATCAGCACTTCTTCACCTGTTTCACAGAAAGTACTCAGTTTGACCCAACCCTGACAAACATATAAAATTTGTAGCGGGTTGAGAGAGATATTGTCTCCTTTAGAATATTTATATAAGCGGCGCTCTCTAATAAAGCTGCTGATACTATTGATTTCTGGCAATTCCCATTGCTGACGTTCACTAATATTACGTATGACCCACCGAAGAGATATTACCTGCCCCTGTTGATTGCGAACAACTGCGACTGTTAAAGCAGCATCAAAGGTATCGCCATGACCTTGTTGCAAGCGTACTAACAATTCTGTGCGTCTGTCCGATTCAGATAATCGGTTGATTTCGCTACGAACTTGCTGACTAACTTCCAGAGGAACGAAGTTAGTAATTGGCTTACCTACTAAAAATTGTTTGTCAACATTCAGTAATTTAGCTGCCATCTGGTTAGCTTCTTGGATCGTACCTGATGCATTAGTGACTAAATAACCCGATGGTGCTAAGTCAAATAAATCTTGATAGCGTTGGTGTTCTGTTTCTAAATAATTTAGTGTTTGTATTAGTTCCTCATTTTGTTGATATAGTTCCTCCACCGCCAACTGCAATTTTTTTGAGGTGTTATGCAGTTCCTGAAAAGCTTGCGGTAGTATTTGTGACGGTATCCAAGGCAATACAGTAGCAGTTTGGTATAAATCTGCTAAATGCTCCTGCAATACTCCTGTGCGTTGGAAAAATAGTTCCTGCTTCATTTGGGGTTACTCAAGGAAAGTTCGTTGTGCAAGATATGCCACTGTTGCAACTAGCTCATAAAGCTCAAAAGGCTTACAAATAACCGACTGGAACCCTGCATCCATTGCTTCGTTAAGGTATTCCGGATATACATAACTTGTAAGAGCCACGGCAGGAAGAAACCCTCCACAATTCGCTTCTTTATTTCTAATGAAGCGAATTAGTGAATAACCATCTTTGCCAGGCATACCGATGTCGCTGATCACAACATCAGGTTTCCACTGTTCTATTACCTGTATGGCATTATCCACTGATGTTGCTGTCTTGACTTCTGCCTGGCAATCTTCAAAAATAAACGTAACTAAGGACAAGGAATCATCATTATCATCTACAACAAGTACCCGTAAATCATTAACAGATGGCGATTTACTTGGCGGTATTTGCTCTAAAAGCATTCTCTCTTCTAAATATGAATTGAAAGAAATTTTTGACAACATAGACAAACTTCCTATTTGGTCATCACAATTAGGAGCCTTTAAAACCAGAGCGCTAACTATCTGCTTTTAAACATCTTTATTAAAAAATCAACATGACATTAATCTAGATAGCTTTAAATTTACACCCGCTTCACATAAGGAGTCGGTACAGTTCCGCACTGAAGCTCCTAAGTGCAAAGCTTTTCTTAGACACGACTAGCTCCAACAGAGCTACAACGTTGCGTGGCATTGGTTTTGTGCTGACCGCAGTTGACTACAGCTAGCTCTGTGTCCCTAGCAACCGAGCATACTCGTTTTTGACGATGGAATAACACTCACAAGATGTATCTTCCAAGTCTGACCGATTCAGGATGGCGATATTTCCACGCTTATAGCTAATCATTCCAGCACGGCTGAGTGTGCCAGCTGCCACTGTGACACCAGCGCGGCGACAACCCAGCATCTGAGCGATAAATTCTTGAGTCAGAGGGAATTGATCTGATTGCACACGGTCAGCGACTATCAGCAACCAACGGGCAAGTCGCTCTTCTATCGTATGCAGACGGTTGCAGGCTGCTGTTTGTGTCACCTGCGTGAACAGTGCTTGGGTATAACGCAACAGCAAACTTTGAAGCTCTCCGCCCCGATGGAACTGGGCTTTTAGTTGCTCTGCCTTCATCCTCATACCATCGTCTGCAACCTGTATAAACGCGGTTGTGGTTGTAGTGCCGCCGCCCCAAATAACAGGAAGACCCACCATACCATCACTACTTACCACACCAGCTTCAACGGTCGAGCCGTCTTCTTGGATACAGACTAAAGAAGCGATCGCCTGATGAGGAAAATAGACGTGTGTGATTGGTTCGCCTGCTTCGTAGAGGACTTGCTGAAGTGGAAGTTTTACTCGCTCTAGGTAGGGAACTAGGCGTTGATACTCAGCAGCCGACAGTGCAGCCAGTATCTGATTTTCTATTGGTAAATGAGGCTGGTTCGATATAGACATAAAAATCCTCCAAGCCGCTCTGAGTGCAAATCTCAGCAACTAATGGCAACTTGGAAGGAGCTAGGAACTAGTCCCAATATGTCAAAAGGTGAATTCTTTCTAAAGTAAGTTGTTAGCGTTACAACTTACAATGTCGTGTTAAACTTTACACTAGTCATAGGTTTAAGCTTGACACGCCTTACTTGATCTTAACAAATTTTTAGTATCCTATCTGTAGGATTACATTCCAATAAGCGTATAAGCGCAATGCTTTCACTAAACCCCACCACGACAGTGCCAGTTGCGTTGTATAGCACTAGCTCAGTATTCAAAACCCAATCACCGAAACAGCCTTTCGCTTCTGCTCTGGCGTAACCTCCAGATAACGCTGCAACGTCCCCAGGTCACTGTGGCCAGAAATCTCTTGAATAGTTCTCAAAGGTATCCCCGCGCTCGACATCTGCGTGAGGGCAGTTCGCCTAAACGAGTGGGTGCTGACTCCTTCTACTCCAATCCGGGAGCAGGCATCACGTAAAATCTTGTCTGCCATGAATCGGGTTAAACGCTCAGTTACACCGCGCTTGCCAGGGAACATTACCGCCCCTTTGGGTTGGTACAGAGCTAGTATGGCTGATAGCGTTGGTGGAATGTCTATAACCCGTGTTTTGTACTTGCCTTTCGTGGTACATTTTCGGAAAGTGATGGTTCCTGATTTGATATCAGTCTTAGTAAGGGCCAACGCTTCTGACACGCGACAACCAGTAAACAGGCAGATGCCAAACAGAGCGCGATCGCGAGGGCTAAGAAATCCCTCGGTGAACAATCGCCTTAGTTCTTCTTGGCTTAGTATTTTGCCCTGTCCGTTGCCGCTAACCTTCATTTTTACTACCTTTTAGGGCATTACACCAAAACTGTAAAACGTGTAATCACACCCCCAAAGTATTGTATCTTCGTTAGGCTCCCCAGCGCGCTCACCAGCCATCAATTTCTACTTATCAATCCCAATCGCCAAAACCCTTATTTTTTCGTTGAGCAATAAAACCTGCTTATGCTTGCAGCACGATGACCAAAAACAGGTAAGATCCTACCCAATATGAAGCGGGTCATGTTGCGGCTTGCCCAACTGTCTATACTTCTTCTATATCAAGGGCTGATAAATCGTTGCTATCAGTGACATTAAGAGCAAGGTTAAGAGCCTTACCTTAAATGCTGAAAGTAAAATAAAATTATCCTCAACTAAAAACCCGTAATGGTTATCCCAGAACTCGAACAGCAACTACTTCAGCTTTCACCTAACGACAAACTGTATATTATCCAAATCCTGGCACAAAGCCTGACTACAAACAATAACAACACCCAGCCAAACCAACAAAATAAACTTATAGAATCCCTACATCAAACTCCCTTGGCTGAACTCACTAAAGAATTAGACCTGAGCCAAGTGCTAAGAACCCTGATTGAGTCCCTACAACCAGAAAAACCAACCTTCATTAGAGAATATCCCCAGCCTCAATTCTATGGATGTATCGAAGATGAAACATTCTTTCGCCACCCCCAAGGACAACAACCAGAACGCGAACCAATACTGTGAAATTCCTGCTAGATACTAACACCTGCATTATCTATTTGCGGGGTAAAAATGCCACTTTAAAACAGAAATTAGAATCTACTGCCACTAAAGATATTGCTGTTTGCTCAATCGTGAAAGCTGAACTATTTTATGGGGCAATGAAAAGTGCTAACCTCCAACGAAATCTTAGCTTACAACAACAATTTTTAGCCCAATTCATATCACTACCTTTTGACGATATAGCAGCAATGACATTTGGCACAATTCGCTCTCAATTAGAAGCATTAGGCACTCCCATTGGAGCGTATGACTTACAAATTGCCGCCATCGCCTTAACAAATAACTTAACCCTCATCACCCATAACACTAGAGAATTTCAACGTATTAATAACTTAGTGATCTCGGATTGGGAGATAGATAATTGATTAAATGACTGCAAAATTATTAGTGTCTTAAGGACACCAGCTAGACACGCTTGTGTCTGGGTCGTGTCTAGGGTGGTGTCTCGTGGTGTCTACGCCGTATAAGGGTTTGTCGCTTGGGTGTCTGTGGTGTCTGGAGTAGACGTGTCCGCGAAAAAAGGGGGCTAGTGGGTGCAGACACTCTTACACCAATCACCATCAAATTTGATTGAGCTTGATAACACCGTCACTTATCCAGTTTGCTAACCCTGCCCCCACAATTTCGTACATCCAGCCCTTGATTTGCTCTACAGAAAATCTTTCTGAGTTGACTTTAAAGTTACTTTTGAACTCTCTTACGTCAGCTTCAATTCGCTCAGTTCTTGTAAGATATTCATACAACTTTTGCGCCATTGGGGAGATTTTATTCTTTGGTGATTGGGTGGATTCTGCCTTGCTACCGATATTAAATTCCAGTTCATAAATGCGCTCTAAAGTAGCTTTATCGATAGGTGGGTTAGGGTTAGACTCGGCTGCTGGTGTAGGGGAACTGAAATCAGATATTTTAGCTGCCATAGTCGGCAGATTAACATCAAGCCATTCATTAGAACTATCGAGTTTTACCTTGGCAAGACCCGTTGACTTAGCTTGTAATGTAATTGGGTCAACTAGAGCCAAACATTCAACTTGAAGCATTTTAGAAACAAGATTATGCAAGCCTTTAATTCCAAATAAACACGTTTGAGTATTGTTGTGAGCAACCACAGTTAAAGGCATCTCTTGTTTACGGCTTTTAGTCAGTGCTAACTTGCCAAACTTTGATAGTAATTCTTCATCTTTAATAAAATCGCTATATGTGGTTGCTTCCTCACAAATTAGGGATAAAGCTTTACCTTCAGACCACAGTTTTTGTCGCCATTGGTCTTCACTCATTGAGGAATTATTGAAAGTTTTTAAACGTTCTTCTAATTCTTGAACGTAGTCGCGGATCTGCTGTTCGATGTCTGACCAGGAATGATAACTTTCAACCCCTCGCCATTCCGCGCGGTTGCTGTCCGGGTCAAGCACAACAACACGGTAGCCAGCTTCTTTTTTCTTCTTTGCAACATAACGAGCCAGCCAAGATTTACCTGAGCCTTGGTTGCCCCATATAAGGGCAGTTTGTTTGATGAGGTTTTGTACCCATGCGGTTTTATCACCGTCACCGTTGGCGATAACTGGCTGCTGCACTTGTTCGGTTACTGTTCCCGGTGTGCCGTGTGGTAATTGTGGTTGCTCAAATTTCTCAAAGCTTGCACCACCATCTAGCAAATAGCCAAACTCATAGTAATCATCAGCATTCATAGCCATGAGTAAGGCTGTACTTTGCGCTGGGGTGATGGAGGCGATAAACTGCTGTCTGGCTTCAGCGATTTTGATACCACGTAGGTATTTAATCAACTCATTTCCAGATAGTTCAAGCAACTGCTCACCCAGTTTTACTGAGTAATTAGCCTTGACCCCAACAAAGAGTTTGGTAGCTCGGTAGTGCGGTCTAATATCGCTTAAATAATCCCTTGCCCTGCTGGTGGCCCACAAACCTATTGCCCCTAACACCATTGCACCAATGCCCAAATGAATCTTAAACGGGTTATCTGCCGGGAGTGAGCGAAAGACGTACAGGCTCTCGTGTTGGAGGAATGCCCAAGGGTTATAGTTCGGGTTGCTTGTCCGGTACTGGTTAGCCTTTAAATAGGGGTCGGGAAGAAGCGATCGCTGCTCGTAGCGACAATACTTGTTAGCCAAAAGCAATTTATCGGGGTTGCCGATACCTGCTTGGATTGGTGCGTCATAAACCCTTGCCGACTCAGGGTAAAAGCACAATTCTTTCTTTGAGATGCCGTCGCCAACGTGGGCAGCAATGCCACAAATCACCGCGCCTGTTATGGATGCCATGATTGCCAGATTTAGACGCGGTGGGATGTTATACGAGCGTTGATTGAGGTTAGATGGTTTGGTGTCCATAGTCATTTCTTACGGCAATAGAAAGCTAGAATGACTGCCACGACTGCGGTAAAGCCCAGAATTATGGGGAAATTAGTTTGTTTTGGTGACTCAATCCCCTCATACTGCTTTACTTGTTGGGTGACTCCCAAAAAACTGCTACGAGCTACAAAGTCCATCTGTTGGGCATCAGTGGTTAACTTCCACGAACTTGTAGCCAGCATGAGGGTACGAGTTACCCCAAGCCCAAACTTTTGACGGTCGGCAATCTGGGGAATCACACTATTGTCAAAGCGCAAATAACAGAGTGTGGCAGCAACAGAAAGCCCAACGGGTAAACCTGCCACTACTGCGGGGAACAGCCCAACACTAAGAGCTAGATACAACGATTGCGTTGATGTGACTTGAAAGCCTACTAACACTGCACCTTGAGCAATCCCACGAAGTACAGTTACGCCGCCATCGGTTTGGGCGATCTCTGACTGTACTTTTTCGCTGTCGTATTGTTGAGGGTCAATAATTTCTCTGCTTTCGTCAACAATCTCTGCATCGAAATAAATGGGTGATTGGTTTTGATTTTTGGTTAACATAATAAACACTTCATTATGGCTAACCCCAGGTCTAGACCTGGGGTTTATTCACTTGTTAGTCAATCAACCGTCTAAAGAAACCTTGCACCCCCCGCATTGCTGCTGAACCGTGCCTGTGGATGTCTTTTAGTGTTTCCCGTGCTTTATCACCAGGGGTCAAATCTGATTTTTTAGCGTTTACCTTCTGCCACAGTTGAGTTCTGGCATTAGTCGCGTCAATCTCAATCCCTCGTAGCTCGGTGCGGTGCGATTCCCCCAATAAGTTGAGTGTCCTAGAGTGGCGAAACTGTTCAATAGCTATTTGGTTGTTAGAGGCGATAACCTTCTGTTCTAAGCCGTACCCTAAACGTGCATCACTGACCCTGACTTTTGACCAACCATCAGCCATTTTGTTGATACTTGCACCTGCATCAGTGAGAAACTTGGTTTCTTCTGTCATCACTGCTTCAGTTGCTTGTAAGCCTTGTGATAGGTTGCCGAATACAGAAGAGGCATTTTGGGCGCGTTGGGTTTGCTTGATTCTAAAATCTGCTACAGTTGCAGCTGCGGTTTTATTACCGTCAAGGGCTTGGAATACAGTTTCTTGGCTGATTCCCGAAAGGGAATGTAAGGCAGCGTAGGTGATGGGTGCAGAGAGTTTGAGTTTTACTGTTCGGTTCATTAATCCCACGCTCCTAGTTCTTCTAGTCTGGTGAAGATGCTGCTGGCTCTGTCGAGAGTAGCGTATGAAGTAATATCATTCAATGCTGTAGAATCGCCCTCTGCCAGCCTCCAAATGGTTTCGTCTGGCAGTTCTCCCCCAAAATTCCCTAAGAATTGCCCATGCGTGAGAGGGTTTGGCGTTTCATCGATGGTTTGAAATTGGTCATAAATTCCGCTTTGCAAGTATGGCAGTGCTTCTTGAATGATTTGCTGTTGCTGTGGTGTTCTGCCTAAATCGGGTTGAAATGGGTCATCATTGGCAACTATGGATGCTGCTGATCGTGCCAAATCTAAGGGGCATCCATTGTTAGTCAGCGCGTTTAATGCCTCGTAGAATAGATTGGAGTTATTCATCTTGTTACAATCCTTGTGTGTTGTACTGGGTGCAACAAAGCCGGGCGATTGCACCGACGGCCAATCATTGCAATCGCTCTCCCATCACTGAAAAAAGCCTTCCCTTGAAACATCAACAGTTGAATCTGCGGCTGACCATTGCAGAGTATTGAAAAATTGAGTGACATCCCCAAGGGTTACATCGCAATCAAAATGTAAGCCTTGATACTGTGGATGCTGCCGAATTTGAGTTACTAATTGTTGGGCTTGTGCAATCAATTCTGGTAGTGGTTGAGTGTTCATATTCACCTCAAAAAATTGATAATTGCAGTGATTCTTGGCTGATAACACTCGCATTAGTAGACATACCTGAAACTTCGTAACAGCGAGTAGTCAAAGCCTTGTGATTGAGCAATAAGTCAGCCTTCAGTAGTTGACCTGCTAGAGGTCTAAAGTGATATTTTGGATGCTGGATTGTCCCTGTTTTAAAAAGGTACTGGTATAGCGTTCTATCTATTTGGTAGACATTGGAATTGGTTAGTAGGGTTGAGTCATAGACTCTGCTTAGATTACTCATGAAGCCACTCCCTTAAACTGAGAAGCCATAGAAGCTAGTCCGGTCTTATTCGGTTGAATTGCTGCTGGTGTAGATGAAGAATTTTGAGTTTTTGGAGATGTCTGCACACCAACGCCACCTTGAAAAATCAACTTTTCTACTGCTGCTGATAGGGCTTGTGTAGGCGCATCGTGAGGAATATTGAACATCTGGCACAGTTCAATAACTGCTAGGTACGAGATGGTTATACGCCGAGATTCGTAGTTCATTAATTAAGCTCCTGTTGCAATTTCAGTTAATAGCTTTAAGCCAAAAGCATTGATGAATTGGGGATTTTGTAATACCACAAATCCCAAGTCGGCAAGATTCTGATCCACTACTGGCATAGCCACACCACCACCCCAGGCGACAAGGTATTTCGCTCTGTCTAGGTAATTGCCATTCGTTACAAAGTTGGCGAATTTCTCAATTCTGCTGCTCCACCATTCGTCCAGACATTGGCTGTACTCTGTCTCAAAGTTTTTAACTGTGAGGTGATTACCTCCATAAGTGAAGGTTCCTGACACAATCCCCTGGTTAACTAAGGTGGGTGAATGCTTCACGTCCCTGGAAATTAAGCTGATATGGTCGTTTCGCTTGTCGAGTGCTTCTGCAATCATGCTGTGTAGTTCACCGGCTCCACCCTCTATCAGGTGACGGTCAATCACTGCACCACTGCCGTTGAACACGGTAATCAACCAAGTTGATGAACCGATATCGAGAGCGATCGCTAATTCTGAGGGGTCAAGCACCAGGGATGCTTCACCAAATAAGCAGTGGGCAATGCTGCCAAACCCTTCGGGATAAATGCCAGTAACCGCGATTTCAACTGTCTTGGTGACAATAGAACGAGTTACAGGATGCAGATGCTCAAAGGTGTGAGTTCCTGATACTCTGCGTTTAATCTCTTGGCCCCAACGTTCTGGGTTGTGGTTGCTCAAACTAATTGAAAGCTTGACACCATCGGGAATATTGAGAACTGCCAAATCTGCAAGGATGCTTTCTAGTGCCAGTTCTGCTTTTTTGGACTTGTCCTCATGAAGTAGGGTGTGGTCAGCCTGTGCGATTGCTGCACTGCCCCAGAAAAATTGAACGTCTTTTAAATCAAGCCGCGTTCCTTCTACATATCGCACCCATGCCCCATCTTTAGATATGGTTTCGTGGTGCATGAGGTTGCGGTTACGAACAAGTGAGTATGCGGCTGGCATCATGATAGAAAAATCACCGATGATTGCCTTGCCATATCCTGCTCCTGCGTCTTTACCTCCTGTGAGGTCAGTTAGCCCGGAATTGGCAAGCAACTCTGCTTGAACTAGCCAATTTGTGGCATTGGTATATGTGATTGTCATGGTTCTGATGGTTGGTAAAAGTCTTTGTTTCTCTGGGTTTTGAGAACTTAAAGGTTGAATCACCTTAAATCCACGCATCCAGGTTTTGGCAAGCCTAAACTTCACTTTCTGGCTTCTGTTGCCTTTGTTGGGTGACTGCTTTTGGCTGACAATCACATCATATCACATCATGATGTGATTTTAGATGATAAGATCGTATGTGATCGGGCAAGAGAGCATATCATGATGTCAGATGAGCAAACGAGTTCTGACTTAATGAGCAAAAAGTTAAATGCAATTATTCCAGATGAAACTTGGGAGGCACTAGAGCAGATTGCTAATGAAGAGATGAGGACTAAAAGTCAAATGGCAGCTATTCTGCTTGGTGAAGCGATAGCGGCTAGAGGTGCTAAAAAATCGGAATCTCAAAAGCAGGAAAAACCAGAGGTCTGAGGTTTTTAACTTCTGTGTCCTACCAACACTGGATAAAAACTCTAATAAATGGCTATTGATTTAAAAATGCAGTGTTAAGCATTAGTATCGGTAAAGGAAGTGCTAATTTCACATTATTAATGTTGATCTCGCCATGTTAGCTGTGAAAGACCCACAACCCGATTTTCAACTCCCGCCGCACAATGAAGCGGCGTTAGAGATGCTTAGGGAGGCGAAAGACTATGAATCCACTGTTGCTCTAGCAGCTAGTGGTGCTGCGCTTGGTACAGGCGGCATAGTTCATCCGTTGGGCTGGTTACTTTTTGGATTGGCTTACAAGCCGTTGGTAGCAACTCAAAAATTTGCGCGGTTGGAAAAATTAACAGCCCTGCTTTTGGATGAGTTTAAAAGCGAGGGTATACAAGTCTTTCCGGTGGTTAAGGTAGAGTCCAACAACCCTATCGACTTGTTTGTGAGATTTCCACGAAAAACTCACCTGTTTATTTCCATTCGCTCAAAAGGAGAGAGAGAGATTGTCTACAACGAAGCCAGAGAGGTTTTGCAGGTCAAGCGTAAAGACAAGAATGCACTCAAAATCTGGAAACCCTGCCCACTGGTTGAGTTGGCAGATTATGAGAAGTGGCTCAACAAGAACAGAGACTTGTTTGGAATGTCCTCAAGGGAAGCTCAGAAAACTCCCACAGCAAAAGTTTTAGTTCTATGGCCTCCTACCAAGGCGGTTCAAACTCACAATGACCATCTTTATTCAGAGGTAGGAAGCATGAGAATTCTCGCTCTCAGGCGAAAAGGGACTGCGTTTGTTATTCAAGAGGAGGAAGTAACCGAGTTTGTCAGGGCTTGGTTAGCCAAGTACAGATAGGCTAAAAAGTGAAAACCCCGTGTCCCGTTGGGATACCGAGGTTTTCTGATTTCTATTCAATTGGAATTGGGGAATTGGGTTGGTCGCCTAATTAATATCCCTAATAGTAATCTTATCAAACGTTTTGGAGTGTTAAGCAATTGTAACACTGGCTACACAAAAAACGGCAACTTAGGAATTTTACGTGATTAGATTTCTGAACGCTTGTATATAAGATTACTTTCGGGATAGCTCCAATTCCTCCAACACACTTCAGGAGGAATAGCTCTCATGTCACCATTACAACAATTTAACAACTCAGTATTGGCGCAATCAGCAGCCCAATCAGAAACTTTTTCTGCTGCGAACACAGAACTTGAGCCGGTTGTTGGTAGTAAAATCAAGTTCGCGTTTAACGCCACTGGCTCTAACAAAGATTGGGACTTTAAAAAGCTATCTGCCAACTTCCAAGATACAGAAGGCACTCTAGCCGATGTCCAGCAGCGCATTAAAGCAGGTCACGCTATTTGTGCTGGGTTATTGGGTGGTAAATGGCGGAGTAAAGCTAACGTTATCGGTTCTCACTGGCTACTACTTGACATTGATAATTCTGATGTTGCCCGTGATGCAGAAGGCAAGCCGATTAAAGACTCTAACGGCAATTCTATCAAGGTTTACAAGCACCAATTAACGCTTGAAGAAGCGTTAGCCCATCCCTTCATTCAAAAACATTGCGCTTTACTCTACACCACTGCCAGTCACAAACCCGACTGGCATAAATTTCGGTTGATTTTTCTTCTGCCCCAATATGTTGAGGGTGCTGACACGGTAGAAGCTTGTACGCGCTCTCTCATGCAGCAGCTACCGCATGACCCAGCTTGTAAAGATGCTTCTCGCGTATTCTACGGCAACACAGATGCCGAATTTCTCATAGTCAACCCCGAAGCTACTCTACCAACCGAGTGGGTAAGTTCAGCGATTGCGATCGCGCACAAGGAGAGGGAAGAATACCAGCAGCGCATCAAAGAAATTGAGTCACGCCGTCAACAGTTCCGCGAAATCTCCGACGTTGAAGGCTGGGACACTGAGCAGCTAATCTCTAGCGCACTATCATTCATCCCACCACGTACCCCAGGCAGTGGCAACTACGACGAATGCCGCCAAGTCCTGATGGCTTTGGTCAACCACTACGGGCCAACGGATGCCGAAATTATTGCTGAGAAGTGGTCGCCTTCTATCCCTGGCACAACCTGGAACATTCGCGCTAAGATTCGCAGTTTCCGACGTGGGGGGATCTCGATTGGAACACTGTTTCACATTGCCAAGCAGTACGGCTTTCGCTTCCCGCAACGGCAGTACGAACCATATCAACGTGACCAAGGGCTGATTAGCCGCGAACAGTGGGAACTAGGACGAGTCAGAGAAGACTTGACGGAGTTCAAGAATTTATTAAAGCAGGCGATTGCCTCCGGCACTGCACTTCGTGCAATCGCCCCGTTTATTTCAGCTGCCAAGGGATTTTCAGCACCACCAGCACCAAAGCCAGAACCCGAAATTACTGCCGCTTTCCGGCAGGTAATTGTTTACAAGCAGGGCAATATCCCACACAGAAGCGAATTTACAGGTGTAGGCAATCTCTATATTGAATGCCAACCAGATGAGCATATTGCTGCCTGGGTGGAAGCCATTTCTAAGGGGTGGACGCAGATTTTAGATAATTCTCATCCTGGGCTGGGCAAGTCGCACAACGCTGGTCAACTCACCGCCACCCTTTTCGGAATTGAGAAACTCATCTACCAGGATGCCAACCACCGCAACCCCTCAACACTGCCGATTGAGACTAATTTCGTTGACCTCCCTGTGCGGCACAATGGCTTAAAAATCGACCCCACTCGCACAACCCCAATGGGCGATCCTTTTCAATTGCGCCCCAAAGCGGGTGAAACTCCTGATACCATCGGCAATTGTCACCGAAGTTATTTATTTGAAGGCTTCCGTGACAAAAACTTTGTTAGTTTGGATTTTGAAGAAAGCTCTATTAGCCCTATCTGTAACGGTTGTCCCCTCCAAAACCAGTGCCGTTTCGCTATTGGTTTTGGTTTCGGCTTCCGCTATCTTAAGCGCAGTGCAATTCAAAATTTCTCACAAATTCGAGCGCATCCCGACTCTACCCCAGTTACTTTAACTAACGCGGCAGGTATTCCTTTCACCGTTGGGCGGATTTGGGAAGAAGCAGGTACGCTCATTCAACCTGTGCGAGAAATTCAAGTCAAGTTGAAGGATTTTGACACTACCGCAGCCCAACTAGCTACAGGCTTACCGCCTGAGCAATGGTCAAAACTCCAACCAGTTTTACAGTTTTTGCGCTCGTTGCTCACTCAAGACATTAAGCCCGATTCTCGCTATGGCTTTGATGATGCGGCATTAAGGGCAGTGTTACCGGAGTTTCCCCAAGATTTAGATGTTGAAGGGATTCGCAAGATTCTAGAGCCTAATTTGGATTTTCTAATAGACTTAGACTCTCTTGATATCCAAGCGGATCAACAACTCTCTAAAAGTGCCGCCGCCCGTTTTGCTGCCAAGCGGGTAGTTAAGGACAGCGCACGAATTGCGGGTAAGGATTTTCTGGAGTTGCCCAATTACTGGTTGCCTGACTTCCTCGAAGCTTGGAAGGGTGAAGGTTTCTTGGCTTGTAAATGGGGTGTAGTTAGCATTTACCGCCCTAACACCAAGCATCAAGACTTGGCCCTATCCGCCCAATTTAATATCTACCTCGATGCCACTACCACGCCAGAGCAGTTGAAATATAAGCTTGGCTACCATGAACCCGTGCTGATCATCGAGCAGTCACGCCCCGACTACAGCAATTTAACAGTTGTCAACGTCACTGGACTGGGTAAACTGTCCAAAAATCGCTCTAATTCCTTAACTGCCCGTGTTAACGCCCTCAAGGAAACCTTTCTCAAACTCCACAAACGATTGGGTATCATCGAGTGGAAATCTCTTGCACAAGAGGCTATTGACCGTATTGAGTACGGTCACTTTGTCGATGGTCGTGGAGTTAATCGCTTTAGTGATGCTGACGCAATCGCCAGCTTTGGCATTCCCTACCAGAACATCGGCACGTTGGCAGCACATTTTCAGGTGATGACTGGTTTTAAGGTCAACCTTGAAGACAAGGACAGCATTTTCCAAAAGTATCTCATCCAAATGGTGAGGGCTGAAATTATCCAAGAGATTGGCCGATTACGCGCCCACCGTCGCCCAGGAGAAAAGCTAACATTCTACTTCTGTGCTGATTATGACCTCAGTTTCCTTTTAACAGAACTGCCAGGGGTGAAATTAGAGGTTGTTGATGCCAGTGAATTCTGCATCGAAGCTGGCAGCCGCTCACAGCAGACCGGACACGCCATAGTCAACGCTTTCACTCACCTTTGGCAGTCGCACCAGAAAATTGGCCAAAAAGCGATCGCCAACATTGTAAACATCTCCCAGGAATGGGTCAGCCGATTTACCAAGCGTTGGGGAGGGTGGCGCTCCTTCAAAAAAATATTACTACTGCTATTAGATAGTCTTTATAGCGATAGTAATAAAAATTTGACAGACCTCAGCGATGATGAAAGGTGGTTTGCTCGTGAATACTTCCCTATGCTGATTACAGAATCGGAATCATCAAAAGAAGATGCCTTAAAGCATATAGCTGAAGTTGCTACAAGCGTTACTAATACGGAGATGCAGCGGATTCTGCACAGCTGCACTCCGGCTGTTAGGGCTGACTTGCTGATGATTATCTTGCGTTGTTTACCTACTGAAGTTTACTTAGACCTATCCCAAGTCTCAGTCTTTGCCTCGGTGCAAACCAACTGTAACTCGACAGTAACCTTATAAAATTTATCCGTTTTAATTTCTACTGAGCGTATCAGTAGTAAAAGATGCTCATAATAATGATTTTCTACTTAATCATTTACTGAGCGTCCCGTTCAACATACCAGTAGGCTATTTACCACTCGTGAAAGGTTAAGATAAAGCGTCTTTTATCAGTCAGTTAAAATACCCAAAATATTCTTAATAGAAATGATAATCGTGTGTTGGGGAGAGGGAGGAAAAGGCGAGCGTTGCTCGCCTTCTCCTCCCTCTCTTTTATTATCATTATCTTCAAAGTCTTTAACAGCTTAAGGATTGCTAAAATGCTTATTATATCTGCTTTTTAGCCTTAGCGTAAGTTTCTGCATGGATGCTACTAGAACGCTGTATAGCCTACTTCCCCTTATTGAAAGGGTGCAAGATTTCAATTAAAAAATATATCGAGCAAGGTAGCCCCAACATTTACCCCAGTTTCTAGTGACTCTCTTGTATCATGTCTGTTCAAACTTTCTTCTTCCATTTTCAGCCTAGCTTGCCGACTTTCTTCTTCCATTTTCAGCTTTTCTTGTTCCATTTTCAGCCTAGCTAGTCGTTCTTCTTCTTCTTGTTTACGTTTATATTGTCGTTCTTCTTGTTCCATTTTCAGCCTAGCTAGTCGTTCTTCTTCTTCTTGTTTACGTTTATATTGTCGTTCTTCTTGTTCCATTTTCAGCCTAGCTAGTCGTTCTTCTTCTTCTTGTTTACGTTTATATTGTCGTTCTTCTTGTTCTATTTTCAGCCTAGCTAATCGTTCTTCTTCTTCCTTTTTCTGTTTCCCCTGGAAATATTTCATTCCAATCAAAAGCATAAATAAAGAGCCAACAAATACAAGGATCATTGGGTAATCATTAAGCCAATTGAACAAATTTTCTCCAGCATTCATTAAAGCTTTACCAGCATCTCCTAACAAATAGAAAAGTGCTAAAAACCCAGTTTCTAACCAATTTATGAGATTACCGAAAACATTAATTAAAGCTTTACCAGCATCTCCTAACAAATGGAAAAATGCTAAAAACCCAGCTTCTAGCCAACTTATGAGATTACCGAAAACATTAATTAAAGCTTTACCAGCATCTCCTAACAAATGGAAAAGTGCTAAAAACCCAGTTTCTAACCAACTTATGAGATTACCGAAAACATTAATTAAAGCTTTACCAGCATCTCCTAACAAATGGAAAAGTGCTAAAAACCCAGTTTCTAACCAACTTATGAGATTACCGAAAACATTAATTAAAGCTTTA
>JAESGN010000618.1_pt1 | contig 22137 bp, 21 predicted proteins | sample 9269731 | NCBI WGS metagenome assembly JAESGN01 (sample SAMN15720683, study PRJNA650826) | algae metagenome | isolation source: Mojavia pulchra JT2-VF2 and co-occurring heterotrophs from desert soil | place: USA: Cadiz Valley, Joshua Tree National Park, CA | collected 1998-06-08
ATCGAAGTCCCGCGCGACTATGCTGCCGGCGAGTGGCTGGGGTCCACATCGCTCGCTCCAAGATGGCCTGAACAACCCCTTGGAATCACGAGTGCCCCAGTCGCTCAACCCTTTCGGGACGGGCTCTGAGCCCCGCGCGTCGCCGCGCCTGCATCGACCATGTCCGGCTCGCTCTGAAGGTGTCGGAGCGGCGGGTCTGCCGTGTGCTCGGGCAGCATCGCTCGACACAACGTCGGATTCCGCACGGACGCGACGATGAGGAAAAGCTCATCGCCGATATCGTCGAGCTGGTCCGCCAATACGGCCGCTACGGCTATCGCAAGATCGCCGAGTTGTTGCGTTCGACGGCAGGCTGGGTCGTCAACGACAAGCGGGTTGAGCGAATCTGGCGACGCGAGGGGCTAAAGGTTCCGGCCCGGCAACCCAAACGAAGCCGGCTCTGGCTGGGAGACGGATCCTGCATCCGCCTGCGCGCCGAGCGGCCCAATCACGTCTGGTCCTACGACTTCGTCGAGGATCGTACCCATGACGGGAGAAAGTATCGCATGCTGAACATCATCGACGAGTTTACCCATGAATGCTTGGCCATCCGTATCGACCGAAGGCTGAAGGCGATCGACGTCATCGACGTGCTCTCGGACCTGTTCATCCTGCGCGGTCTGCCAGAGCATATTCGTTCAGACAACGGTCCCGAGTTCGTCGCCAAAGCCGTGCAGGATTGGATCAGCGCGGTCGGTGCCAAGACCGCCTACATCGCGCCCGGCAGTCCCTGGGAGAACGGCTTCATCGAGTCGTTCAATGCCCGGTTGCGCGACGAACTCCTCGACGGCGAGATCTTCTACACCCTCGCGGAGGCGAAGATCATCGTCGAAAGCTGGCGGCGCCACTTCAACACGGTGCGCCCGCACGGCTCGCTCGGCTACAAGCCGCCGGCTCCAGAAGTCTTCGTGCCCGCCATGACCGCGCGGGCGGCTGCGCTATCCAGACCGGCTACGCCGCCCGCGCTGGCGCCGAGGCCAACCGCCCACTAACATTCAACCCGGACCTCTCGGCGGGGGCGGATCAACCCTCGTCGCGCCCATGCCTGAACAAGACAAAATCAGCGGCAAGCCCGACGACGAGGAAATGTTCTGGCGCAACATTGGTATATTCATGAACTAGGCCATGAGGCGAGCGCCCGGTGCATCTGATTGTCGCTGTAGGGCTTCGACAGGAACGTGACGTTCTCAGGCAGGTCGCCCATCTTCGGCTTGATATGGCCCGAGAGCACGATGATCAGGATCGGCGGCCACCGGTCGCGGACCGCGCGAGCGAGTTTCATCCCGTCCATGGACCCGGTCATCTGCAGGTCCGTGACGACCACGCGTATGTCGTCCCGGCCTTCCAGGACGGCGATGGCCTCGTCGGTGTTTCGCGCTTCCAGAACCTCGAAACCAGCGTCCTCTATGGCGCTGACGCCCTGTATCATGAGGATCGGTTCGTCCTCGGCGACCAACGCGATTGGCATTGACATGGAACTACTCCGCTCGCGCACCTCGACCGACAGCGTCGCGATCTCGGGCGTCGTGCTTTCGAACTCGGACGGATCGGTCTGCTGCGACAGATCCAAGGAAGCCTTATAGATCCGGCGCCCCGCCTCGTCCGCGACCTCGACGCCGAAATGGGTGTCTCGGTCCAATGGCATCCCATCCCGTTCCATTTCGGCGAGCGCTTTCTGGGCGTCTTCCCGAGCTGCCTTGTCGTGAGGGAAATGGATCGGATCGCCAAGTTCGTCCGGGCCTTCGCCAGCGTCCACTCGTACGTTAAAAATCGGCATGTTCTTCTTGGACCCGTGGTCCCCCATTGCACCGAACGGGCGGGCTTTCCCTGTGTTCCACCCGTGGCCAGGATCTCGCCGATGAATAATGCATGCTCGTCAAACCGCACGGATCATTTTCCAACGGTCAACGAAAACGGCCCCGGAATTACCGGGGCCATCCATCATACGCGGGCGGTTCGATCAGATAACCGCTGGCGGCACACGCCCAGCCGCCGTGGCGTCGCGGACATACGGATCGGCGTTCTCATCGAAACGCGACCAGCCTCCAGCGCGGTAGTCGGCCTCACGGGCCGAGCGGTCGATCGGCGTGGCGCCATCGAGGATCGCCTGGACGGTGGCCTCGTGCTCCGGCTTGGTCCGGACGGAAACCACGGAGCCGCCGCGGCGAACCGTCTCGGCGTAATAGTTGGCCTCGTCCTCGTCGTGACCTTCCTTGACGAAGGAGCCGACCAGCCCGCCGGCGGCTGCGCCCACAACTGCGCCCGCCGCGGTGGACGCGAGCCAGCCGGCGGCGACAACAGGACCAACGCCGGGGATCGCGAGAAGTCCGAGACCGGTCAGCAGGCCAGCGGCGCCGCCAACGCCCGCGCCGATGCCGGCGCCTTCTGCGGCATTGGTCTCGCCGGTCTCGCCGTCTCGTCCGACGATGCTGATGTCGCTGCTCGAAACGCCGGCTGCCTCCAGTTGCTCGACAACCGAGCGGGCCGTGGCGTTGCTATCGTAGGATCGGGTCAAGGTGCGGGTCATGTCGTTCTCCAAAGTTCGGGGTGCGAGCGGCACGGATCAGTTGCGGGTGATGTTGCCGCGATAGTCGACGGAAACATTGACCTGCGCGCCGGAATGAGTGGCGGTGCCCTTCCAGACGCCGTTGTCGTCCTTCTTGAGGGCGCCAACGTTGGAATAACCGTTGGACTCAAGGCGGCTTTTGGCCTGGCTCTCGGTGAAGCTGTTGGCACCCGGCAGGGGGGCGTTCTTGTCGGCGTCGGCCTTTGGCGCCGGGATGGGCGAAGTCGTTGACGTCTGGGCCATGGCGGCGAAGGACGTCGCGGAGGCGATCAACGTGGCGATGAGCAGCTTCTTCATGATGGTCTCCATCAGGCAGGTGGCGGCGTTCGCCGCGATGCAAAACCAAACGGCAGCTCGCCCAAGAAAGTTCCACCGCCAAGATCTCAAAGGGGAAGGAACACGGGGCCTGGGCTTACGTTTGGATCCACCACCCACCCATCGCCGGAGGACCTCCATGGCCACGACCCCGAAGCCGCTCGACGACCTGTTCCACGACATGCTCAAGGACGTCTATTACGCCGAGAAGCAGATCCTGAAGACCCTGCCCAAGATGGCGAAGGCGGCGCGGTCCGCCGAGCTCAAGAAGGCCTTCGAAACACATCGCGAGGAAACCGAAGGCCATGTCGAGCGTCTCGCGGAGGTGTTCGAACTGATCGGCAAGGCCCCGCGCGGCAAGACCTGCGACGCGATCCTCGGGATCATCGAGGAAGGCAAGGCGGTCATCGAGGATTACGGCGACAGCCCCGCGATCGACGCAGGCCTGGTGGCCTCGGCCCAGGCCGTCGAGCACTATGAGATGGCCCGCTACGGCACCCTCAAGGCGTGGGCCCGGCAGCTCGGCCACAAGGAGGCGGTCAAGCTGCTCGACGCGACGCTCGCCGAGGAGACCAAGACCGACAAGGCGCTGACCCAGCTCGGCGGCCCCGCCAACGCGGCTGCCGTCGCCAAGGCGGCCTGAAGCTTATCCCCTTCCCAGCCCCGGCGGCGCTGCCGCCAGGGCTTTCCTTTGCCAGTGCGAGCGCGCCATGTTCGATTCCGAAACCACCGTCCAGCGCGACCTACGCGGTGGTTGCCCGCCATGGCTCTCCGGCTTCAAGCGCCCCGTCAGAGCACCGCTCGACCACGATCTGTCATGCGACATTCTCGTCGTGGGCGCGGGGATCACCGGAGCGCTGATGGCGCAACATTTGACTGCGCTCGGGCGTCAGGTCTGCGTGATCGATCGTGAGCGCGCCGGTTGCGGCAGCACCGCCGCCAGCACCGCCATGCTGCAATGGGAGATCGATTGTCCCCTCAGTGAGCTAACCGGCTTCTACGGCTTCGAGCGGGCCGCAAACGTCTATCGCAGAAGCCTCCAGGCCGTTGCGGGCTTGAGGGGTTTGGTCGACGATCTAGCCTTGCCCTGCACCTTCCGTCATCGGAGTTCGCTCTACATCGCGGCGGGAGACTTCGGAGCGCGACAATTGCTGGCCGAACACCAGCTTCGCGAAAGGGCGGGGCTTCCAGGCGTCTGTCTGGATTATCTCACGCTCCGGCGCGAATTCGATTTCGATCGCGAAGCCGCGATCGTTTCGCCAGGATCGGCGGATGCCGACCCTCTCCTCTTGGCCCATGCCTTGCTCGCTCAGGCCATCCAGCATGGCGCGAGCATGTTCGACGCGCAGGCCGTCACATACGACAACTTCGGCCACGGCCTGATCGTCGGCCTCGAAAACGGCCGGCAGATCGAGGCGAAGACCGTCATCCTCGCGACCGGATACGTGATGCCCGAGTTCCTGAACTCGGATCTGCACAGCACGGCGTCGAGCTGGGCGATCGCCACGCCGCCGCAAACTCCGGACGCGCTGTGGCGTGATGGCGTGCTGATCTGGGAGGCGTCGGACGATTACCTTTACGCCCGCACCACCGCGGACAACCGCATCGTCATCGGCGGCGAGGACGACGATGCCGTGACGGACCCCGACGATCGCGACGCCCTGATGCCGGCGAAGGCAGAGATACTCAAGAAGAAGCTGTCGCTGCTGAGACCGAACGCGGTCGCCAAAGCCGAACTCATCTGGTCGGGTGCCTTCGGTGAAACCGACGATGGGCTCCCCTTGATCGGAAGAGCCCCGGGCATCCCCAACCTCTATGCCGCCTATGGAAATGGCGGCAACGGCATCACCTTTAGTTTTCTCGCGTCGCGGGTGATCGCGAAACTGATCGCCGGCCAGCATGAGGATTGGTACGACGATCTCGCCCTCGACCGACCCAAGCCGAAAAGCTGATGGGCGATGGGGCACGAAAAATCGGACTGTCTTTCGACAGTCCGCTCGATCCTTTCAGTCGCGGGGCCGTCAGGCCTTGTCGACGACCTTCTTCACGGCATCCTTGCCCTTGCCGAGCGCCTGCTGGACCTCGCCCTTGCGCTCCTGCGCTACCCCCTCTGCGTGAAGTCCCGGCTTGTCCATAGCCTTGCCCGCCGCCTGCTTGACGTTGCCGGCGGCCTGACGGGATCGGTCATGGAGGCCTCCAAGGATCAGGGGAAACGACCCCGAAATCCTCGGATGCAGCGCCTCACAGGCGAAATCTCAGCGATGACCGCGCCGCAGCGCCCTGCCGCGAAAGCGGCTTAGTCCTGTGGCGCACAGCGATCGAGTCGGCGATCAGAATAACCGGATGACAATAGTGCACTTGACATGGTGATGAACGGGCCGCCCGGCGCCGGCAAGTCGATGTTGGCGAGCCGCCTGCCTTCGATCCTGCCGCCGCTGACGCCACGCGAGCTTCTGGAGGTCTCGATGGTGCTCTCCGTCGGCGGTCATCTCGCCGGCGGTGCCCTGACCGATCGGCGCCCTTTCCGCGCGCCGCATCACTCGGCCTCGATGGCGGCGCTCGTCGGCGGCGGCCTGCAGGCGAAGCCCGGCGAGATCTCGCTCGCCCATCACGGCGTGCTTTTTCTCGACGAATTGCCCGAGTTCCAGCCGCAGGTGCTCGATGCGCTGCGCCAGCCGATGGAGACCGGCGACGTGCTGATCTCGCGGGCGAACCATCGTGCCGTCTACCCTGCGCGCTTCCAGCTCGTCGCGGCGATGAATCCTTGCCGCTGCGGCAAGGCGACGGAGCCGGGCTATGCCTGCCGGCGCCAGCCGAACGAGCGCTGCATGGCGCAGTACCAGGCCCGGATTTCCGGCCCGCTGCTCGACCGGATCGACATCGCGATCGATGTGCCGGCGGTCACTGCCGCCGACCTCATCCTGCCGGCCGCCAGCGAGGGTTCCGCCGAGGTGGCGGCGCGCGTCGCGGCGGCGAGGGCGCTCCAGGGCGCGCGCTTCGAGGCGCTCGGGCTTGGCCACGTCACCACCAATGCCGCCTGCCCGGGACCGGTGCTGGAGGAGATCGCCCGTCCCGACAATGCCGGCCTTGCCCTGCTGAGGGATGCGGCCGAGGCGCTGCGGCTCACCGCCCGTGCCTATCACCGCGTGCTGAAGGTCGCGCGCACGCTCGCCGATCTGGACGGCGAGGCGAAGGTCGGCCGGCTGCATCTCGCCGAGGCGCTGTCCTATCGCACGCGCGGCGGGGAGCTGGCGCAGGCGGCGTAGAGAAAGCCCGGTCCTGCGGTTTTCGGAAAAAGCCGGGCTGCCCCGCAAGCCCCCCAAGGTTAAGCCTTGCTTGAAAGCTGACGGCAAAATCGCGCTTTCCTCAAGCGGCTTTTTTCAGGGCGGCGGCCTTAGACGGGGAGCATGGCTCTCTCGTCCTGGACATGGTTCGTCATCGCTGCCGCCGTCATCGTCGCCCTGCTGGGAACGGGCGGCGTCCTCGCGCTGAGACAATTGGCGCGCGCACGCCGCCAGCTCGCATCGCTCACCCATGAGGTCGAGACGCTGAACGACCAGCTCTGGACGCTGGCCGACAGCGAGCAGCGCTATCGCAGCCTGGTCGAGGCTCAGGGCGATTTCATCGTCCAGCGCGACGGGGCCCGCATCATCTACGCGAATACCGCCTATGCCGCGCTGTTCGGTGCCGAGGAGAACGATCTCGTCGGCAGCGAGGCGCAATTGCCGCAGCTCGCCTCGCGGGCGCTGCGGACGCTCGACGGCGGAGCCCGCAGTTTCGACGAATGCCTCGCGACCTATGTCGGGGAGCGCTGGATCGCCTGGATCGAGACGGCGGTTCCAGGCCCAGGCGGCCGCACCTTGATCCAGCGCGTCGGCCGCGACATCTCCGCCCGTATCGCCGATGAGGACGCGCTGGTCGAGGCGCGCGCCCGGGCCGAAGCCGCCAATGAGGCGAAGTCGCGCTTCCTCGCCACGGTGAGCCACGAATTCCGCACGCCGCTGAATGGCATCCTCGGCATGTCCGATCTGCTGGCCGATACCGGCCTCGATGGCGAGCAGTCGACCTATGTCCAAGCCCTGCGCATCTCCGGCGAGGCGCTGCTCGCCCTCGTCGACGACATCCTCGACTTCGCCAAGGTGGAAGCTGGCCGGCTGGAGCTCGTCGAGGAACCCTTCGATGTCGTCCAGCTGGTCGAGACGGTCTCCGAGCTGATGGCGCCCCGGGCCCAGGCCAAGGGAATCGAGCTTGCGGCCTATATCGCGCCGGAACTGCCGGCGCAGCTCGTCGGCGATCGCGACCGCCTGCGGCAGATCCTGCTTAATCTGGTCGGCAACGCCGTCAAGTTCACCGATGCCGGCGGCGTCGGCCTGAGCGTGCGGCGGGTGGGGAGAATGGTCGAGATCCTGGTCTCCGATACTGGGCCCGGCATTCCGGCGGACAGGCTCGAGGTCATTTTCGGGGAGTTCGAGCAACTGGACCATGGCCCCGGAATCCGCCATGCCGGTACCGGCCTCGGCCTCGCCATCGTGCGGCGGCTGGTCGGGCTGATGGATGGCGAGGTCCGGGCGGAGAGCCGCCTCGGCGAGGGCGCGAGCTTCCGCGTGATCCTGCCGCTGGCCGCGGCGCCGGGCGCCGAGACGGTGCCGATCCCGCATTGGCCGGAGCAGCATGTCCTGCTCGCTTCTCCTGCGCCCTTCGCGGCGCGCTTCCTCTGGGAGTCGATCCGGGCCACGGGGGCGGCGGTCTCCGTCGCGGCCTCCGTGGAGGCGGCACGGGCGACCCTTGCCGGCGAACGCCCGGTGACCGCGGTGCTGATCGACCATGCGCTCGGCGACGGCGCGGCGAAGGAGCTGGCGGAAACGGTGCGGGAGGCGGGCATCCGCGATTGCCTGATCCTGCTGTCGTCGCTGGCACGGCGCCAGTTCGGCTCGCCGCAGGCCGCGGGATTCTCGGGCTTCCTCATCAAGCCCGTCCGCGCCCGCTCGCTCTATGAGCGGCTGGGTACGCGCTTTCCCCAAATCTTGCCGGCTACAGGCAAGAGCCAGGCCGCCAGATCGCCGGTGCGCAAGCCCCTCAACATCCTCGTCGCGGAGGATAACGAGATCAATGCGCTGCTGCTGACGCGGACGCTGGAGCGTCTCGGCTCCTCGGTCATCTGGGTCCGCGACGGGCGCGAGGCCCTGCAGCGGATCGAGGCCAGCCTCGCCGGCGCGGCAGCGCCGCTCGATCTCGCGCTTCTCGATATCCGCATGCCGGTGATGACCGGGCTGGACTGCGCCCGTGCCGTGCGGACGCTGGAAGCGGAGCGTGGCCGCATCCGGCGCTTGCCGCTGCTGGCCGTCACGGCCAATGTTTCGGCGGCGGATCGCGAGGCCGCGCTCGCCGCGGGAATGGATGATTGTCTCGCCAAACCGCTCGAGCGCGCGGCGCTGTTGCGCTGGCTCGATCACCTCGGCAAGGAGGCCTCGCGGACATTGTCGGCTTGACGGGCGTCACCGCTTCGACGCAGTTTTGTCGCGAAGTTGTAAGATGCGCGGAGCAAGCCTTCCCGGATGCCGGAAGCGGCTTAGAGGGTGAGACAGGCGATGGCATTGCACGTTTCTGAGCGATCGAACGCGCTGCCGGCCCGGTTTTCCGCCGGCAATCCCCTGCTTTCGCGCCTCGCTCCGATGATGCTCATCACGGGCGGGGCGATGCGCCGTTACGGATTGGAAGCCGGCGAATCAGCGCCGCTTTCGGGGAGCCTGGGTCGGCTCGGCTCGCTCGAAGTCCGGCTGGCGCGCGGCCCCCGCGAGATCTGGCGCGCGCAGCGGCTGCGCTACCGCGTCTTCTACCAGGAAATGTCGGCGAAGCCCGATGTGATCGCCCGCATGTTCCGCCGCGATGCCGACCGCTTCGACAAGGCCTGCGATCATCTGCTCGTCATCGATCACGCGGCGAAGGGCCGTTTCGGCGGTATCAAGCCGAAGGTCGTCGGCACCTACCGCCTGATGCGGCAGAGCGCGGCGAATCGGCTGGGCGGCTTCTATACGCAAAGCGAGTTCGATCTCGCGCCCCTGCTGGCACGCCATCCCGGCCAGCGCTTCCTCGAGCTCGGCCGCTCCTGCGTGCTGCAGCCTTACCGCAACAAACGCACCGTCGAGCTGCTCTGGTCCGGTATCTGGGCCTATCTGGAGCATCACCGCATCGACGCCATGTTCGGCTGCGCCTCCTTCGACGGCACCGACCCTGACGCGCTCGCCTTGCCGCTGAGCTTCCTGCACCACCATGCCCGCTCGCAGGGCGAATGGAGTGCTGAGGCGCATCCCGAGCATCTCGTCGGCATGGACCGGCTGCCCGCGGAGATGGTCGACTACAAGCTCGCGCTGAAGCAGATGCCGCCGCTGATCAAGGGCTATCTCAGGCTCGGCGCCCGCTTCGGCTCCGGCGCGGTCATCGACCGCCAGTTCGGAACGACCGACGTGCTCGTCGTGCTGCCCGTCTCGGCGATCGACAGGCGCTATGCCCAGTATTACGGCGGCGAGAACTCGCGCTACGCCGCCTGACGGCCGTTCATTCGCCGGCTGCGGCCAGCGCCTTCAACGCTTCGCGATAGGTCGGATAGCGGAAGGCGTAGCCGAGTTCCCGCTTCACCAGCGCATTCGAGACCCGCTTGTTCTCGCCGTAGAAGCTCGCCGCCATCGGTGAGAGCTTCGCTTCGCCGAAAGGGATTTCGGGCGGCGGCTCCAGCCCCGTCACGCCCGCGGCGAAGCTGACGACATCCTGCGGCGGAGCCGGCTCATCATCGGTCGCGTTGTAGATCGCGCCGTTGCGCGGCTGCGCCAGCGACGCCATCAGGATGCCGGCGATGTCGTCGACATGGATGCGGTTGAAGACCTGTCCCGGCTTGACGAGCCGCGTCGCCTTGCCCTCGCGCAATTTGGCGATGGGGTTGCGGCCGGGCCCGTAGATGCCGGAAAGGCGGAAGATCTGCACGGCCTTGCCGCTGCCGCGCCCCAGCGCCAGCCAGTCCTCCTCGATCGCGACGCGCAGCCTGTTGCGGGCATTGCCTGGATTCACCGGCTGGCTTTCGTCAATCCAGGCGCCGCCCTGGTCGCCATAGACGCCGATGGTCGAGAGATAGCCGATCCAGCGCAGCGCCGGCGCGGTGGCGAGTTCGTTGCGCAGCCTTTGCAGCACGGGGTCGCCGTCCTCGCCCGGCTGGACCGAGACGAGCACGGCTTCGGCCTCCGCCACGGCCTTGGCGAGCGGGGACGAGACTGCGAAGCCGCCGAAGACCAGCGTGCGGATGCCTTCGCGGCTGAGCTCCGCGGCCCGCTCGGCCGAGCGGGAGGTGCCGGTCACTTCCCAGCCGCGGGCGAGCGCGGCGCGCGCGAAGAAGCCGGCCGAATAGCCGAGGCCGAGGATCAGCAGTTTCATGCGGCATCTTCCGTCTGCGGGAGCAGGGCGGCCCATTCGGCCTGCACCTGATGGTCGGTTTCCGTGCGCAGGCTCGTCGGCGCCAAGAGTGCGGCCTGCGCCGGATCGAGGCGGCCGAGCGCCCAGACCGCCATCGCACGCACCAGCGGGGAGGGCGCGTCGAGATGCACAAGGGCGCTGGCGGCCAGCTCCGGCCGGCCGCTATTGCCGATCGCGATCAGCACGTTGCGCAGGAAGCGGTCGCGTCCGGTCCGCTTCACCGGCGTGCCGGCGAAGAGCGTGCGGAAGGCCGCATCGTCGAGGCCGGCGAGCTCGGCCAGGGACAGCCCGTCGAGCTCGTCCTTCAGGGCGAGGCGGGTTTCCTGCGCGCTTTCGGCGAACTTGTTCCAGGGGCAGACAGCGAGACAGTCGTCGCAGCCGAAGATGCGGTTGCCGATGCCGCTGCGCAGCTCCGCATCGATATGGCCGGGATGCTCGATGGTGAGATAGGCGATGCAGCGGCGCGCATCGAGCTGGTAAGGCGCCGGGAAGGCCGCGGTCGGGCAGATGTCGAGGCAGCGCCGGCAGGAGCCGCAATGGTCGCGCTCGGGCTCGTCGGCCGGCAATTCAGCCGTGGTGTAGATCGCGCCGAGCAGCAGCCAGGATCCGTGCTCGCGCGAGACGAGCACGGTGTGCTTGCCCTGCCAGCCGAGCCCGGCCGCCTGCGCCAGCGGCTTCTCCATGACCGGGGCGGTATCGACGAAGACCTTGACGTCGCCGCCGCCGCGCGCCGCGAGCAGCCCGGCCACGCTCTTGAGCTTGCCCTTGATGACGTCGTGATAGTCGCGCCGGCGGGCATAGAGCGAGATCGCGCCCTTGTCGGGGTGGGCGAGCATGGCGAGCGGGTCGCCCTCGCCGGCATAGTTCATCCCGAGCATGATGACGGAACGGACCTCGCTCCACAGCGCCCGCGGATCGGCGCGCTGGGCGGTGCGCTCGTCCATCCAGGCCATGTCGCCGTGATAGCCGGCCTCGAGCCAGGCCTTGAGCCGGCCCGGCGCGAGCGGAATCGCATCCGCCGCCGCGACGCGCATCGCGGCGAAGCCCTCGGTGCGGGCACGCGCGGCAATGGCGCGCTTCAGCGCCTCGCCGCTCAGAAGTCCAGATTGTCGTAATGGGCGCTCGGAGCCATGCCCGGCACCCGGTCGCTCAGCAGCGGCCGGAAGCTCGGCCGCGATTTGATTCGGGCGTACCATGCGCGCGCCGTCTCGTCCTCTTCCCAGGGCACGTCACCGAGATAGTCGACGCAGGAAAGATGCGCCGCCGCGGCGAGGTCCGCATAGCTCAGCCCGGTGCCCGCTAGCCAGTTCCGCTTGGCGAGCAGCCAGGAGATGTAGCGCAGATGATAGCGCACATTGGAGCGCGCCGCGCGGATCGCGCCCATCTCCGGCGGGCCACCGCCTTCGTCGCGGCTCATGAAGCGCTTCATTACCTTTTCGAGGACCAGCGGCCCGGTGATCTCGTCATGGAACTTCAGGTTGAACCAGTCGAGCAGCCGGCGCACCTCGACGCGCTCGCCCGGCCCCTCGGGCAGGAGCCGACGGTCGCCGAGCGCGAGCCCGCGCGTCTCGTCGAGATATTCGGCGATCGGCCCGGCGCCGGGCACGGCCAGGCCGTTCTGCTCCTGGAAGACGGGCGTGGTCCCCGCCGTGTTGAGCTCGAGGAATTCCCGCCGCCTCTCCCAGACACGCTCCTCGACCAGCTCGGCCTCCATGCCGAATTCACCGAGCACGAGACGGATGAAGCGCGAATGCGGGCATAGCGGATAATGGTACAGCGTCGCCATGGCACTCATGAAGCCTTGAAGCGGGTCAAATGCGGCCGGAGCGGGGCGAGAGGCCAGAAAAATCCCCGCTATGCGTCCAGCGCCCGCTCATATCACGCCCGAAAAGCGCCACAAGCGCGGGGGAAGCGGACGCGGACGATTTGCCTGGGTTCATTGGCGAAGTGGTAACCAATTTGCAAAGAGCCGGGCGTAAGCCGGTAACGCATCGACCGAAGCCAGCCGGCGCGGATCCAAGTCGCACGAGGACGTTCTCCCATGCAGAATCTCATCGAAGCCTTCGTCCTCGGCATCGTCGAGGGCCTCACTGAGTTCCTGCCGGTCTCCTCGACGGGCCATCTCCTGCTGCTGGGCCACTTCCTCGGCTTCGAATCGAACGGCAAGACCTTCGAGGTCCTGATCCAGCTCGGCGCGATCCTGGCGATCCTGCTGGTCTATTTCCGCCGCCTGCTCGACATCGCGCTGCGCCTCCCGAGCGATCCTGCCGCCCGGCGCTTCGTCATCGGCGTGCTGGTCGCCTTCCTGCCCGCGGCCATCATCGGCGCGCTCCTGCACGGCTTCATCAAGGGCGTGCTGTTCAATCCCCTGATTGTCTGCTGCGCGCTGATCGCCGGCGGGCTCGTCCTGCTCGTGGTCGACGAGCTGGAGCTCCAGGAGAACTACACCGACGCGACCGCCTTCACGCTGCCGATGTATCTCAAGATCGGCTTCTTCCAGTGCCTCGCCATGATCCCCGGCGTCTCCCGCTCCGGCGCCACGATCGTCGGAGCGATGCTGCTCGGCGCCAGCAAGCGGGCGGCGGCCGAGTTCTCCTTCTTCCTTGCCATGCCGACCATGGCGGGCGCCTTCGCCTACGATCTCCTGAAGAGCTACAAGGACCTGACCTTCAACGACAGCATGCTGATCGTCATCGGCTTCGTCGCTGCTTTCTTTTCGGCGCTGATCGTGGTGCGCTCCTTCCTCGACTTCGTCTCGAAGCGCGGCTTCGCGGTCTTCGCCTGGTGGCGGATCATCGTCGGCTTGGTCGGGCTTGCCGGGCTCTGGATCGTCGGCTGATCGCACCCGCTTTTTGATCCGGCGCGGGTTCGGATTTCGGATGGGATCCATGAGGTGATCCCATCCCGCCCTAGCCGGCCCGCGACGGATCCCCCAGCGGGGTGGCGACGGGCACGGAGGTCGACGGGGCGGTGGCCGGGGCCGAGGTGAGCGAGGCGGTCTGCCGCTCGATCATGCGGTGGACGACGGGCGGGTTCGGCCCGCTGTGCAAGGCGCGTACGCGCTCCCCGATTTCGGCGTCGGCCTGCGTCACCCGCTGGTTCTGCCGGACATATTCGACCCAGGTCGGGCTGTCGTAGCGCTCGAACCAGAGCGTCGGATCGGTCAGGTCGCGCAGCAGCGTCCAGTGGCGCGCGCCGTCGCGCCGGCGGATGCGGCGGCGCTCCGCCATCACGTTCAGGAAGGCGACGACGTCCTCCGGCCTGATGATGTATTCGACGGTGACGATCACCGGCCCGCTGCGTGGCTCGATATCGACCGCGACCTTGGGCTCGCGCCAGCGGCTGAGCGGATCGAGATTGAGCTCCTCCAGCGGCGGCAGCCTGTAGAGCAAGCCCAGGCCCGCTCCGATCAGCAGGGCGATGGCCGAAAGCTGCAGGCCTCGGTCCGTTCCGAACAGCAGCGCCGTGCGCCCCCAGGCCCAGCTGCCCATCGCCATGCCGCCGAAGGTGGCCATCTGGTAGATCGCCAGCGCCCGGCCCACGACCCAGCGCGGCGCCGAGAGCTGGACCGTGGCGTTGAAGGTCGAGAGCGCCAGCACCCAGCAGGCGCCGCAGACGAAGAGGCCGGGGATCGTCATCCAGATCGTCCGGCTGAAGGCCACCAGCAGGATGCCGACCGCATAGGCGATGAAGGTCGAGCGCACCAAGGCTTCCGTGCTCATCACCCGGCGCAGGCGGGCGCTCATGAAGGCGCCGGCGACGGCGCCGGCCCCGAAGCCGCCGAGCAGGATGCCATAGGTCAGCGGCCCGCCGCGGATCAGGTCGCGCGCCACCAGCGGCAGCAGGGCGAGGCCGACGATCGCGCCGAAGCCGAAGGCGAAGGCGCGCAGGATCACCGCGCGGATGTTCGGCGACATCGCGACATAGCGCACGCCCGCGCCCATCGCGATGAACAGCGTTTCGCGCGGCAACACCCGTTCGACCTTGGGCGGTTGCCAGCGGGCGAGCACGGTGATCAGGCCGATATAGGAGAAGGCGTTGATCACGAAGGCGGCGACCGCGCCCGCCGCAGCGACGATGGCGCCACCGATGGCGGGGCCGACGCTGCGCGCGATGTTGAAGGCGACGCTGTTCAGCGTCACCGCCGCCGGCACGTCGCGGCGCGGCACCATGTCCCCGACGGAGGATTGCCAGGCGGGGTTGTTGAGGGCCGTGCCGCAGCCGATCAGGAAGGTGAAGCTCAGGAGTAGCCAGGGCGTGATCAGCCCGAGCCAGGCGCAGGCCGCGAGCCCGACAGAGACGGCCAGCATGAAGAACTGCGCGGTCAGCATGATCCGGCGCCGGTCGTAATTGTCGGAGATCGCCCCGGCCGCGAGCGAGAACAGCATCACCGGCAGCGTCGTCGAAGCCTGGACCAGCGCCACCATTTCCGCCGAGGGCGAGATCGAGGCCATCATCCAGGAGGCACCGACCGCCTGGACGAGGCCGCCGAAATTGGAGGCGAGGCTGGCGAACCAGACGGCCCGGAAGATCGGTTGCCGCAGTGGGACGAAAGGCGAGGTGTCCGAACGCGCTATGCCCTCCGAAGCGAGTTCGGCTTCCGCCACATCGGCTGTCGGTTGGGCATGCAAATCATCAGGCATGGAATAGGGTTAGCATGAGGGCGCGCGGAGGAAACCGTTTTCGATTTCGAAAACGGCGAAACTGGGAAAGTTTTTGCGCAGGCCCGCGGGCGCCCTCTCAGGCCGTTGCCGGCTGCCGCGCTGGGCGCGGCGGACGGGGCTTGCGGGCGCGCCACGCCCGCGCCGCCACGACGGCGAGCCCGGCCAGCGTCACCCAATGCGCCGGCCTGATCGAGGCATAGTCCCAATAGGTCAGGAGGTCGGCATTGGCCTGGAAGACGAGCCAGGGCGAGACGCCGCTGGTCAGCGCATACCAGCCGGTTTCAAGCAGCGCCGTGGCGAGCCCTGCCAGCAAGGCGAGGCCGGCGAGGGCGGGCAACGAAACCGGCAGCTTCCAGCGATAGAGGCCGCGATAGAACAAGAGCAGGATGAACAGCCCGCTCATCAGCGCGGGCTCGGTCACGTCGATCTTGGACTGCAGCGCGAAATGCAGCAGCGCCAGCCCTGCGATCGGGTAGACGAGGTTGTGCAGCCTCTGCCAGTTCTTGCCGAGCCGGCGGATCATCCCGTCCGTCGAGGTCGCGCCGAGCGCGCAGAGGCCCAGCAGCGCGACGAAGCCGATCGTCAGATAGAAGCGCTTGACGATCTCGGAGACGATCAGCCCCCAGTCGAAGGCCATGTCGATGCAATGGAGGCCGAGATGGCCCAGCGCATAGGCCATGACCGAGAGCCCGAGCATGCGCCGGACCCCGATCAGCTTGCCCCAGTCCAGGAGCCGCCGGAGCGGCGAGATCGCGAGCGATAGCACAAGCAGCCTGACCGCCCAGATGCCCGTGCGGTGGATCGCCTCGGTCCAGGGCTTCGAGCCGAGCTGGCCCATCCAGGCGGCGTAGATGATCAGCACGGCCGGCAGCAGGGTCAGCGCGAAAGCGGCGGCCCGCAGGCCCGAAAACCGGCCCTGCCGGTCGAGCCAGGGCAGCCAGTCCCTCAGCCCGGCCTTCTTGCCGTTCGCAGCGTTCTTGCCGCTTGCAGGCTTTCTGTCGGCCGGACCTGTCCGCGCGGTCGTCCGCCCGGCGTCGCCATGGATGGCGACGCCCTGGACGGCTTCGGCCTCTGCGCGCAGCGGAGCTGTCACGACCGCTCTCCATCATGCGGGTTCACGCCCCCGACATAGCTGAAGCGTGGGGACATTGTCCCACACCTCTGCACACAAGGGCGTGAAGGCGCGCTGTCGAGCTCGGCCGGGCTGCTGCGCCTCTGCGTCAGGCCGCGTTCTTGATCGCCGGCGCGAGCTTGAGCCCCGACGCATCCGCTCCGCGTGCCTCGCGGACCAGCCGCGTTCCGGCCTTCGTCGCCAGGAAATCGGCGAGCGCGGCATCCTCCTGCCGCACGAAGCCCTTGGCGGGCAGCTTGCCGGCGAGGAAGAGCTCGATCATGGCGACGCAGCCGGCGGCGGTGGTGAGCTGGATGGCGCCGAGCTCGTCATTGCCGTCATAGCGCAGCACCACGCTCTCCTCTTCCAGCCGGCCGGCGCGCTCGCCGACGCCGGTGACGAAGATCACCACCACATCCTTGCGGGTGAAAGGGGCGGAGTGGCTGAGGATGCGCCGCATCGTCTCGCGGTCATCGGCGAGATCGAGATCGCGCAGCAGGAGCTTCATGATCTCGGCATGGCCGGGATAGCGCAGCGTCTTGTAGCTCATGTTGCGGACCTTGCCGGCCAGCGTCTCGGTCAGCGTTCCCAGCCCGCCGGAGGTGTTGAAGGCCTCATAGGCGACGCCGTCGATCATCACGCCTTCGATACCCTCGAGCGCCGGCACCAGCGTCGACTGGCCGTCGAAGACGATCTCGCAAGGGTTGCAGTATTCGTTAATCAGCCCGTCGACCGACCAGGTGACGTTGTAGCGCAGTGCGTTGGTCGGGTAGAGCGGTAGCGCGCCGACACGCATCTTGATGGTGCGCACGCTGTCGAAGCGCGCCGCCATGTCGGCGCCGAGGATGCAGATGAAGCCGGGCGCCAGACCGCATTGCGGCACGAGCGCGACATCGGCGCTCCGGCCGAGTTCCTTGACATAGGCGGTGGTGGCGACGTCCTCGGTCAGGTCGAAATAATGCGTCTTCGTCTCGGCCGCGACCTTGGCGATGCCCTTGTTCAGGAAATAGGGGCAGGCGCTGACGACGATGTCGCGGTCGCGCAGGAAGGCACTGAGCGCCCCGAGATCGGCCGCATCGACCACTGCCGTGCCGAAGCGCTTGCCGGCGGCATGGGCGAGCTGGGCTTTCGAGGCATCGGCCAGCGTGACCTCATGGCCCTGCTCGGCCAGCATGCCGGCGATGATGGCGCCGATCTGGCCCGCGCCGAGTACGGCGATGCGCTGCTTCTGGAAGGTCATGACGATCCCCTGACATGGCCGGCCCCCAGCGGACCGTTCCCTGACGCCATGCTGGAGCGAAGGGCTGCGTCGTTTAACGGGCGGATCGTCGATATGACGGCTTATGATGGGTCATGTCGAAGGATTATGATTGAAATCGAAGGGAAATGATCGCGCCTGTGGAAGCCGCCTCAGCGCTCGAACTTCCGCGCGAGAATCACCGAGGATGTCGTGCGGCGCACGCCCTCCATCTCGGCGATCCAGTCGATCACCGCGTCGAGATCGCTCGCGGTCTCGCATTCGACCTTCACGGAGAGGTCGAAATGGCCGCTCAGCGTGTGGCACTGCACGATCTCCGGCCGCTTCTTCAGCGCTGCGACGACGCCGCCCTGCCGCTTGACCTCGAGTTCGATCATGACGAGCGCCGCGATCGTCGTGGCAGGCCGGGCGGCCTTGCCGAGGATGGTCGTGTAGCCGGCGATGACTCCGTCGCGCTCCAGCCGGGCGAGCCGCCCCTGGGCGGTTGCACGTGAGACGCCGAGCATCCTGGCGATGTCCGAGAGGGGCAGGCGCGCATTCTCCGAGAGGATGCGGATCAGGTCTCGGTCTTTCGCCGCGTCGGATGGTCTTGCCATGCTGTCTCCGGTGCTTCGCAGGGCCGGCACCATGGCGGCAAAGGCCCGGCCCCGGCAAGCCGGGGAGGGCGGTTGTCATCATGCCGTCGAAAGACGTGCTGTAAGCGAGCAGAATGGAACCGCGCAGTCCGTGAAACGTTGTTGGGGGCGCCGGAAAAGGGCTTGCATCGCCGCAAGAATAGGAGTGCGATGCCGCTCGCGGCAGAGAAGCCTCGCTATGGAGACCGTCATGTTCAGGACTTTCGTTCTCGCATCCGCGTCAGCCCTTGCTTTGATGTCCTTCGCTGCGTCGCCGGCCTCGGCCCTGACGATGAAGGAATGCAGCGTCAAATATCAGGACGCCAAGAAGGCCAATACCCTGAAGGGCCAGAAGTGGAACGACTTCCGCAAGGCCCAGTGCGGCGATGACGACGCCGCCGATGACGAGGCCGCTGCGGCCATGCCGGCGGAGCCGGCAGCGCCCGCGACGGCCGCTGCCGCGACGACGGCCAAGCCGGCCGGCAAGGCCAAGCCCGCCGTGTTCCCGAAGGCGGTGTCGCAGAAATATTCGAGCGAGACGGCCGGAAAGGCCCGCCTCAAGACCTGCGTCGATCAGTACAACGCCAACAAGGCGGCGAACGCCAATGGCGATCTGAAATGGATCGAGAAGGGCGGCGGCTACTGGAGCCAGTGCAACACCAAGCTCAAGAGCTGATCCGGCCTCTGCCGGAATTCGAACGCCGCGCCGGCAGGCGCGGCGTTCGTCGTTTCAAAGCATCTGCGACGGCCGCGAGGCGGGATCCGACGGCTGCCGTCGGTGCCGGGTTGCCGCGAGGCGCCCAACGCTAAAGCAGCACGGCGAGAGGACCCCGGATTCGGCATGGGAATGGCGAGCTCGGCCGGATGGAGCCGGCCGGGCGGAGGCTCCCGCCTCAGTCGACGACCCGAACCGCGCCCTTCGCCGCACTGGTCGTCGTTGCGGCATAGGCCTTGAGCGCGGTCGAGACCTTGCGCTTGCGCGGCGCTGCCGGCTTCCAGGCATCCTTGCCCCTGGCTTCCATCGCGGCACGGCGGCGTGCGAGCTCCTCATCGGAAACCTGCAGCGTGATGCTGCGGTTGGGGATGTCGATCGCGATGATGTCGCCGCTCTCGACCAGGCCGATCGCGCCGCCCTCGGCCGCTTCCGGCGAGACATGGCCGATCGAGAGGCCGGACGAGCCGCCCGAGAAGCGTCCGTCGGTGACCAGCGCGCAGGCTTTGCCCAGCCCCTTCGACTTCAGATAGCTCGTCGGATAGAGCATTTCCTGCATGCCGGGGCCGCCGCGCGGCCCCTCATAGCGGATCAGCACGATATCGCCCGGATTGACCTTGCGGTTGAGGATGCCCTCGACCGCAGCATCCTGGCTCTCGAAGATCACGGCCGGACCGGAGAACTTCAGGATCGAGGCATCGACGCCCGCCGTCTTCACGATGCAGCCGTCGAGCGCGATATTGCCGAACAGCACGGCAAGTCCGCCATCCTTGGAATAGGCATGCTCCGCGCTGCGGATGACGCCGGCCTTGCGGTCGGTGTCGAGCTCCTCGAAGCGGCGCTCCTGGCTGAAGGCGGTCTGCGTGGGCACGCCGCCGGGCGCTGCGCTGTAGAAGGAGCGCACCGCCTCGCTCGTCGTCTGCGTGATGTCCCAGCGCGCCAGCGCCTCGGCCATGGTGGTGGCGTGGACGGTCGGTAGCGAGGTGTCGATCAGCCCGGCGCGGTCGAGCTCGCCGAGGATCGCCATGATGCCGCCGGCGCGGTGGACATCTTCCATATGGACGTCGGCGACGGCGGGCGCGACCTTGCACAGCACCGGCACGCGCCGCGACAGCCGGTCGATATCGGCCATGGTGAAGTCGATCTCGGCCTCATGCGCTGCCGCCAGCAGGTGCAGCACCGTGTTGGTCGAGCCGCCCATGGCGATGTCGAGCGTCATCGCGTTCTCGAAGGCCTTGAACGAGCCGACATTGCGCGGCAGCACGCTCTCGTCGTCCTGGTCGTAATAGCGCCGGGCGAGGTCGACGATCAGATGCCCCGCCTCGACGAAGAGGCGCTTGCGGTCGGCATGGGTGGCGAGCGTCGAGCCGTTGCCCGGCAGGGCGAGGCCGAGCGCCTCGGTCAGGCAGTTCATCGAATTCGCCGTGAACATGCCCGAGCAGGAGCCGCAGGTCGGGCAGGCCGAGCGCTCGATCACGTCGACCTGCTCGTCCGTATATTTGTCGTCGGCGGCCGCGATCATCGCGTCGACGAGATCGACCTTCTTCAGCACGCCCTCGGCGATGAATTTGCCGGCTTCCATCGGACCGCCCGAGACGAATACGGTCGGGATGTTCAGCCGCATCGCCGCCATCAGCATGCCCGGCGTGATTTTGTCGCAATTGGAGATGCAGACCATCGCGTCGGCGCAATGGGCGTTGACCATGTACTCGACGCTGTCGGCGATCAGCTCGCGCGAGGGCAGGCTGTAGAGCATACCGTCATGGCCCATGGCGATGCCGTCATCGACCGCGATGGTGTTGAACTCCTTGGCGACGCCGCCGGCCTTCTCGATCTCGCGCGCGACGAGCTGGCCGAGATCCTGGAGATGGACATGGCCAGGCACGAACTGGGTAAAGGAGTTCACCACCGCGACGATCGGCTTGCCGAAATCGCCGTCCTTCATGCCTGTGGCGCGCCACAGGCCGCGGGCGCCGGCCATGTTGCGGCCATGGGTGGAGGTTGCGGATCTCAGCCTGGGCATCTCATGCGTCTCCGGTCTCGGGCTCCTGATGTCCCGTTGCGCGGCAAACTATCGTCGCCGCACCCTGTGACAAAATTGAATTCTTCGATTTCCATGATCGGCGCCACGCATGGCAGCCAGCCGCGTCTGCCCATGGGACAGACGCTTGCCGAATTGGCATAACGGCTCTCGCTGGATCGTTAAGAGGTGAGGGGCATTCGACCATGCTGCGCAATATCGACGTCGATCTGCTGCGCAGTTTCGTCACCATCGCGGAGCTGCGCAGCTTCACCCGCGCCGCGGCGGCGCTCTTCCGCAGCCAGTCGACCGTCAGCACCCAGATCCGCCGTCTCGAGGAACTGGCCGGGCAGACCTTGCTGCAGCGCTCGCCGCATGAGGTTCTCCTCACGCGCGCGGGCGAACAATTCCTCGGCTATGCCCGCCGCATCGTCGCGCTGCATGACGAGGCGCTCGACGTCATCAATGCGCAGAGCGTGAGCGGCCGGGTCAGGCTCGCGGTGATGGATGATTACGCGACGATCGTGCTGCCCGAGACATTGGCGCGCTTTGCCCGCTCCCATCCCGATGTCGAGCTCGAGGTGACGACGGGCTTCACCCGCGATCTTCTCAACAGTCTCGGCGAGGAGTTCGATCTCGTGCTCGCCACGCAGAAGGCGGGCGATGGCCGCGGCGAGGTGCTGCGGCGCGAGCCGACGCACTGGGCTTGCTCGGATAGAATGGCCTTTGTTCCGGAAGAGCCCTTGCAGCTCGCCTTGCTGAAGGCGCCGAACATGTTCCGTGAATGGGCGCTGGACGCCTTGAACGAGGCGGGGCTGCGCTGGCGCATCCTGTTTTCCAGCTCCAGTATCGGCGCTGTCGAGGCGGTCGCGGCCTCCGGCGCGGCGCTGACCGTGGTCAAGGCCGGCACCGCGCGCGCGGATCTGCAGCTGCTCGGGATAGAGCATGGCTTGCCGCCGCTGCCGGCTTCGGAGATCGCGCTGCATCTGGCGCCGGGCCGACCGGGAGCTGCCGTCGCGGCGATGAGCGCCTTCCTGGCCGACGCCTTGAACGACGAAATGGCCGTTCAGGGGCAGGAGGCGCATGGCGCGGACTGAAGGCCCGCGGGGGCTTCGCCCGGCCCCGGGGAAGGACAGCGGGAAAAATTCCGGCGGAACGGCATCGGCCAGGGGCTGTGAACAGCGGATTCCTAGCTAAGTAATTGATTTCAAATCAAAAGCACTTTCCCTCGAAAAACTTTCAAAATGGCCGTTGACATGTCTCGGGGGTCCCGCCTATAAACCGCCCATCGAGACGGCGCCGCCGCTGAGCGGCGCCTCTTCTGCGCTTCCTAAGGACGCTGGGGCTGAGGCCGGTTCGCCGGGTGAAGTTCTGTCG
>JAESGN010000626.1_pt1 | contig 21749 bp, 17 predicted proteins | sample 9269731 | NCBI WGS metagenome assembly JAESGN01 (sample SAMN15720683, study PRJNA650826) | algae metagenome | isolation source: Mojavia pulchra JT2-VF2 and co-occurring heterotrophs from desert soil | place: USA: Cadiz Valley, Joshua Tree National Park, CA | collected 1998-06-08
GGAGATCGCCGCATGACCGTCGACCGCCGCCAGTTCCTGCTCGGGAGCGCCGCCGGTGCGGTCGCCCTGCCCGCCACGGCCCATGCCGCCCCGGCCCGGCTGATCGCCAGGACCAGGATGGCAGCGCCCGACTGGGCCGTGATGCAGCGCCGGCTGCTCGCCCGCAACGCCGCCGCCTGCGAGGCCTTCTACGCCAAATATGTCGATGCGCGCGGCTGGCTGAAGGTGTTCGAGCGCTGGGGCGCCAATGACGGGCCCGACGATGCGGCGGAGGCGACCAACGACTGGCTGGTGCTGCACGCCCTGGGCGGATCGGACCGGATCCTGACGCTCGCCCGGCGTTTCTGGGAAGGGCATCTGAAGCAATATACCGCCGCCCGGACGATGGACGTGCCGATCGCGCGGCAGGGCATGTATTACCGCGAATTCCCGGTCCAGATGGACTGGCAGCACAATAGCGAGGGGCTGACCAGCTTCAACGTGATGGGGCTCTCCATCCCCCGCGATCCCAGGCTGCTGGCGCGCACGATGCGCTATGCCGATTTCTACACCGGCCGCGACCCGACGGTGCGGAATTACGATCCCGAGCGCCGGATCATCCGCAGCGTGATGAACGGCAGCCGCGGCCCGATGCTGCGCCGGGCGACGCCGCTCGACTGGGCCGGCGACCCATTCGCGGCGGGCGAGCGCTTCCACATGGAGCATGGCGAGACGACCTATCAGCAGACGCTCGATCACTATGACGAATATGGCGAGGTGGTCGGCGACAATCCGCTCAACCTGCAGGCGACCACCCTGGGCCTCAACGCCTATGCGCTGGGCGGCGGCGAGCGCTATCGCCGCTGGGCGCTCGACTATCTCGACGCCTGGGTGGATCGCGCCAGGGCGAATGACGATATTTTGCCTAGTCATATCGGGCTGGACGGCAGCGTCGGCGCCAATTGGTGGCGCGGCGTCTATGGCTGGGGCTTCTCGCCGGTCGTGCCGCAGACCGGCAAGCGCGAGGACCGCAACCGCGTGCCGCGCTCGATCACGGCCTTCTTCAACGGCACGGTGCTGACCGGCGACCTCTCCTATGTCGAGTTGTGGCGCCGTCAGAATACGCGGATCAACGAGGCCGGCCGGCAGAAGGACGGCAGGTTCGAGGCGCCGACCATGTACGGCGCCCAGGGCTGGTATGGCTGGAAGCCCGGCCCCTATCGCAGCAACGGCTTCGAGATCTGGTATTTCACCCAGGACCCGAAGGATCGCGCGGCGGCGGGCGAGCATCCCTGGGTCTCCTTCCTCGAAGGCGGGAACCCCACCTATCCGATCGCGGCGATGCAGGCCGATCTCGACCGGATCGCCGCGCGGGAAAAAGCCCAGGCGGACGACCCGACCACGCCCGACACGCGGCTCGCCGACTGGCCGCTCGACATCACGCCGGCGAGCATCACCAGCCTGATCCAGCTGATGACCGGCGGGCTGCACATCGCCCGCCCGCCCTGGTCGCCGACCTCCCCCAACCAGGGCGGCGTGCCGCTCCATTGCCGGCTGCGCTATTTCGACGCGGACAAGCGGCGCGCGGGCGTGCCCGACGATGTGGCGGCGCTGGTCCATGCGCTGGGCGATGCCGCAGCGGAGGTGACGCTGGTCAATCTCGGCAAGGCCCCTCGCACCGTGATCGTCCAGGGCGGCGCCTGGGCCGAGCACCGGATCGAGAGCGTGACGCTGGACGGGATCGAGACGCGGATCGGCCGGCCGGACTTCACGCTGCGGCTCGAGCCCGGCTGCGGCACGCGGCTCAGGCTGGCGATGCGGCGCTTCGCCAATCGGCCGACACTGGCGTTTCCGTGGAGCCGGTGAGCGCTAAGCCGGAACATAGGTGAGCCGGATCACCTGCTCGCCGATGCGCTCGCTCGCCACCAGCCGGAGCGGCGGCCGGGGGCCGGCGAAATAGGGCTTGCCGCCGCCCAGCACGCCGGGATGCAGGTACATCCGGTATTCGTCGACAAGGTCGAGCCGGGTCAGGGCGTGCGCCAGTTCCGGGCCGGAGACTTCGATCACGCCTTCACGCTGGGCCTTCAGCGCGCGCACCGCCGCTTCGAGATCCTCCCCGAGCAGCGTGGCATTGGGGCCGACGGATTCCAGGGTGCGCGATGCCACCCATTTCGGTATGTTTCGCCAGGCCGCGGCATAGTCGCGCCTGGACGCATCCCATTCCGGATGCTCGTCGTCCCAATAGCGCATCACTTCGTACATGCGCCGCCCATAGATGCTGCCGGCCAGGCCCCGCACATCGTCGATGAAATGGCGGAAGAGCACGTGATCGGGCGCGAACGCCAGGTGATCGACATAGCCGTCCAGCGACTGGTTCAATGCGTAGACCAGCTTCGCCATGCGCGATCTCCTGTCGGGTATTCGCGGCGAGACTAAGCGGGAAACGCGCATCCTGCAATGCGAGGCCAGTCGCCGGGCAAAGGGTCGCAGAAGTCGCACCAGTGGCGGCTTTTCGGCACGCCTATTTTCCCTGATTTCCCGGCAAATGAGCGAATCACGCAACTTCCTTGCGCGCGCGTGATCCTATTTCCCCAACGGTTCAAAGAGCGGCCGGCATGCGCATCGCGCCTGGGGAGCGAAGCAGGCGCAATCCTACATTGCAAGCAAGAGTTAGCCGCCCGGCTTGATATACGGCGCGACCGACCAGAGCAGCCGCTCCTCCCGCCGGGGGTCGCCCACCACCCGGCTATCGGTATCGAAGAGCATCGTCGCCCGCTTCTCGAGATCGAAACGCGGCCAGGCGGGCAGGCTCGCGCAATTGGGATCGCCGGTGCGAGCGAAGGCGATGAAGGCGTCCGCCACCCGCCCGGCCAGCCGCCGCGCCTCGGGCCCGTCCCCGGTGCGGGCGCCCTTCGCGCCGGTATTGTCGAACACCAGCGGGATGTCGAGCGTGTGGAAGGCGCCGAGCATGCCGCCCGCCTCGGGCGCGGGGAAATCCAGCTGATACATCCAGGTTGGCGCGCCGATCCGCGCCCGTTCCTCCGCCTGGATGAGATGGCCGGGCCAGGAGCGTCCCGCCGTACTCGCCGCCAGCAGGATCTGGCCGGGCGTCTTCTCCGGATAGATCTCGCGGTAGCGCTTCACCACCCAATCGGGCGCGACATCCTTGGTGATCTGCGCCGCGACCCGCTCGGCCAGATTGTCCCAGCTCGTGTCGCCGCGCCGGAGGATGTCGCCGATCCAGAAGCCGGTCTCGTCCCGCGTGTTGCCGATGATCAGCGGGATATGCGCCGCTTCGCGCGGGGCATCGGGCACGAAGGGATGGCGCGGCAGCACGCCGTGATCGAGCGTGGAGACGAAGCTGATCTCGCCCTTCCCCTCCAGCGGATCGGTCATCCCCATCGCCTCGACCAGCCGCTCGACGGGCAGCGCCTCGAGTGCAGCGACATCCGCCGCGCCGGCCCGGTCCATCCATGCTCTCGCCCGCGCGGTGGCATGCATCGGCCCGGCGGCAGTGACGTGCTGGCCGCTCATCGTCGCCGCGCGGTGGAAGAGCGGGCGCGCCTCGGGCATCGCCATCAGCGTCACGACCTTGGCACCGCCGCCCGACTGGCCGAAGATCGTCACGCGCCCGGGATCGCCGCCGAAGCCGGCAATGTTGTCGCGCACCCATTGCAGCGCCAGCACGATGTCGAGATTGCCGACATTGCCCGATTCCGCCGGCCCGCCGAGCTGGGCGAGATAGGCATAGCCGAGCGCCGCCAGCCGGTGGTTGAGCGTCACCACCACCACATCGCCGCGGCGGACCAGCCGGCTGCCGTCATAGAGCGGGTCGGCCCCCGAGCCATGCGCATGCGCGCCGCCATGGAGATAGACCATCACCGGGCGCTTCCCGGCGTCGAGCGCGGGCGTCCAGACGTTGAGGAACAGGCAATCCTCGCCGGTCGGCTCCTCCGCCCTGGTCTGCGGTGCGGCGCGGCCATGGTGCGTGGCATCGGCGATGCCCTGCCACGGTTCCGGCGGCAGCGCGCGGCGGAAGCGGCGGGCACGGGTATCGGCACCGTAGCGGACGCCCCGGAAGACGAGCACGCCCTGCTCGTTCACGCCCCGCACCCGGCCATGGCGCGTGGCCGCGACCGGATCGCCGGGCGTCCGCGCCAGCGCCGCGCCGGCGGGCAGCAGCATCGCGCCGCCGATCACGCCGCGCCGGTCGATCACGCGCTCGCCGTCTGCGCGCAAAGCTGCCGCATCGGCTCGAGCGCGGGATTGGCGTTGTCGCGGCGCCACGCCATGTGGAGCTCCACCGGATTCTCCGGATCGGTGCGCAGCGCACGGAACTGCACGTCCATCAGGTGCAGGCCCGATGCCGATTGCGGCACCAGCGCCGCGGCGAGGCCCGCATGGACAAGGCCGAGCATCGAATGGATCTGAGTCACATGCTGCACATGCAGCGGCGAGACGCCGGCATCGTCGAACAGCCGCACCAGCATGTCGTGGAAATAGCCCGCACCCTGGCGGGCATACATGATCAGCGGCTCGTCATCGAAATCGGCGAGCTCGAAGGCGGGGCGGGACTGGCGCGGATCGCCGGGCGGCAGCGCCACCACCAGCGGCTCGCGCAGCACGCACAGCGTGTCGAATTCGTGCCGGTCCACCGGTGGACGGACGAACCCGATGTCGATCAGGCCGGTGAGCAATGCATCGACCTGGTCGCCGCTCACCATCTCGTGGAGATCGAGATCGATATTGGGCAGGCCGGCGCGCGCATTGGCGACGATATGCGGGACCAGGCCATAGCCGGAGACCGCGGTGAAGCCGATCGCGACCTTGCCGGCATCGCCCTGGGCGACGCGCCGGGCCGAGAGCGAGGCGCTTTCGGCGAGCCGCACGATGCGCCGCGCCTCGATCAGGAAGACCTGGCCGGCGGGCGTCAGGCTCACCTGGCGGCTGGTGCGCTCGAGCAGCATGACGCCCAGGATCCGCTCGAGCAGCTGGATCTGCCGGCTGAGCGGCGATTGGGTCATGTTCAGGCGCTGCGCGGCGCGGCCGAAATGGAGTTCCTCGGCCGCGGCGACGAAACAGCGGAGCTGGCTGAGCTCGAACATGCCCCGGGTCTATCGCACCTCCGTGCGTGCTGTCACGCCGCGTGGACGACGGATTTGGCGGAGACGCCCTCCACCAGGGCGCGCAGCTCGTCATGCTCGGCGGCGGTGAGGTCGGTGAGCGGCGTGCGCACCGGCCCGGCGTCGCGCCCGACCACGCGCATGCCGGCCTTGACGATCGACACCGCATAGCCGCGGCCCCGGTTGCGCAGCGCAATATAGGGCAGCACGAACGCCTTGAGCCGGGCCATCACCTCGTCCTGCCGGCCGGCGCGGACGGCGCGATAAAAGTCCAGCGCCCATTCGGGCATGAAGTTGAAGATCGCCGAGGAATAGGTGGTGACGCCCATGGTGAGATAGGGGGTCGCGAAGGTCTCGGCCGTCGGGAGTCCGCCGATATAAGTGAGCCGATCGCCCATCCGCGCGAAGATGCGGGTCATCAGCTCGATATCGCCCACGCCGTCCTTGAAGCCGACCAGGTTGGGATTGCGCTCGCACAGGCCGGCCAGCGTCTCGTCGCTCACCACCGCATTGTCGCGATTATAGACGATCACGCCCAGGCCGGTGGAGCGGCAAACCGCCTCGATATGCGCGGCCAGGCCTTCCTGGCTCGAGCCGACCAGGTAGGGCGGCAGCAGCAACAGGCCGTCCGCCCCCGCCTTTTCCGCGCCCCGGGCGATCTCGGTGGCGATGGCGGTGCCATAGCCGCAGCCCGAGATCACCGGCAGCCTGCCCGCCCCTTCCGCCACCGCGGCGGCGACGACGGTGACGACCTCGGCGGGCGTCAGCGAGAAGAACTCGCCGGTGCCCCCGGCGGCGAACAGGCCCGACAGCTCGTGCGACAGCATCCAGGCGCAATGCTCGCGATAGGCATGCTCGGCAAAGACGCCATCGGCATCGAAATGCGTGACCGGAAAGGACAGGAGGCCGCCGCCGAGGCTGCGTGCCATTTCAACCGGATTCCAGTTCGTCACGATCGTCTCCTAGTCGCCGCCCGTCGGTCGAGGGCAGTCTTGGTTCGATCGCTAGCTATTGAGTCCGCGACACGCCGTCCAAACCAAAGCCGCGATGGATCGATGCAAGACTTGGCTCGATCCGAATCGCTGCCCGGGCCCGGCCGGGCAGCGGCTCAGCGCGCGGCGGCCTTGGGAAGCGCCACCGCCGAGGCGGAACGTTCCGGAGCGGGCGCGAAGCTGCCGCCCATGGCCGCGCGGCGGGAACCGGCGGAGAAGGGAACGACCTCCGCTCCGCCGACCGGGGGCGCCGCAGGGCGGCCCCGCCGGGCGCGGCGCTCGCGCCGCAGCCGCCGCAGGGGTTCCACCAGGCGCGCGACGAGCACGTCCACGATCCCCTCGCCATGGGCGTGCTCCAGATAGACCAGCCCGGCGGCGGCGGCCGCCCACAAGCCCAGGTTCAGCATCTCGGCCAGGAGGACATGGGCAGCGAAATTGGCCTCGATCGATGCCGCCAGCTTCAGATGCAGCACGACCAGCACGATCGACACGAGGATCCCGGCCGCGCTTTCCTTGCGCCGGGGCGGCTTGCCCAGCAGGATCGCGAACCAGGGGATGAGCAGGCAGAACAGCACGCTGTCCGCTCGCATCACCAGCGCGGTCAGCGCCAGGCGGCGTTCCATGGGCGTCCCGTCGCGCGCCTTCTGCACCAGGGCCCCGCCCGAAAGCATGTCGAACTGATGCATCGCATCATTGTCGACCACGCCGCTCGCGGGCGGCCTGCCGGAGAAATCCATGCGGTCGAAGCGAACGGCACGGGCCTGGCCCGGCCCCGCCCCGATCACGCCGACACCGTTGCGGAGCCGCAATCGCACGCCGCCGTCCGGCGAGAAGCCGATATCGGCGCGGGGGGCGCTGAAGCTGTCCTCGCCGCGGCGGACGACGACATCCTCGAGATGACGCGCGCGCCCGCCTCCGATGCCGCCGACGAAGATCGTGGTCCCGGCATCGAGCTCGATCGGCTGGCCGACCGGCAAGGGCAATCCATGCTCCCCCGTCTGGAGCTCATGGTAGATGGCGTCGAGCGCCCGCTCGCCGGCGGGCCGCAGCTCGAACCGGATGGCGAACTGGGCGCCGGCGACGAGCGCCGCGAAGGCAAGCGGAACCGCCATGATGCGCAGGCGGCTCATGCCCGCCGCCGCGGCGATCTGCCATTCGCCGCGCAGGATCATCTGCCGCACGGTGAGCGCCGAGGCCAGCATCAGCGCCACGGGCACCGCGGCACTCAGATGCTCCGGGACCAGCGCGAGGTTGAGCCGGACCAGCAGCGCCATCGCGTCGCTGCTCTTCTCCACTTCCGCGAGCAGGCGGCGCAGATTCTCCAGGGCGAGGATCGCCGGAATGATCGAAACGATCACGGCGAACCGGACCGCGATCTTCGCGCCCCAGTATCGATCGAAGATGCCGCCGATCACTTCAGCTCCGCGGCGAGAAGCCGAAACCGTGCAGATACTGCATCTGCACGTTCACGGTCGTGATGCCGGCGCCGGCGACCACCCTGGCCTGCTCGATGGTCGGCTTGCTGCGCACCAGCGCCCGGTTCGCGGGTATGCCCGCGCCGTCGCTCCAGAAGGAGAATTTGTCGCGCCCCACGCGGTTGTGCCGCAGCAGCACCGCATAGGTGCCCGGCTGCGGGACACGCACGCAGATCGCCACATTGCCCGCATTGGGCAGGCGCGACCGGGTCCGGCGGAAAACCTTCCCCTCGGCGACCAGATCCGTGTCGGAACGCAGATAGTCGCTTTCGTTCGCCGGATAGAGCTCGAGCCAGAGTTCGCCGCTGCGATCCTTCAGTCCCTGGACATTGACCTGGATGGCCGGGCCTTGGCCGTTCCGGCAGTAATCCGAATCCTCGCCGATCTGCGCGCTCGCCGCCGGCGCGGAGGCGATTGCAGTCCAGGCGATTGCCAAGGCGATCCCAATCCGCGTGCAGTGCATTCCGCGCCATCCCCCATCGTCTTCCCGGGGTCAGACGACACGGCGCGGACCGACTCTCACTTCCGCCCGCGAAAAATCCTCATCGGCGCGCCGGCAGGTCGCGACGGACATAGACGAGGAGGCGCTCGTCCTCGCGCGGCTGCGACAGCGCGAGCGCATAGTCGCGCCGCAATGCCGCATCGATCACCGCCTTGCTGTCCGCGTTCCAGGGCGAGAGCGGCGCATCCAGCGTGACGATCACCGGCGGCCGCCCCGCGACGATCCGGCGGACCTCCGCCGCCTCGTCCGTGCCGGTCGCGCCCTGCTCGGCGGCATAGGCCAGGGTGGAGGGAAAGGCATAGCGCGTGGGGACACAGGCATGCGCGAGGACATAGAGCGCCGAATCCCCGGCGAAGACATAGGGGCAGCCGGCCTGCGAATGCGCCTCGATCTCCCGCGCCGCCGCATAGACGCCCGCGCGATAGTCGTGCTCGGTCGAAAGATGGAATGCCCCCAGCGCGAGCGCGGCGAGCGCGGTGAAGCCCTGGGCCAGCCGCGATGCGCCCAGCGCCGGGCCGGCGATCATCGCCAGCGGCGCGAGCAGCGGCAGCGCATAATGATCGAAGAACGCGCCGATCATCGCGAAGGCGATCAGCGCGGCCGCCAGCCAGGCGAAGCAGAGCGCCAGTTCCTCGCGCCGATCGGCGAAGCGGCGGGCGAGGATGGCGGCCAGGATGAAGGGCGAGAGCTGCGCCGTCGTTCCCGCCAGCCGCGCGGCGATCTTACCGGCCGGATAGCCCCTTCGCAGGGCGATCGAGGCGAAGTTGGAGAACCAGAAGCTGTCGAACGCCGCCGGGCCCAACGCTTCGAAATAGAGGATCGCGGCCAAGGTGGGCGCGATGCCGAGCGCCGCCCACAGGATGCCGGCGCCAAGGGTGAGCACGGGCCGCGCGCCGGCCCGGTGGAGATACCAGAGATGGGCGAGCCCGAAGAACGCCCCCTCCACCAGCGGCGTGTACTTGATCTGGATGGCGAGGCCGGCGAGCAGGCAGGCGAACGCGCCGCTGAGGACGATCGCGCCGATCTCGCGGCGGCGCGCCCGCTCGGGCAGGCACAGGACCAGATATCCCCCCGCCGCCATCAGCAGATTGTAATAGACCGGCGTCTGGCCGCCGCGCCCGCTCAGGAAAGACAGCCACAGCACATAGGCGCAGGCGGCGAGCAGCGCGCCGAGAGGGCGGGCGCCCAGGCGCCGCGCACCCAGCGCCACGATCAGCCCCGCCGCCGCCGCGCACAGCGTCGCGACCAGCTGATAGGCGAGGATGCCGTCGCCGGGCAGCAGCCGCATGGCGGCGAAGAGCAGGAACAGCCCGACCGGCTTGCGGTCCCAGATATCGAGATAGGGTAGCGCCCCGTGCAGCATCCGGTCGCCGACGAGCAGATAATATTGCTCGTCGACATGGATCGCCGGATTGCCGAAGTCGCGCCAGCGCACCGCCACCGCGAACACCAGCAGAATCAGGAACCACACCGCGTTCCGGCGCGCCTGCCCCCTCGTCATCCCCCTCGCCCTTCTCCGTTCGACCCCGCCAAATCCTATGCGGTCCGGCCCGCGCCGTCATGGAAACTATTTTCCCGAAGCGATGTGGGGATCGCCTCTCGCGGTGTCGTCAGGGCGATATCGGGGAGAGCGAAACGCGACGCCGGGCGAGAAATCCCGCCGCCGCCGCGCTCGATCTCGAGAAGTTGCCGGGGATTGGGACGGAATATGTACGTCGATCTGGAACGCGAGTTGCCGCTATCGATGCGCCGCGGCGCGGAAGATGCCGCCGTGGATTGGACCGTGATCGTCCCGTTCTTCAACGAGCGGGAGCTTCTCGCCGACACCATCGCCAGCCTCGCGCGGCAGATCGTGCCCTTCCGGCTGATCCTGGTCGACAACGGCTCGACCGACGGCAGCGCTGCCGTTGCGGAGGCGGCGGCGCGCAGGCACCGCCTCGACTATATGCTGGTCACCGAGCGCACGCCCGGCAAGGTTTCCGCGCTGCGTGCCGGTTTCGGCTGGTCCCGCACGCGCTGGACCGCGACCTGCGACGCCGACACGCTGTATCCGCCGCACTATCTCGCCACCGCGGGCGAGCTGCTGTCGCGGCGCAATTGCGTGACCGCCGGCGCTTATTTCGTCGACCCCGGCGCGAACGCGGACGACCGCGCGGCACGGGCGGGAACGATCCGCCTGGCCGCCCGCCTGCTGCCGCGGCAGTCGCATGCCGGCGGCGCCGGCCAGGCCTTCTGCACCGCGACGCTGCGCGCCGTGGGCGGCTTCGACCCAGATCGCTGGAACTTCGTGCTGGAGGACCATGAGGTGATCCACCGCATGATGCCCAGGGGCAGGATGCTCTATTCCGAGGCATTCTGGTGCATGCCTTCGCCCCGCGAGCGCGATCGCCATTCGATCCGCTGGAACCTGTTCGAGCGGCTGACCTATTCCGTCACGGCGCCCTGGGCCGGCGACTGGTTCTTCTATTCCTTCCTTTCAAGGCGGCTCCGCCGACGCCGGCTGCTCAGCCAGTGCATCCGCGAGCGCCAGTTCCAGCAGATCGAGGAGACCGAGCTTGTCCCGACTCATTCTGTGCGCTGACGATTTCGCCTATTCGCGGGGAGTGAGCGAGACGATCGTCGAGCTCGCCAAGGCGGGCAAGCTCAACGCCATCAGCTGCATGACCGGCATGCCGGGCTGGCACGAGGACAGCCTGCTGCTCCGGGCGGTGCCGCCGCATGTCCAGATCGGCCTGCACCTCACCCTGACCGGCGAGCGGCCGCTTACGCCGATGCCGGAGCTCGCGCCGCGCGGCGTGCTGCCCGACATCAACACGCTTCAGCGCCGGGCGGCGCGCTGGAACCTGCCGTTCGGCGAGATCGCCGACGAGATTCGCGCGCAGTTCGCGGCGTTCGTCCAGGCGATGGGCCGCGCGCCCGATTTCGTGGATGGCCACCAGCATGCGCATGCCCTGCCCGGCATCCGCGAGATCGTGCTCGCCGAAGTCGCCTGCCGCGCGCCCCAGAGCTGGGTCCGCGCCTGTTCGGACCGGTTCTCCTCGATGGTGCAGCGTCCTTTCCTGGGCAAGGCGATCGGCAGCAGCTTCCATACAAGGGGCTTCCGCCGCGCCGCCGCCGCCTATGGCATCGCGACCAATGACAGCTTCGGCGGCCATTATGACTTCGCCAGGGACTATGCCCGGCTCTTCCATCGCTTCCTGCGCGGCGGGCGCGGCATGCATCTGGTGATGTGCCACCCCGGCGCCGGCGCGCGCGCGGACGACACGATCGCCGGCGCGCGGTGCCGTGAAGCGGAGACCTTGATCAAACTCCCGATCGCCGACATGGCTGCGCGCGCAGGGATGGCGTTCCCCGGACGAGCGGAGGGTCGGCGCGAAAGTGTCGCAAGAAGATCTGAAGGCCATTTTCATTGCGCAGCGGCCCATGTTGCGGCGGCTTCTGGCCGCGCGGCTGGGTAGTCGCGACGATGCCGAAGATGCACTCCAGGACCTATGGTTGAAGCTCGACCAGGTTCAGGCGCCGATCGCGCAGCCTGCGGCCTTCCTGTACCGGATGGCCGCGAACCACGCGACGGATCGCCGCATCGCAGCCGCGCGCCGCGTGGCGCGCGACGGTGCATGGCTCGCGGCGCAGTCGCCGCCGCCCGCGATCGCCGACCCGGAAAGCGCGATGGCCGCGGCGGACGATCGGCGGGCGCTGGAGCGGGCGATCGCCGCGATGCCCGAGCGCATGGCGACGGCGTTGCGCATGTTCAGGCTGGAGGAGCGGCCGCAACGGGCGGTCGCGGAGCATCTGGGCATCAGCGTGAGCGGCGTCGAGAAGCTGCTGGCGCGTGCCTATCGCAAGATTCACGATTCGCTGTCGGAGCCCGATGCTTCGGGCGAGACGAAAGGGGGCAGCAATGACGGCTGACCGAGTGAGCATCGTCGATCAGGCGATCGCCTGGCACTTGCAGCTTGCCGAAGCGGACGAAACCGGCTGGGCGGCGTTCGTCGCCTGGCTCGAGGCGGACCCCGCGCATGCCGAGGCCTATGACCGCCTGGCGACCGGCGACCGGCTGCTGGACGCGGCGGCTTTCGCCCCGGCCCCCGCGCCCGTTGCCGACAACGACAATCCGCCCGAGCCGCGCCGGTGGCGGTGGGCGCTCGGCGGGGGCGGCGCGGTCGCCGCGGCGCTCGCGGTGGCGGCGCTCCAGCCGGGCCTGCTCAAGCCGGCGCCGAGCACCTATGTCGTCGCCACGGCCAATGGCGAACGCAGGACGGTGACGCTCGGGGACGGCACGCGCATCGAGCTTGGCGGCGGCACTTCGATCCGGCTCGACCGCGCCGACGATCGCGTCGCGTCGCTCGATCGCGGCGAGGCGGTGTTCCATGTGCGCCACGATGCGGCCCGGCCGTTCACGGTCGACGCCGACGGCGTCGCGGTGCGCGACCTCGGCACGGTGTTCGACCTCGCCGTGGCGGACAAGCGGGTCCATGTCGCCGTGGCCGAGGGCTCCGTCATGGTCCGGCCGGAGCGCGAGGCGCTGCGCCTCGGCGCCGGCGACGCGGTGGCGCTCGACCGGAGGAGCGGAAAGATCGCGCGCTCACGCCTGGCGCCGGCGCTGGTGGGCGGATGGCGCACGGGCAGCCTTTCCTTCGACGGCGCCCAGGTGGGCGATGTGGCGGCGGCGCTGACGCGCCTCTATGGTACCGAATTGGTACTGGCCCCGAACTTGTCCAACAAACCCTTTACGGGCATGGTCCGCTTCACCGGAGCTGCCGATCGCGACGTACCGCATCTGGCCGAACTGATCAGGGCAACGTCGCGACGTGAGGGCAATCGCTGGATATTGTCGGAAACGCCATAGGGCCGCGGCATGGGCGCCGGCGCTCGCGCTGCTGCTGGCGCTGCCGTCCCCGCCCGCATGCGCGCAGCGGACCACGCTGACGGTACCGGCAACGACGCTCGACCAGGCATTGCTGATGCTCTCGCGTCAGGCCGGCGTGGAGATCATCAGTACCGAGCCTGGCTTGTCGCGAGTGCGCACGGTCGCGATCAGCGGCGTCCCCAGCCTGGCCGCGGCGCTCTCCCGCCTGCTCGCCGGCACCGGCTACAAGGCGGAGCGCGCCGGTCACGGATATCGGGTCGTGCGCGTGCGTATCGCCCCCGCCCCCGCTCCGCCGCGACCCAGGCAGAGGCCCAAGCCGGCGCCCGCGCCCGCCACGGAACCCGCGGACTCCGACGAGATCGTCGTCGAGGCCAACAAGCAGCGCGTGCCGCTGCTCCGCTATCCGGGCAGCCTGACCACCCTGCGCGGCAACGACATTCCGGCTCCCTCGGGGAACAGCCTGTCGGACATCGCCGGCTCCACCCCGATCCTGCAGAGCACCCTGCTCGGCCCCGGCCGCAACAAGGTCTTCATCCGGGGCGTCGCCGACAGCAGCTTCAACGGCAGCACCCAATCGCCGACCAGTGTCTATTTCGACGACGTCCAGCTGAACTATTCCGGCCCGGACGCGGGACTGCGGCTCTACGACATGCGCAGCATCGACGTGCTCGAAGGACCGCAGGGCACCCTCTACGGCTCGGGAGCGATCGGCGGCGTGATCCGGCTGACCTCCAATCCGGCCAGCGTGACCGATACGTCCGCATCGATGATCGCCGGCACCACCGTCACCGACGATAGCGAGCCCGGGTTCGACATGGCCGGGATCGTCAACGTGCCGGTGGTGCGGGACCGGCTGGGCCTGCGCGCGGTCGCCTATCGCGTGCGGGACGGCGGCTATATCGACGATGCGACCCGGCGCCTGCGCAACACCAATCGCGTCGACACCACCGGCGGACGGCTGGCGCTGCGCCTCGATCCGGGCGTCGGCTGGCGAGTCGAGGCCAGCGGCGCGATCCAGTCGATCGACATGCGCGACGGCCAATATTCCGACGTCGCCGGCAAGGCCCTGGTGCGCTACTCGCGCCTCGCGCAGCCCTTTCACAGCGCGCTCTGGCTGGGCCGCGTCGTCGCTTCGAAGGACTGGGACAGCGGGTTGCGCCTGATCATCGCGAACGGCATCGTCGCGCAGCATTCGGTCGAACAGTTCGACGCCTCGCCGCGCGGCCCGGGGCCGACGACGCGATATCGCGCCGACCGCGACAAGCTGCTCGTCAGCCACGAGACCCGCCTCTCGCGCTCGCTCGGCAACGGCAATTCCTGGGTGGTCGGCTTCGCGCTGGTCAGCGATCGCGACATTCTCGCGCGCGCGCTCGAAACCTCGGCCACGGATCGTTCGCTGATCGGCGTCACCAACGTGTCGCGCGCCGCCTCCCTGTTCGGCGAGGCGAGCTTCGCGGTATCCGACGATCTCTCGCTGACCCTGGGCGCGCGCGCCACCATGGGCCGCAACGATGGCGAACCCTCCAGCACGCCGCGCGGCGGCAGCTTCACCAAGGGGCGATCGACGCACCGGATCGATCCCACTCTCGCCTTCTCCTGGCGGCTGGCCCCCATGCTCGCGATGTTCGGCCGCTTCCAGACAAGCTACCGCACCGGCGGCCTCGCAGTCGCGGCGGGGACCGGCCGTGTCGCGGACTATCTCTCCGATGTCATCCAGGTGGGCGAAATCGGCCTTCGCAAGCTGCGCACCGGCCCGACCGGCCTTGCCTTCTCGCTGGATCTGTCGACCGCGCACTGGCGCAATATCCAGGCCGACCTCATCACCCAGCGCGGCCAGCCCTATACGGCGAATATCGGCGACGCCCGGATCCGCGCGATCGAGGCCAATTTCGATTGGGTGCCGATCGCCGGCCTCCATGCCGGCGGATCGATCTTCTACACCGCCAATCGAGTGACCGGGCCGATCGCCAATGCCTCCCGGCGCGACAACCGGCGCCTTCCCGAAACGCCGCCGCTCGCTGCCGCCGCCAGCCTTTCCTACAGCGCTCCCTCCCACCGTTTCGCGCCGCGTTTCGGCGTGACCGCCAATTATATCGGGCGCTCGGTGCTCGGCACGGGCGATTTCCTCGACATCAGCCAGGGCCGCTATTGGGTGATGGGCGCTTCGGCGGGCGCGCGCATCGGCCGCGTCGAAGTGTCGCTCGATATCGACAATCTCTTCAATGCCGCCGCCAACCGGTTTGCCTTCGGCAATCCCTTCACGCTCGTCGTGCGCGACCAGGCGACGCCATTGCGGCCGCGCAGCGCGCGCCTTGGCATTGCCGTCAATTGGTGAGACGGACGCATCCGTGATGGAAAACCGCCCAATGTCCGAGGATCCGAGGTCCGATCAGGAGCATCCGCAGCGCCAGCGCCTGCTGCGCTGGCTCGGAATAGCGCTGTCGGTCGTCACGCTGGGCGCCATCGTATTCGCCGTCCGCGGGCTGGATTTCGGCGACCTGCTGCGGTCCACGCCCGGCGACCCGCTGTTCTGGCTGGCCTTCATCGCCTCGTACCTGCTCGTCCCGGGCGTGGAATGGCTGATCTATCGCAAGCTCTGGCACCTGCCGCCAAGCGGCATGCTGCCGTTGCTGCGCAAGCAGGTCGCGAACGAGCTGCTGCTCGGCTATTCGGGCGATGCGCAACTCTATCTATGGGTGCGCCAGCACGGGGGCGGCGCGAGCGCGGCCGCCGCGGTGAAGGACGTCGCCATTCTCTCCGCCGCCGCCGGCAACGTCGCGACGCTGGCCATGATGGCGGCGACGGCACCGATGCTCTGGTCGCTGATCGATACCGGCTGGCTGCGGGCACTGGGCATATCCATCGGGCTGGTCACTCTCGTCTCGCTGGCGATCTTCCTGTTCCGCAACGCGCTGTTCGGCCTGTCGAACCGCCAGCTCTGGCAGATCTTCGTCGCCCATCTGCTGCGGCTGTTCCTGTCGATCCTGCTGCTCGCGGTGATGTGGCACGTGCTCGTCCCCCAGGCGACGGTGGCCTGGCTGCTGCTGCTTGCCACGGTCCGCCTGATGCTCTCGCGCCTGCCGCTGTTCCCGAACAAGGACGCATTGTTTGCCGGCGCGACGATATTCGCGCTGGGCGCCGGATCGGATACCTCGCGCGCGATCGCGCTGGTGGCGGCACTCACCATCGCCGCGCACATCGCCTTGCTGCCGCTGACCTATCTGCCCCTGCTGCGCAGCTGGCTGCCCGGGTCCAACCGCGCCGGACGGGTGAAGGATCGGCCCATGACCGAGCCGGAATAGGAGCGCGGAACCTTCAGAAGCGCGCGTCGAGGCCCAGGCGGATGGTCCGCGGCCGCAGCGGCGTCATCTGATTGCGCTGGGCCAGGCCGAACGGGTTGCCAAAGGCGAAGCTGTTGCCGCGGACGTCGCCGAGATTCGTGACGTCCAGCGAGATGCCGAACCGGCCAAGGCCCAGGCGGCTGCCGATGTCGCCAACGGAATAATTCCCCTGCGGGATATCGAGCAGCGGCCCGACGCCCAGCCGTGACGCTCCGACATGACGTAGAGAGGCCTCGCCGCTGAGCGTGACCCCCGATGCGATCTCGCGCCGCCAGGCCGCGACGGCCCGCGCACCGTTGCGCGCCACGTTCGGCAGGGTCCGCTCGCCCGGAGCGACGAACTCCGGTGCGGGTGCGTAGAGATCGCTGTTGTTCAGGAAGGCCGATGCGGTGATCGTCAGGTCCGGCGACGCGCGCCATATGATATCGCCATCCAGGCCGTAGATCCTCCCGCTGCCGATATTGGCGGTATAGGGAAGGCCCGAGCGGTCGATAAGGTCGGCCTGGATATTGTTCCAGTCGGCATAGAAGAAGGCGGCGCGGACCGACAGGCGGTCCCGCTCCTGGTTGCCCAGGCGAATGCCGAACTCGCTCATGATCAGGTCGTCGGTCGCGAACTTGCGGGATTCCAGCGCGGATCCGGACGGCGCCACGGCCAGACCGCCGGCGCGATATCCCTGCTGATAATGGAGGAAGGCCGAGAACTTCCTACTCGGGTGCCAGTCCAGCGCCACGGTCGGCGAGAAGCGCAGCTCATTGATGAACGGCTCCTTCGACTTCTCCACCGGGCTGTCGAGCAGATTGCCGACGTTGCGCGCGAACGTGACTCGGCCGCCGATCGTGCCGGTGAGGCGACGGAACAACGGCCGCGAGAGCTGGCCGAATATGGCCGCCTCCGCCTGCTGGTTGAGGACGCCCGCGATCCGTGCGGGCGCCTCGGGAGGCCCGAGCGAACGGGACGATGCGCTGATGTTGTAGATGCTCGAAATGCCCACCACCCAGGGATAGCTTCCGCCGCCGCCGGACAGCCGCGTCTCCTGGTTGAAGAGCGTGATGTTGTTGTTTTCCTCATAGCGCGCGGGCGCACCGGAACCGTCATGGCCCGTCGCGTCGAAAATGGTCCGCAAGTCGTGGCGGACGATCGACGTGGTCGAGACCAGCTCGGCACGCCCGAACTTCCGGCGCGCGGTGAGATAGGCCAGGTAATAGGTGTTCCTGAAAGGCTGGGCGATCGCATTGTCCCGGGTCAGCGGCGGATCGCCACGGACCGTGTACTGCCCGTCCTGGGTGGACGTATTGTGGGTGGCGGTGCCGAAATCGACGGTGAAGCCCCACAGATCCTCGACGCGCCAGGCCATGCGCTGGCCATAGCTGGTCGTATTGTTGATGTTCCGCCGCCCGCGCGCGGGCGCGTCGATATACCCTGCCTCGCGCGTGGCGAACGCGACGAAGCGGACGGCGACCCGGCCATCGGCGATCGGCAGGTTGAGCATCGTGGCGCCATCGCCGCCCACGCCGCCGCGCCGGGTGCCGCTGACCCCGGCAGACACCGTCGTCGACAGTGCATGCGTGTCCGGTTCGTTGGGCACGAGGCGGATGATGCCGCCGAGCGAGCTCGCGCCGTAAAGCGTGCCCTGCGGCCCCACCAGCACTTCGATGCGCTGCATGTCATAGAGGTTCAGGTTCGGGTCCGGTGCGTTGTAGTTGAGCCGGACGTCTCCGAGATACTGGCCGACCGTGGCCTGGGTCGGACCATTGAAGCTGCTGTCCGCGATGCCGCGAATGAACAGCTTGTTGCGCGCCGAGCCCAGATTGGTGGACCCGACCGAGGGCAGCAGCTTGGTGATCGCGGCCGTGCCCCCGGCGGCATTGCGCGCCACCCAGCCGGGATCGAGCGCGACGAGCTTGACCGAGCCCGGATAGCTGTCGACCGGGATGGACTGCTTGCTGGCGGTGACGACGATTTCCGGCGACCAGTCGGGCAGGGCCGGCGGAGCGGGCGGCGGCTGGCGCCTCCGGGCCTGCTTCGCCGGCGGGCGTTTCCGCACGATGCGAACGGTATTGCGGTCGTAGAAGATCGCTTCCGCGCCGGTCCCCCGCAGGGCGCGGTCGAGCGCGGCGCGCAGGGGAAAATTGCCCCTGACGCCGGGGGAGCGTCTGGCGGCAAGGTCCGGGTCGGTCACCGCGATGGTGGCGCCGCCCTGCTCGCCCAGGGCAGCCGCGACCGCACCCAGACGGCCGGGCGGAACGTCGAACCGCTGCGCATGCGCGATGTCGACACCGAAAAAGGAAGCCGCGGCGAGTGCCGCCCTGCTAGCGTTCCGCACCGGCAGCGGTCATGGTCCAGCCTCCGGTGTTCGGTGCGAACGTCACGTCCAGGGCCGGAGTCAGGCGCTTGAGCTCGTCGGGGCCGGTACCGCGCAGGGCGATCGCGCCGGAAAACGGGCGGTCCGCGATATCGGGAGCGGCGACGATGCGCATGCCGAGCGCCCTGCCGAGATCCGCCGCCACTTGCGACAAGGGCTCTCCGGAATAGACGAGCCGCCCCGTCCGCCAGCCCCCGACCGAACCGATCGCGGCACGAGACACCCGGGGCGCCCCGGCCGAAGACGGATCGAACACCGCCTGCCCGGCATCCAGGGAGATCTTCCGTCCCCCGGTCTCGTAGAGGACCTTGCCCTCGGCGACCGCCACGCGAACCGCCGCCGCGTCACGCACCACGTTGAACACGGTGCCGACATCCACGACCTTGCGGCCGGCGACCTCGAGCGTGAACGGCCTGGCGCCGTCATGCTGGACCTGGAACAGCGCCTCTCCGGCTTCCAGCGATGCGAAGCGCGGATCCTTGCGGTCGAAGCGCATGCGCGTCGCGCCATTCAGGGTGACCTGCGTGCCCGCTTCCAGGCTGATCGTCCGGCGCTGCCCGGGATCGGTCGTCACTTCGTACCGGCTGCTGGCGCCCGGCGGCAGCAAGACCAGCGCGGCGACAGCCGCCGCGACCGCCGCGCCGCCGCCAAGCCCCCACCAGCGCCAGCCCGGCCGCTGTCGCCGGAGCTCGGCATCAGCGTCCACATCGGCATCGGCATCGGCATCGGCATCCACATCGTTCGCCGCTTCCCGGAAGGTCACCCCCGGCAATAGCGGCTCCAGCGCGAGATCGGCCTGCTCGATCTCATCGTAGAGTGCCGCGTGGATCGGGTCCTCGGCCAGCCACTCGGCGAATCCCTCCCATGCCGCATCGTCGCCATGGCGCAGGCGGATGTGCCATTCGATCGCGCGGGCGCGCACGCTGTCCTGTGCCTCAGATGTCATGACGACCTCTCTCGATCCTGAGATGCCGCGAACCGCCGCCATCCCCATCAAGCCGAAACTTCGCGGCGGCAATGGCCTCATAGGCGCGCGCGAGATGCTTTTCGACCGCGCTGACGCTGATGCCGAGATCCGCGGCGATCTGGCGCTGGGGTTCGCCTTCGATCCGGAAGCGCCGGAAGATGGTGCGGGTCCGCTCCGGCAGCCCGTCGAGCACGCGCTGCAGGAGCGCGAGCTGCTCACGGGCGATCAGATGCGCCTCGACCGAAGGCCGCTCGTCAATCTCCCGCTCCTCCCCGCTATGCGCATCGACCCAATCCTCCTCGCGCCGCACGCGCCGTCCCACGGTGCGGCGCCATCCGAGGAAATGGTTGTTCGTCATGCGATAGAGATAGGCGCGCGGCTCGGCGACCGGGCCGATCCTCTCCTCCAGCAGCTTGAGATGAACTTCCTGGAGAATGTCCTCGGCCTCGTCCGCGGTCGCGCCGCGCAGCGAGAGATAGCGCGACAATGCGGAGCGGCTCTCGGTGAAGGTCCGCACCAGACCGCCACCGGCGAGACTCTGCCCATCGCGCTCATCCTCCGACATGCCGCGGTACTAGCCTTGGAGCCGGCCACTAACAATCCGGTGCCGAGAGCGTAACGAACGGCCCGGATCCCGGCGCGCGGTGGTGCCGATTTTTTTGATGAGGGTGGCCGAAGGCGCCGGTGTCTCAGGCAGGAAAGGAGACAGACGGTGCGCAACGAAACGCTGACGAGCCTGGAAATCACGGTGCTCGCGCTCGCCTGCCGCGATCCACTGTCGAGCATTTTGCCGAGGAAACGGTTTGCGCTCTATCCGCTCGGTCCCCGTCCCCATTCGCCCCTGGCGAACCCGCGCCTGGAGGCGCTTCGCCGCTTCGTGATCCTGTATCGCCTTCACGGCCGGGAGCTGCCGGCGGCCGAACGCGCGCGCATCCGGGCCGCCGGCTATGATCCGCGCCAGATCGCCGCGATCGAGAAGTTCCTTGCGCCGGCGGGCTTCCCGCAAGGCAGCGGCTGTCACCTCCCCGCGCACACCGCCCGAGGCTGGCGCACGATCTTCACTGGCTGGCAACGGCCTCGATGCCGGCGCGCGCCTCATCCCATCCCCAACCGCTCCCGCGAACCCCGCGGAGCCATTTTTGTGAGAATATCCGTGAACGGTCCAATCAGCACGCCCTTCTGCCTCGCGATCGCCACCGCGCTTCTGACGCTCTCGAGCGTCCCGTCGGCGGCACAATCCCAGAACCAGGTCCAGCCGCAGCAACAGCGCAATGGCGACCATGTCGTGATCGGCGTCGGCGCGGGCTATGGTCCGGCCTATCCGGGCGCCGAGGATTATCGCGTCATGCCCCTTCCCGTGATCGACATTGCATGGGGACCCTTCTTCGCCAATCTGCGCAACGGCATCGGCATCAACGCCGTCGACACGGATCACGTCACGATCGGCGCGAGCGTGGCCATGATGCCCGGCTACCGCAGCAAGGACGCGCCCCGGGGAATTGGCGAGCTCTCCTTCGGTGCCGGCGCGCGCGGCTTCATGAGCCTCAAGGCCGCCGGCTTCGTCGCGACGATCGGAGCAACCAAGGGCTTCGCCGGGGGCACCAAGGGCCTCATCGCGGATGCCAGCCTCTCCCGGCCGGTCTTCGTGTCGTCCCGCTTCATGCTCGTTCCCACCGTCGCGGCAAGCTGGGCCGATGGGAAGCACAACGACCGGTTCTTCGGGGTGAATGCTGCGCAGTCCCGCGCTTCGGGCCTGCGGCAATATCGCCCGGGGAGCGGCTTCAGCGACGCTTCGGCCATGCTGACCGCCCAATATCGCCTGACCGACCGCATCAGCCTCGCCGCCACCGGCGGCGTCACCACGCTGCTCGGAAGAGTGAAGGACAGCCCGATCGTCGCCCACAAGACTCAGCCGCTCGGCTTCGTGTCCGTCTCCTATCGCCTCGGCCAGTGAGAAGAAGCATCGATCGTAGTTTCCGAACCGGAAAGGGGTAGGCATGGGTTGCCTTCGGCATAATCGAGATCGGCCCGCGAATAGCTTCCGGGCCCGCCATAGACCGGCGGGCCGCCATTCTTCCAGTTCTTCGTCTCGCTGTAATAGAGCAGGCTCCCGCTCGCGCTCCCCGCCTGCCCGG
>JAESGN010000627.1_pt1 | contig 21709 bp, 23 predicted proteins | sample 9269731 | NCBI WGS metagenome assembly JAESGN01 (sample SAMN15720683, study PRJNA650826) | algae metagenome | isolation source: Mojavia pulchra JT2-VF2 and co-occurring heterotrophs from desert soil | place: USA: Cadiz Valley, Joshua Tree National Park, CA | collected 1998-06-08
AGCGGCCAGGCGGCGGCCAGCATCACTCCGGTCATCACCGCGAGCGCGAGGAACAGCACCGAGAGCGCGCGCTCGGCGAAATCGAGTCCCTGCGAGAGCTCGCCGGTCTCGCCCACCTTCCGATTGAACATCGGGATGAACGCGGAATTGAACGCGCCCTCGGCAAACAGGGCGCGGAACATGTTGGGCAGGCGGAAGGCGATGGTGAACGCGTCGGACGCGAAGCTCGCGCCGACATAGCGGGCCTGCAGCGAATCGCGCACCAGCGCGAGGACGCGGCTGGCCAGGGTGAGGCCGCCGACCGAGCCGAGGCTGCGGGCAAGCTTCATGCCGCCTCCGTCACCCTGCCGACGGCGGCCGCCCGATCCGGCGAGAAGCCGCGGAGAAGCACCGCGGCATTCGCGGATAGCGCAGGAGCCGGGCCCCCGCTTTCGCGGGGGTGACGATGATGGGACATCGAACCCAGCTCCCCGCCTGGCCGATCAGGCTTCGCCCGCCACGTCGCCGGTCAGGCCCGATTCGTTCATCGCGCGCTGCTGGATGTAGATGCCGCCGAAATCGATCGGCTCGAGCATCAGCGGCGGGAAGCCGCCGTCGCGCACCGCATCGGCCAGCACGCGGCGGGCGAACGGGAAGAGCAGGCGCGGCGCCTCGCCGAGCAGGAAGCCGTCGAGCGCCTCGCCCTCGGGCACGTTGCGGATGCCGAACAGGCCGGCATAGGACAGGTCGACGATGAAGGCGGCCTGGCTCTCGGCGGTGGCGCGCACTTCGATCTTGAGGACGACCTCATAGACTTCGTCGGCGATCTTGGCCGAGCCGATGTTGAACTGCACGTCGATGGCCGGCGCGGTCGGGTTCTGGAAGATGGCCGGCGCGTTCGGATTCTCGAACGAGAGATCCTTCACATATTGCGACAGCAGGCCGGCGGCCGGGGCGGTATCGGCACCATTGGCAGCGGGCTCGCCGAATTCGGCGATCGTGTCGTTCTCGGCCATTTCGATGTACCTCTTTATTTCCGGATAGTTTGACGCTGTTTGCGCGTTGGATCGGTTGCGCGCCTAGCAGGCGGGCGCACGCGTTTCAATTGCCCCCGGATTCGACGCGCGGAACCGGAGATTTGAAACCGGCGGCGCTTGGGCCTATGTTAGCGGCGAAGCGTTTGGAGGCTTAGTGTACACGATAATCCTGTTCGCAATGGTGGCCGGTTTCCTGGCGCTCCGACTCTATGCCGTGCTCGGCAAGCGCACCGGCCATGAGCAGGCGTTGCCGAAGCCGAGCGAGGAGCGCGTGGCCGTGCCGCCCGCGGCCCGCACCATCGACCAGACTCCCGAGGTGCGCGAGACCGGCGCCCGGGTGATCGGCACGGGCGCGGAAGCGGGCCTCAAGGCCGTGATCGCCGCCGATCCGAGCTTCGACGTCGCCCAGTTCCTCGACGGTGCGAAGAGTGCCTACAAGATGATCCTCGAGGCCTTCTGGAAGGGCGATGAGGATACGCTGGCCTGGCTGGTGGAGGACGATGTCCGCGCCGGCTTCGCCCAGGCGATCGCCGATCGCAAGGCGGCCGGCCATGTGCTGGAGAATCGCCTGGTCGCGATCGAGCGCGCGCTGATCTCCGACGTGGTGGTGGAAGGCAAGGCCGCCCGCATCACCGTGCGCTTCGACGCCGATATCGCGGCGGTGACGCGCGATGCCGATGGCAATGTGATCGCCGGCTCGCTGAGCGATGCCGTGGAGACGCACGACATCTGGACGTTCGCGCGGAGCCTCCGCAGCGACGATCCCAACTGGAAGCTCGTCGAGACCGACGAAGCCTGAGGGGCCATTATGCGGATCTGGGGGGGAGTCGCGCTCGCGGCGCTGCTGGGCGCTTGCTCGGGCGGCGTGGTGCCGCATTCGGTGGAGCCGGGCTATACGCCGCCGCGCGAAGCGCCGCGGGAGCGTCCGCGAGAGACCGGCCGTGTCTCGGAGCCGCACGGCAATCCCGCCGCGCGCCAGCCCATTCCCGCGACGCCGCTCGCCGCCGTTCCGGCGCCGGCCGCGCCGGCCGGCACGCTCGTCGCCGCTTCGGCCGGGCTCCTCGCCGGCCCCGCGTTCGATTCGCTGCCGCTGAGCGACGCCGGGGCGGCGCGCGCGCTGGTCGCCTATCGGCTCAGCTGCCCCTCGCTGGTGCGCCGCGCCGATGCGAGCGGGCTCACCCAGGGGCGGGACTGGCAGCCTTCGTGCGACGCCGCGAAGACCTGGGACGCACGCGATGCGCGCGGCTTCTTCGCGCGCTGGTTCGAGACGGTGCAGGTCGCCGACGGCAAGGCGCAGGCGACCGGCTATTACGAGCCCGAGATCGCCGGATCGCGCCATCGCCGCCCGGGCTATGAGGTGCCGGTCTACGCTAAGCCCGACGACATCATCGACGTCGATCTCGGCCAGTTCTCCGCCGAGATGAAGGGCAAGCGGATCCGCGGCCGCGTCGCCGGCAAGGCCTTCATTCCCTATTATGACCGCCGGGAGATCGACCAGGGGGCGCTGGACGGGCGCGGGCTGGAGATCGCCTGGGCGGCCGATCCGATCGAGCTGTTCTTCCTCCAGATCCAGGGATCCGGGCGGCTGCGCGGGCCGGACGGCCAGCTGATGCGCATCGGCTTCGCCGGCCAGAACGGCCGCGAATATGTCGGCATCGGCGCGCTGATGCGCGACCGTGGGCTGCTCAAGCCCGGCGGCGCCTCGATGCAGGGCATCATCGCCTATCTGCGCGAGCACCCCGAGGAGGGGCGGGACATCATGTGGGAGAACAAGAGCTATGTGTTCTTCCAGGAATTGAAGGGCGCCGGGCCCAATGGCTCGCTCGGGCTGCCGGTCACGGGGCAGGTGAGCGCCGCGGTCGATCCCAAGTTCATCCCGCTCGGCGCGCCGGTGTTCCTCTCGATGGACCGTGCCGAGGCGAACGGCCTGTGGATCGCGCAGGATACCGGCGGGGCGATCAAGGGGGCCAACCGGGTCGACACCTTCTGGGGCGCGGGCGACGATGCGCGCGCGATCGCGGGCGGCATGAATGCGCGCGGCACCGCCTGGCTGCTGCTGCCGGCGGGCACGCTCAGCCGGCTGGGCGGCGGGCCGATCGCCACGGTGCCGGCCCCGCAACGCCAGCGGTGAGGCGCCTCGCGCCCGAGGAAGCGGCGCTGTGGAAACGCGTGATCGCCAGCGTGACGCCGCTCGAGAAGCGTGCCGCGCGGGCGGCCGTGACCGTCGAGGAGCCCGCACCGGCCGCGGCCCAGCCCCTGCCGGCCAAGCGCAAGGGACGGGTGCCGCCGCTACGCGCGGTGGCGGCGCCGCCGCCCGCGCCGCCGCGCGGGCAGGCCGTCAACACGCTCGACGCCTCCTGGGACCGGCGCCTCGCGCGCGGGCTGGTCGCGCCGGATTCGACCGTCGACCTGCATGGCCACAGCCTCGCCTCGGCCTATGACCGGCTCGATTTCGGGCTGGAGGCGGCGATCGGGCGGAGCGACCGGGTGCTGCTGCTCGTCACCGGCAAGCCGCCCCAGCCGGAATCCGAGCGCCCGCATGCGCGCGGCGCGATCCGCGCGGCGGTGGGCGACTGGCTCGCCGCGTCGCGCCATTCCGATCGTATCGCTGCCGTAAGGACCGCGCATTCCCGCCACGGCGGGGCCGGTGCGCTCTACATCGTGCTCAGGCGGCCCCGAGAAAAATCTTAACTTCTCTCTGCGATGTGTCCGGGGATCGCGGCCGGCATCTGCCGGTCCGGCGACGGGTTGCTGGGGGGAAGAGCGAGCGCAGTGGAAGGATTTTCGCTCAAGAGCCGTGCGATAGCCTTTGCGATGTGCGCCGGTGCCGTGGCGTTCATCCTGGCGCTGGCCGCGGCCTCCACGCCCGGCATGATCACTGTCGAGACGGCGGGCCGCGCGCTGATCGCCGCCATCGTCTGCGGCGTGATGTGCTGGGCATCGGCCGAGCGCAGCATCGCCTCCACCGCCGAGGCCATCGACGCCGCGATCGCCCGTCTCCAGGGCGCCGCCAATGGCGATCTGCAGAGCGGCATCCCGCCTCAGGTGCACGTATCGGTGCCGACGCTGGCGCGGGCGATGGACGGGCTGTTCCGCCAGCTCCACGCCAATCTCGAGAGCGTCCAGCGGCTGGCGATGTTCGATCCGGTGACGTCGCTGCCCAACCGCACCAATTTCCGCCGCACCGCCGAGCGCATGCTCGCGGACCTGGCGCCGGGCAATATCGCGGTACTCTATTTCATCGATCTCGACCGTTTCAAGCACGTCAACGACACGCTGGGCCATGCCACCGGCGATGCGCTGCTCGGCATGGTGGCCAATCGCCTCCGCGCCGTGGCGGACCGCTTCGCCGCCGAGGCCGATGCCCGCCCGCCGCTGATCGGCCGCCTGGCCGGCGACGAGTTCACCATGTTCTTCCCGGCGCTGCGCCATGTGCGCGACGCCGAGCGGATCGGGCGCGGCATCCTCTACGCCCTTTCCGAGCCGTTCGACCTTGCCGACCAGGAAGTGTCGATCGGCGCTTCCATCGGCATCGCGCTGCGCCCCGAGCACGGCACCACGCTGCACGACCTGATGCGCGCCGCCGATGCCGCCATGTACCATGCCAAGGCGATGGGCCGCGGCCGCGCCGAGCATTTCACCGAGATCCTCGCCGCCGAGATCGCCGAGCGGGCCCGACTGGAGAGCGACTTGCGCGAAGCGGTCGACAAGGACCAGTTCACGCTCGTCTACCAGCCCCAGGTCTCCGCCGCCGACGGCCGCATCGTCGCCGCCGAGGCGCTGCTGCGCTGGCGCCATCCGGACGGGCTCAAGATGCCCGGCACCTTCATCCAGCGCGCCGAGGAGACCGGCCTCATCGTCGAGATCGGCGAATGGGTGGTGGAAAGCGTCGCCGAGACGATCTCGCGCTGGGGGCGGCTGGGCATCCAGCAGCGGCTCGCGGTCAATATCAGCCCGCGCCAGCTCGACCATGCCAGCTTCTTCCGCAAGCTGCGCGAGGCGATGCTGGCGGCCAGGGCCCCGGCCAGCCTGCTCGAGCTCGAGATCACCGAGACGCTGGCGATGCACTGCTCGAGCGAAGTGCTCGATGCGATCGCCACGCTGCGGGCCGACGGCGCCACCATCGCCATCGACGATTTCGGCACCGGCTATTCGAACATCGCCCGGCTCCGCAAGCTGCCCATCGACCGCATCAAGCTCGACCGCAGCCTGATCGAGCAGGTCGCCGAGAGCGCCGAGGCGCGCATCATCGCCCAGGCGGTGATCGGGCTGATCCACGGCCTGGGCTGCGAAGCCGTGGCCGAGGGGATCGAGAGCGAGGACCAGGCCACCGTGCTGCGCGTCATCGGCTGCGACGTGCTCCAGGGCTATGCCGTGGCGACCCCGATGGAAGAGAGCGCCTTCCTCGAATGGGCGCGGGGCATCGCGCCGCAGCGAGTTGCGGGGTAAGCGCTGGTTCCTCCCCCAGCTTGCTCGGGGAGAACTTATCGCATCACCCGCCGCAGCACCTCCTCATAGACGTCCGTCAGCGCGGCCAGGTCGGCCAGCGCCACTGCCTCGTCGAGCTTGTGCATCGTGGCGTTGAGCAGGCCGAACTCCACCACCGGACACAGTTTCGAGAGGAAGCGCGCGTCCGAGGTGCCGCCGGTGGTCGAAAGTTCCGGCACCACTCCCAGCCGCGCCTGGATCGCCCCGGCGACCAGCGCCGAAAGCGCGCCGGGCTCGGTGAGGAACGCCTCGCCATAGACGCGGCCCCTGACGATCCCCGCCGGAGCATGGCGCTGCACGATCTCCTCGATCCGGGCAATCAGGTCCGGGCCGTGCTGCCGGTCGTTGAAGCGGATGCTGATCCGCGCCCCGGCATGGCCGGGGATGACGTTGGTCGCCGGATTGCCCACGGCCATGTCGATGATCTCGATGTTCGAAGGCTGGAACCAGGCATTGCCCTGGTCCAGCTCGATGGCGTCGATCTCGGCCAGGGCGCGGACGAGCCGGGGGACCGGGTTGTCGGCCAGGTGAGGATAGGCGACATGGCCCTGCCTGCCGGGGATCGCGATGTCGATCACCGTCGAGCCGCGCCGGCCGATCTTGATCATGTCGCCCAGGCGGTGCTGCGACGTGGGCTCGCCGACCAGGCACAGGTCCGGCATCAGGCCGCGCTCGGCCATCCGCTCGATGAGGCGAGGCGTGCCATAGGTGGCAGGGCCTTCCTCGTCGCCGGTGATGATCAGGCTGACCATCCCCTCGGGCACGCGCGCCGCCGCGGCGACGAAGGCGGCGATGGCGCCCTTCATGTCGACGGCGCCGCGACCGTAGAGAAGCTCGCCCCGGATCTCGGGCGTGAAGGCGTCGCTTGCCCAGCCCTGGCCGGGCGGCACCACGTCGAGATGGCCGGCAAAGGCGAAATGGCGGCCGGCGCCGCCCCGCACCGCGAGCAGGTTCTCGACCGGCCCCTCGGGCGCCTCGCCCTCGACGAAGCGCTCGACCCTGAAGCCGAGCGGCAGCAGCGCCGCTTCCAGCACGTCGAACACGGCGCCGCGCGCCGGGGTGATGCTCTCGGCGGCGATCAGCGCCTTGGTGAGTTCTACGGGATCGGGCAAGATGGTCTCCGGCATTGGTGGAGGTGGCATTGCCCAAGCTCGATCTCGATACAATCCCGCAGACCAACGCGACCGGCTATCCGCCCGAATTCGCCGGGCCGGTGCAGGGGCGCTGGTATCGCCGGCTCGCCCCGGCGAGCGGGATCACCGACTTCGGCTTCAGCCATGTGACGCTCGAGCCGGGGGCCTGGTCCGCCCAGCGGCACTGGCATGCCGGCGAGGACGAGTTCGTGGTGATGCTGGCGGGCGAGGCGGTGCTGGTCGACGATAGCGGCGAGACGCCGATGCGGCCGGGCGACATCGCCGCCTTTCCCAAGGGCGACGGCAACGGACACGTCCTCCAGAACCGCGGCGATACGCCCTGCGTCTACATCGCGGTGGGCAGGCCCGCCGCGAGCGACTGCCATTATCCCGACATCGACATGCATCTGCCGGCCGGGCAGGGGTTCCGCCGGAAGGACGGCAGCGGGTTCTAGGCCGGATCCATCTCGAACTGCTGGATCACCCAATCCTCTTCCTGGGCCGCGGCGATCCAGTCCTGCATGAAGGGATGCTGGAGCACGGCGTTCATATAGGCGGGCGCAAAGCGTGCCACGGGCAGCGAATAGGTGACGAGCCGCGTCACCACCGGCGCGAACATGATGTCCACCGCGCCGAACGCGCCGAACAGGAACTGCCCCTCGCCGCCATAGCGGGCACGGGCCTGGGCCCAGAGCTCCATGATCCGGCCGATATCCTCCAGCACATCGGCATCGGGCGCCTTGGGCGGATAGACCTTGCGCACGTTCATGCTGTGCTTGCGGCGCAGGGCGGCGAAGCTGGAATGCATCTCGGCCGCCATCGAGCGGGCCATGGCGCGCGCCGCCGGATCCTGGGGCCAGAAGCCGGTATTGCCGGTCTTGTCGTTGAGATATTCGATGATCGCCAGGCTGTCCCACACCACGGCATCGCCGTCCCACAGGATCGGGACCTTGCCCGAGGAAGGCGCGAACTCGTCGCCTTCGCGCCGCTTCTCCCATGCCTCGTCGTACAGCGGCACGACCACTTCCTCGAAGGGAAGGCCCGATTGCCTGCAGGCGAGCCAGCCGCGCAGCGACCAGGAGGAATAGGCCTTGTTGCCGATATAGAGCTTCATGAATCCCGGGATAGCGGCGGGGCAGGGGGGCTGGCAACCGCCACGAAATGTTGAATCCCTTGACCCTCCCTGCGGGTGCGCATGGGGGCGAGAGGGAGGTGGAGTAGAACATATAGGGAACATATGCGGCGGTGCCATATGTAGGAAAGCGCTAAAATATCACGTTTATACAATGGCTTGACTGAGGGTTGACGCGTGGTTGCCAATATGGAACGACACGCCAAGCTGGCCGAAAAGGGGAGGGCATGCTGAGATCGGGTTGGATCGCGCTCGCGGTGATGGTCGCGGAGAAGGTCGGCCGGATCCTGCCCATGACGGTCACCGAGTGCCTGCCCGACGGTTTCGACCTCATGGCGCCCGCCGATCTCCATGCCCCGATCGGGATGCACCTCCGGTAAGCCGAGGCTGGACCATGCATATGCATCATGTATACGCATGATGCATATGCATGATGATTCGCTCCCCTCCGTCTGCGCCTGCACGATGCTGCGCAAGGCCGCGCGCATTACCGGCCGCCTCTATGATTCGGCGCTGGCCGGGCACGGGATGACCACGGCGCAATTCGCGATCCTGCGGCATGTCGCGCGGGGCGAGCCGCTGGCGCTGAGCCGGCTGGCGGAACAGCTCGAGATGGACCGCAGCTCGCTCTACCGCGCGCTTGCGCCGATCGAGAAGCGTGGCTGGGTGAGCGTGACCGCCGGGGCCGGGCGCAGCAAGCGCGCATCGCTGAGCGCGGCGGGCAGGGAGGCGCTCCACGCCGCCGAGCCCGACTGGGCGGCGATGCAGCGGCGCGTGGAGGCAGAGGCCGGCCCGGCGCTGTGGCAGGAGCTCAAGGCCGGGATCGAAGGTTTCACCCAAAGCCTCGAGCGTGCGGGAGGCCGGGCATGATCGCGCTGCTTTCCCGCCTGCCGGTGGGCGCGCGCGGCTATGCCGGCATCGTCGCGGCGATCACTTTCGTTGCGCTGCTGGTCTCGGCCGGGCTGCGTTCCGCGCCGGGCGTGATGATGCTGCCGCTCGAGCAGCATTTCGGCTGGGACCGCGCGACCATCTCCGCCGCCGCGGCGATCGGCATCTTCCTCTATGGGCTGGTCGGCCCATTCGCCGCCGCGCTGATGCTGACGGTGGGGATCCGGCGGACGATGCTGGCCGGGCTGGTGCTGATGTCCGCGGCGACCTTTGCGAGCCTGTGGATGTCCGAGCCCTGGCAATATGTGCTGAGCTGGGGCGTGTTCTCGGGCGTGGGCAGCGGCGCGGTCGCCTCGGTGCTGGGCGCGGCAGTGGTCAATCGCTGGTTCGCGACGCGCCAGGGCCTGGTGATGGGCATGCTGACCGCGAGCACGGCGACCGGCGCGCTCGTCTTCCTGCCGATGCTCGCCTGGCTGGCCGAGGGCGGGGCGTGGCGGCCGGTGGCGCTGGCCGTGTCGATCGCCAGCGCCGCGGTGATCCCGCTGGTGCTGCTGTTCGTGCCCGAGCATCCGCAGCAGCTGGGCGTGCGCCGTTTCGGCGAGACCGAGGCGAGCACGCCGCCGCCGCCACTCAAGCAGGCGGCGACGCCGGCACTGGCCTTCACCGCGCTGTTCCGCGCTTCGAAGAGCATGACCTTCTGGCTGCTGTTCGGGACCTTCTTCGTCTGCGGCCTCACCACCAACGGGCTGGTCGGCACCCATCTGATCGCCTTTTGCGGCGATCACGGCATCGCGCCGGTGCAGGCGGCGGGGTTGCTCAGCCTGATGGGGCTGTTCGACCTGATCGGCACCACGGCATCGGGCTGGCTGACCGATCGCTACGATCCCCGCAAGCTGCTGTTCGTCTATTACGGGTTGCGCGGGCTTTCGCTGCTGGCGCTGCCGTTCCTCGACTTCAGCGCCTCCAGCCTGCTCCTGTTCGCGATCTTCTACGGGCTCGACTGGATCGCGACCGTGCCGCCCACGGTGAAGCTCGCCAATGTCCATTTCGGCGAACGCGATGCGCCGATCGTGTTCGGCTGGGTGATGGTGGGGCATCAGATCGGCGCGGCGACCGCGGCGTTCGGCGCGGGTGCGGTGCGCGCCTGGACGGGGACCTATACGCCGGCCTTCCTGGTGGCGGGTGCCTTCGGGCTGGTCGCGGCGGTGGCGATCCTCGCGGCGCGGGCGGAAAAGGAGCGGCTGCCGGCGCTGGCCTAGGTTGAGGATTCATATTCTTCCTTCGTCACCCCGGCCTTGCGCCGGGGTCCCGCTTCTTCCTGCGCTGGCGAGATAGCGGGACCCCGGCGCAAGGCCGGGGTGACGGTGAAAGATCAGATACTTGTCTGGGTTCTCAACCTAGGCCGCCCGCAGCGTCTCGAGGAAGCTGCGCATTTCGCCGAGCAGGCGGCGGGCCTGGTTGACCAGCTCGTCGGTGGCGGCATCCATCTCGGCGGTGGTGCGGGCCGCCTCGTCGGTGGCATTCTCGGCCCCCGCCGCGCCGGCCTGGAGATCGGCGGTGAGTGCCGCGGCGGTGCCGGCATAGGCCTGGATCGAGCGGATTACCTCGCCCTGGTGCCGCATCGCCTGGCCCACCGCGCCGCCGACCTCGCCGATCCGGTCGAAGCCGTCGCGCATCTCGCCGACGATGGTGGTGGTGGCATGGACCGCGCCGGTCATCCGGGTGAGCTGGGCGCGGATGTCGCCGGTGGCATGGGCCGTCTGGGCGGCGAGGCTCTTCACTTCCTGCGCGACGATCGCGAAGCCGCGGCCGGCCTCGCCGGCACGGGCGGCCTCGATGCTGGCGTTGAGCGCGAGCAGGTTGGTCCGTGCCGCGATCCCGGCGATCATGTCGGCGATGCTGCCGACGCTGGCGCTGTGCTCCACCAGCGTGGCGAAGCGGGCATCGGCCGAGCGGGACAGGCCGTAGAGATGCGCGGTGGTCTCGCTCTGGGCATCGAGGCTGGCTTCGACGGCGGTGAGCGAGCGCCCGAGATTGGCCGATTCCTCGAGCAGGGTGGCGGCGCCGGTGTCCGCGCGCACGGCGCGATCGGCGACGCCGCGGATCTCGTCGCGCGTGGCGGCGGCGGTGCCGACCAGGCTGCCGGCGGAGGCGCGGGTCTGCTCGGCGGCGGCCGCGAGCTCGCTGATCGCGGCGACGAACTGGCGCTCGAACCGGTCGGCGATGCGGGCGATCTCGGCGCGGCGATCCCGTTCGGCATCGAGCTGGGCGCGGTGGCGCGCTTCGGCGGCATGGGCCACCTGTTGCAGCTCGTCGCGCTGGGCGGCGGCGCGCAGCAGGTCGCGCTCGCCGGCGGCGCGGGCCAGCGCCTCGCCCTGGGCGAACTGCTCGCCGACCAGGGCGGCCTGGCCCATCACGGTGCGGGCGAGCAGGGCGACGAAGACGGCGAGGAACACGAACACGCCGGCCGGGATGTTGGCGAAGACGGCGTAGAGCGCGCAGATCGCCACGGCGATGCCGAGCCATGCCAGGCTGGCGGGCGGCAGCGGGGCGTAGCGCAGCGCGCCGATCGCGACGACGCCGGCAAGGGCGGTGGTGGTGACGATCAGCTCCTGGTCGGTCGCGCCCAGGCCGATCGTCAGGAGGAACAGGAACCAGCCGAGCGAGGAAGCGGCGGCCTCGATCACCATGGCGCGCAGGGTTCCGGCGGGATTGTCCACTCGCCAGTCGCGCCGCTTGCCGTCGCGCCAGCGAACGAGGACCGCGGTGCCGATCGCCAGGTGCAGCGCCAGCGCGGCGATGTGCCAGGTCCAGAAGCTGCCGGCGTGGATCATCAGGGCCAGCGCGATGCTGACGAAGACGCTGGCGGCATAGGAGAGCGGATAGCCGCGCTGGATGGCGATGGCGTGCGCGCGCATCAGCGGCGGCGGGAGGGCCGCCCATCTGTCCCAGATCGCCCGCCTGAGGGCGTGTCCGCTCACCTCTCCCATCCGGCCAGCGACTAGCCGAACATGGTTACCATGGTGTTTACAGGCGCAGATGGATGCCCCGGCGGTGGAGCGGGATCAGCAGCGCCAGCACGAGCAGCAGCGCCGCCAGCGCGAAGAGGAAGGAGGCGAGAAGGAGATTGCCGGGGAGGAGCGCGGCGAGGCCCTTCCACGCCCAGGCCTGGAAGCCTGAGCGCATCGCGGCGAGCGAGAGCAGCAGCGAGAGGAGATAGCCGAGGATCGCGTTCATCCCCAGCACGTCGAGCGGCCATAGCGCCTTGCGGACCGTCTCGCTGCGCGCGGCGAGGATGCAGCCGACGAACAGCATCGCCGACAGGCCCGAGGTGAGCAGCGCGAAGCTGCTGGTCCACAGCTTCTTGTTGAGCGGAAGCCAGGGCGCGAGCAGGAGGCCGAGCGCGGCGAGCGCGATGCCGGCGAGCAGGAGGCGCGGCACCGCGCGCGCGGGCGCCGCCTGCCAGAGCAGCGCGGCGAGCGCGCCGAGCAGGACGTTGACCAGCGCGGGGAGGGTGGAGAGCAGGCCCTCGGGATCATAGACGATATTGCCCGCCGCATCGGTGCCGAGCCGGTACATGTGATGCGTGGTGACCGCGATCCGGTCGACATAGCCGGCGAGGTTGCCCGCCGGGCTGAGATCCCCCGCGCCGTGCCCGGGGACGGGCACGAAGGCCAGCAGCGCCCAATAGCCGAGCAGCAGCACGATGCTGGCGATGCCCAGCGCCGGGGCGCTGAGGCGTGCGCGCCCGTCGGCGCCCGTCCGGGCGGTAAGGATCGCCAGCGCGGCGGCAAGGCCGTAGCAGAGGCCGAGGCGGGGGAGGACGCCGAACACCCGGAAGTCCGCCAGCCCGGGGCGCGCGAGCATCTGCCACGCCCAGCCGATGAGGATCAGCAGCAGCGCGCGCCGGACGACGCGGCCCCAGAGCCGGGCATCGACCCGGCGGGGGAAGGACAGGCCCAGCGCCACGCCCATCGCGCAGAGAAAGGCGGGGAAGACGAGGTCGGTAGGGGTGAAGCCGTGCCACTCGGCATGATCGAGCGGCCACCAGACATGCGCCCAGCTGCCCGGCGTGTTGACGATGATCATGAAGGCCACCGTCAGCCCGCGGAACAGGTCGAGCCCGCCGAGCCGTGCGCCTGCCTGCATCCTGCCTTCGGTCATCGCGTCCCTCCCGGCCGCACCATGGATCGGTTGCGCCGCCCGGTCAAAGCGCGGCGCTTGCGGCGGGAACGAGGTGTGTTAGTGATCTAGCACGATAATGTGAGAGGCGAGGATGGACGGAGTGAAGATCAGCCGGCGGGGCGTGCTCGCGACGGCGGCGGCGACGGCGGCGGTGGCGCCGGTCGCGGCGATGGCCACGGCGGCGCCGGCCAGGCTGAGCGTCGGCGACCGGCTGGCGCGCTTCGACCTGCTCAAGCCGGGCGTGCACAGCTATCTCCGCTCGGCCGAGAAGGACGGCGCCCATGTCGCGCGCGACATCTGGCGGCGGGAAGTGCGGTTCGAGACGGTCGACGGGGTGCAGAAGCTGCGCGTCGTGCAGCGCTGGGACGGGACGGGCGCGAAGCCTTCGCTGGTCACCCGCGATTCGCTGTTCGAGCCCGGCACGTGGCGGCCCTCCAGCCATCTGCGCATCACGACGGTGGAGGACAGGAAGACGGTGGAGGGGTTCCTGTTCGCCCCCGACCGGATCACCGGCCTGCCGGGCGTGGCGGACAATAGCCGTGCCGATTTCAGCGTCGCCTTGCCGGAGCCCATGTTCAACTTCGAGACCGACATGGAGATGCTCGGCACGCTGCCGCTGGCGCATGGCTATCAGGTGTCGATTCCCTTCTATCACCCGGCCGGCGGGCCGCCGGCGCGCTATCTGTGGACCGTGACCGGGGACGCGCAGCTGGCGGGCCCCGACGGGCGGCCGATCGACTGCTGGATCGTCGAATGCGACTATAACAGCGGCAAGGACCCGTCGCGCTTCTGGTATGCCAAGCGCACGCAGCAGTTCATCAAGCTGGAGGCGAAGGCGCCGGACGGATCGCTGTTCCGCAAGACGCTGCTGTTCTGAGATTCACCTGCGAGGGTGGGGAGGGGCGCCTCTTGCAGCCTTTCCAAGCCACCTCCAGGCAGTATCGACATTCAGCTCTGTCTCTTTCGCTCCCGGTGGCGAGGGACGGAAGTTGCCTGTCGGAGCCTCTCCCTTTCGTCATGCTGAACTTGTTTCAGCATCCAATTCTCCACCCACGATATCGCTGGTGGCACGTTGGACCCTGAAACAAGTTCAGGGTGACGAAGGCGGTTGGTTCGAAGCGCTTCGGCCTGCCAGCCACATCCTTAGTCTGAATGTCGATCCGCCCAAGCTTGGGGATTTGAGCGCGTCTGCGAGATTGCTTCCGTCATCCTCAGCGTGCGGGAATGATGGGGAAGCGCAGCCGGTCAGGCCTTCACATACACCCAGGCCGTGGTGCCGCTGGCAAGCGGCGCCTCGACGCGGACATAGTTCTCGCTCTCATACATGTCCGCCGCGGCCAGCTCTTCGGGCGTAAGGCGGAAGACCTTGCCGGGGATGGGCGGGGCATCGGCATCGGGAACCAGCGCCAGATGCACCTCGATGCCGCTGGCTGCCAGCACGTCCGGGTCGCGGATCGTGATCTCGGTCTGCCTGTAGCCGTGGAGGATGTCGTCGCTGCCCTCCAGCAACCGGCCGAACTGGCGCAGCTGCACGCTCGCCAGCTGGAGCGTGCCATAGGAGAAGAGCAGCGCGCCCTCGCGCATCCAGCGTCGCTCTATCCGATCGCTTCGAGCACCGCGGCGCGCAGCTCGGGAATGCCCATGCCCTTCTCGCTCGACGTCGCGATGATGCCGGGATGCGCGGCGGGGCGCTTGCGGGCCTCGGCCTCGGTGCGCTCGCGCACTTCGGTCAGCTCGGTCGCCTTGATCTTGTCCGCCTTGGTGAGGACGATGCGATAGCTCACCGCGGCGCCGTCGAGCATGTCGAGGATCTCGCGGTCGACTTCCTTGATCCCGTGGCGTGCATCGATCAGCACGAGCCCGCGCTTCAGCGCCTGGCGGCCGCGCAGATAGTCGTTCACCAGATAGCGCCACTTGCGGACCATGTCCTTGGGCGCCTTGGCGAAGCCATAGCCGGGCATGTCGACCAGGCGGAAGCGCAGCGGCTGGCCGACGTCGAAGAAGTTCAGTTCCTGGGTGCGGCCGGGCGTGTTCGAAGTGCGCGCCAGGGCGTTGCGGCCGGTCAGCGCGTTGAGCAGCGACGACTTGCCCACGTTCGAGCGGCCGGCGAACGCGACTTCGGGCACGTCCTGGCCGGGCAGGAACTCCAGCGTCGGCGCGGACTTCAGGAACGTGACCGGGCCGGCGAAGGTCTTTCGCGCGGCCTCGATCATATCTTCGTCGAACCCGCTCACTTCGCCGGGGCTTCCTTCTTCGCTGGCTGCTTCAGCACCGGATGGCGCGAATAGAGCCACTGCTGCTGCAGGATGGTGATCACGTTGGAGGTGATCCAGTAGAGCTGCAGGCCCACCGCGAACGGCGCCATCAGGAACATCAGCATCCACGGCATGATCGCGAACACCTGCTTCTGGATCTCGTCCATCGGCGCCGGGTTGAACTTCATCTGGAAGTACATCGACACGCCGAGCAGCACCGGCACCACGCCGATCGCCAGGAACGAAGGCGGCGTAAAGTGGAGATAGCCGAACAGGTTGAGGATCATCGCGGGATCGGGCGCCGAAAGGTCCTTGATCCACAGCACGAAGCCCTGGTGACGCATTTCGATCGTCAGCAGCAGCACCTTGTACAGCGCGAACATGATCGGGATCTGCAGCAGGATCGGAAGACAGCCCGCCAGCGGGTTCACCTTCTCTTCCTTGTAGAGCTTCATGATCTCCTGCTGCTGGCGCTGCTTGTCGTCCTTGTGGCGTTCCTGCAGCGCTTTCATCTTCGGCTGGATGACGCGCATGCGGGCCATCGATTCGAACTGCTTGTGCGCGATCGGGAAGAGCAGGCCGCGGATGGTGATCGTCAGCAGGATGATCGCCACGCCGAAATTGCCGACCAGGCGGAACAGCCAGTCGAGATAATAGAAGATCGGCTGTTCGATCACGCCGAACCAGCCCCAGTCGATCGCATAGCTGAACAGCTTGATGCCCAGCTTGTCCTGATAGGCCTCGAGCAGCTTCACTTCCTTCGCGCCGGCGAAGAAGCGGCTGGAATAGCTGGTCTGCTTGCCCGGCGCGATGGCGAGCGGCTGATCGAGCTGGTAATCGGCCTGATAGGCCTTGCTCGGATTCTGGCGCTGGCCGAGCGTGACCGGCACCCGCTGATCGGGGATCAGCGAGGTCAGCCAGTAGTGATCGGTAAAGCCTGCCCAGCCGCCGCTGGTCCTGTAGCTCTGCGCCGTGGTCTCCACGTCGCTCCAGCCCAGATAATGCGCCTTGTCGGCAGTCGCGGCGATCGGGCCGACGCGGGCAGCCCATTGGCCGGCGTCCTTCGAGCGCTCGGCGCGCGAGACCGAGGCATAGGGCGTGACCGAGACCGGCGCCTGGCCGAGATTCGCGACCGTCTGGCGGATCGTGAACATATAGTCCTGGTCGACCGCGAGATCGATGCGGAAGACCTGGCCGGTGGCGGTCCGTGCCGTCAGCGTCACCGGCGTGGTCGGCGTCAGCTTGGTGCCGCTCGCCTGCCACACGGTATTCGCATTGGGCGCCTGCACGCCCGAGCCCGACCAGCCGAACTCGGCGAAATAGGCGCCCTGCGCGCCATTGGGCGAGAGCAGGTGGATCGGCGGCGAGTTCTTCGCGGTGGTCTCGTCATATTTGACGAGGACGAGATCGTCGATCCGTGCGCCCTTGAGGTTGATCGAGCCCTTGAGCGACGGCGTTTCGATCGCGACGCGCGGCGATTCGGCCAGCACGACGGCGCGGTCGCGCAGCGCGGCGGGCGAATCGGCGCTGTTCGGGATCGCCTTGGGCTGAGTGGAGGGGGCCTGCTGCTGCTGCTGCGGGAAGAACCAGTGCATGACGGCGGGCCACGCGAACAGCAGGAGCGCCGCGATCACCGCGAACAGCAGGAAATTCTTCTGATCGTCCTTCACGTAACCGATTCCCCGGAAAAACTTATGGCACTGGGTCGTAGCCGTGCCCGCCCCATGGGTGGCAGCGGGCGATCCGCCGGATGGCGAGCCAGCTGCCTTTGACAGCCCCATAGCGGCGAAGCGCCTCGATTGCATAGGCCGAACAGCTGGGCTGGTAGCGGCAGCTGGGCGGAAGCACTGCCGACGGGCCGATCTGCCAGGCGCGGGCGAGCAGGATCAGGAGTTTGGCGATCATCGCCACCCCCTCTCCCGCGCGGCGCGCCCCCGGAGCTGGGTCCCCGTATTCGCGGGGCCGACGGCTGGGGCGTTGCTCACCGCCGCACCTTCCCCAGGGCCTTGACCAGCTCGGCCCGCAGCTCGGCGAACGGACGCTCGATGCCGCCGTTGCGGCCGATGAGCACATGATCGGCGCCGGGCAGGCCGGCTTCGGGCAGCACTTCGCGGACGAGTGCGCGGAACCGGCGCTTCATCCGGTTGCGGATCACCGCGTTGCCGACCTTCTTGGATACGGTAATGCCGACCCGCATGACCGGATCGGCATCGTTGCGCACATGGACGATCAGGACAAAGCCGGGCATGGGAGCCCGCTTGCCCGCGTTCGCCGCGAGATAGTCCTTGCGCTGCGTGAGCCGGGTAAGGCCCACCGCCGCACCGTCGGCGATTACGCCGACAGCTTGCTGCGGCCGCGGGCGCGGCGGGCACGGATCACGTTGCGGCCGCCCGGGGTCGCCATGCGGCTGCGGAAGCCGTGCCGGCGCGCACGCACCAGGTTGCTCGGCTGAAAGGTCCGCTTCATCGCTCATCCTCAAGTATCTAGAACGTAAAAGGGCCACCACAGGGGCGGCCGCGTGTCGGGTGCCCATAGTGGGATGGTCCGGCGGAGTCAACGCGTTCCGTTCCGCAAACCGGGCAGTTCGGCCTCCGCGCGTGCGATTTCCGCCTCCTTCCCGCGCTGACGGCGCCGGCGGGCGCTGCGGCGGCGGAGCGCCATGTCGGCATAATGGCCGAATCGCGGCCAGCGCCGCTTGGCGCGGCAGAATGCCCTTTGCGCCCAGGCCGAGTTCCGCAGCACCAGGACCAGCCCCGCGGCGAAGACGAAGATCCCGCCCGGGCCGGGGAGGATGCCGACCAGTGGCGAGACGGCGATCACCAGCATCCCGGTGACGAACAGGGCGGTGCGGACGATCGGGCTGCGTGCGGCTGCCATGGCGGCAAGGTGGGGATCGTGTATTGCCTGTGCAAGACACGCCGGCCGTGGTTCATCGCCGCTTAGCCTTGTTTCGTCGCCCGCCGGTCGCCCCCGGTCGCGCCCGCGTCGCCCGGCCCGGGGGTGCGCCGGCATAGGCGCGGCCATGACCCGCTTTCCCTGCCTGCTCGTCCCGATGCTGTTCCTTGCCGCCTGTGGCGGGGGTGGCGGCGATGGCGGCGTCGTCACGCCGGTGCCCACGCCCACGCCTTCGCCGAGCCCGTCTCCCTCGCCGACCCCCACGCCGAGCCCCACATCCGCGGTGACGGTGCAGGTCGGGCCCGCGACCTTCTCGCTGCCCACCCAGGCGACCCGCCATTTCGGCTGCACCGTCGCCGGGGCAACCGACACGCGCTGCACCTGGTCGGTGCGGGAAGCGAATGGCGGGGCGATGTCGGCCGACGGCATCTATGCCGCGCCGCCGGCTCCAGGCACCTATCACGTCGTGGCGACGAGCGTGGCGGATCCCGCCAGCTCCGCCACGGCGGCGGTGACGGTGACGGTTCCGGTCACCGACAAGCCCTGGGTGACCGGCTATTATCTCGGCTATTTCTGGGACTATATCTATCCGCCCGAGGCGGTGGACATGAGCACGCTCACCCATTTGCTGTTCGCGCGCGTGGCGCCGGGCAGCGGCACGCTGGGCGGCCAGCCGGGCCAGGTGGTGAAGGGCGCCGGCACCGGCCACGACCCGGGGCTCTCGCCCGACGGCGTGAACAGCGTCGAGGACTATCTCGTCAAGAAAGCGCATGCGGCGGGGAAGAAGGCCGTGCTGATGCTCGGCGGCGAGGGCGATGGCGACGGCTTCCTGCGCTCCGCGGCCAACAATGTCCGCGCCACCTTCGTTCGCAATCTGGTCAACTATCTGGTCACGCACGACTATGACGGCATCGATGTCGACTGGGAGGACAGGCTGGAGGGCAGCGCGCCCCTCGGCGTCAGCGCCGCGGAGGCGCGGCGGCGCGCGATCGCGCTGATCACGGAGCTGCGCGCCGAGGCGAACACGCGGCCGCGCTACCAGAACGGCCGGAACTTCCTGATCACCTTCCCGGGCTATCTGGTCTCGATCAACGACCTGCCGCAGGAGGGCCCGCGCGCGGGCATGGTCGAGCAGTGGCAGGCGGACATCGCCAACCTGGTCGATCAGTATAATCTGATGAGCTACGGCATCGGCAGCGCCTGGAACCAGGCCGACTGGTATTCCTGGTTCAGCAGCCCGATCTACGGCGCCCAGCCGCACACGCCGCGCGACCTCGACACCAGCATCGCGGCCTATGTGAAGACGGGCGTGCCGCGCGGCAAGATCGGCATCGGCATCGGCTTCTACGGCATCTTCTACGGCCCGAGCATCACCGGGCCGCGCCAGGACACCACGCACAACGAGATCTTCGAGGTGCAGGATCGTCCGCTGCGCTATTCGGAGCTGGCGCGGATGGGCTATTTCAGCCGCGGCACCTACACCTGGGACGAGCTCTCCAAGGTCGGCTATCGCAGCTATCCCGGCGGCTTCTCGCCGGCGGGCTCGGGGATCAATCCGGCGGGCTTTCTGAGCTATGAGGACGAACTGTCGATCGCGGCCAAGGGCATCTATGTCCGCCAGACGGGCCTGGGCGGCACGATCATCTGGGCGATCAACTATGACCATATGCCCGACGGCAGCAGCCCGTTGCTGGGCGCGGTGAAGCGCAACTTCCTGACCGCTGCGCCCTGACCGCCACGCCCTGACCGTCACGCCCCGGCCGCCATGCCCCGATCGATTGGTCCGTTCCGGGGGCATCCCGGCGCGCATCGGCCGCCGCCGCCGCTATCGTCCGGTTCCGGTTGGGGGGAACGGGCTTGGTCGCGAGCGTATCGACGGTTGCCTATCTGGGACTAGAGGCGCGCGCGGTGGAGGTGCAGTGCAACCTCGTCGCCGGGCTGCCCAAGTTCGTGGTGGTCGGCCTGCCCGACAAGGCAGTGGCGGAGAGCCGGGAGCGGGTCCGTGCCGCCATGGCCGCGATCGGGCTGGCGCTGCCGCCCAAGCACATCATCCTCAACCTCTCGCCTGCCGACCTGCCCAAGGAAGGCTCGCATTTCGACCTGGCGGTGGCGCTGGCGCTGCTGGCGGCGATGGGCGTGGTCGATGCCGAAACGCTGTCCGGCTATGTCGTCGTCGGCGAGCTGGCGCTGGACGGGCGGATCGCGCCGAGCCCCGGCGTGCTGCTCGCCGCGCTCCACGCCGCCGAGGCGGGCAAGGGGCTGGTCTGCCCCGCCGCCCAGGGGCCGGAGGCAAGCTGGGCCGGGCGCGTGGACGTGATCGCCGCACCCGACCTCATCGCGCTGCTCAATCATTTCAAGGGCAGCCAGCTGCTGCCCGCGCCCATGGCCGGCACCGTCGATCCGCCCGTGCCGGGCCCCGATCTCGCCCAGGTGAAGGGGCAGGAGACGGCGCGGCGCGCGCTCGAGATCGCGGCGGCCGGCGGGCACAATCTGCTGATGTGCGGTCCGCCGGGGGCGGGCAAGTCGCTGCTCGCTTCCTGCCTGCCCGGCATCCTGCCGCCGCTCGACGCCGGCGAGGCGCTGGAAGTTTCGATGGTCGCCTCGGTGGCGGGGACGCTGCAGGGCGGCCGGCTGACGCGGACGCGGCCCTTTCGCAGCCCGCACCATTCGGCCTCGATGGCGGCGCTCACCGGCGGCGGGATCAGGGTGAAGCCGGGCGAAGTGAGCCTGGCGCATCTCGGCGTGCTGTTCCTCGACGAGCTGCCCGAATTCCAGCGGGCGGTGCTCGATTCGCTGCGCCAGCCGATCGAGGCCGGCGTGGTGAGCGTGGCGCGGGCGAATGCGCACGTCACCTTTCCGGCGCGCGTCCAGCTGGTCGCGGCGATGAACCCGTGCCGCTGCGGGCATCTGGGCGACCCTGCGCTCGCCTGCGCGCGGGCGCCGCGCTGCGCGGCGGACTATCAGGCCAGGGTCTCGGGCCCGCTGCTCGACCGGATCGACATTTCCATTGAGGTGGCGGCGGTAAGCGCGGCCGATCTGGTGTTGTCGCCGCCGGTCGAGGGGTCGGCGGAGGTTGCCGTGAGGGTGGCGGCGGCGCGTGACGTTCAGCGCGAGCGCTATATCGGGACAAGCGTGCGAACCAATGCCGAAGCGGATGGCGAATTGTTGGAGCGCGTGGCGGTTCTGGATGAGGATGCCCGGAAGTTACTGGCGCAAGCTGCCGAGGCGATGCGCTTGTCGGCACGCGGATTTCACCGCGTGATCCGAGTGTCACGCACGATTGCCGATCTGGCGGGCGCGGATGACATCGGTCGCATCCATGTCGCTGAGGCGCTGAGCTATCGCCGACGCGCCCCGACGAACTGAGAGCTGGGGTCACGCCTCAATCAGCCAACCCCGTCATCCCCGCGCAGGCGGGGATCCAGGGTAGCGCTGGACAAGGATGCTGCCAGGTGAACCCCCTTCCGGAGCGCCCAGGCCCCGACTGCCCGCAACCCGCCCTTGGCCCTGGATCTCCGCCTGCGCGGAGATAACGAAATAAATCAAAGCCTTGATCGGGTTTTGACGCTAGGTTGAGAACCCAAACAAGTATCTGATTTTCTACCGTCATCCCGGCCTTGCGCCGGGATCCCGCTTCTTCTTCCGTCAGCAAGGCAGCGGGACCCCGGCGCAAGGCCGGGGTGACGTAGGAGGAATATGAGTCCTCAAACTAGGTTG
>JAESGN010000152.1_pt1 | contig 21446 bp, 23 predicted proteins | sample 9269731 | NCBI WGS metagenome assembly JAESGN01 (sample SAMN15720683, study PRJNA650826) | algae metagenome | isolation source: Mojavia pulchra JT2-VF2 and co-occurring heterotrophs from desert soil | place: USA: Cadiz Valley, Joshua Tree National Park, CA | collected 1998-06-08
CGTTCGCTGGAACATCCTGGACACCAAGAGCCGCATCGACGGTCGTGACTTGGAAACGGTTCGCAAGATCGTCTCGGAAGTCGGTATCCTGCCGCGCACACATGGTTCGGCTCTCTTCACCCGCGGCGAGACCCAGGCGATCGTTGTCGCCACGCTCGGCACCGGCGAAGACGAACAGTATGTCGACTCGCTCACCGGCATGTACAAGGAACGCTTCCTTCTGCATTACAACTTCCCGCCCTACTCGGTCGGTGAAACCGGTCGCATGGGCTCCCCGGGCCGCCGCGAAATCGGCCATGGCAAGCTCGCATGGCGCGCTATCCGCCCGATGCTGCCGTCGCCGGAGCAGTTCCCCTACACGCTGCGCGTCGTCTCCGAGATCACCGAGTCGAACGGCTCGTCCTCGATGGCAACCGTTTGCGGCACTTCGCTTGCCCTGATGGACGCCGGCGTTCCGCTGGCCAAGCCGGTTGCCGGTATCGCCATGGGCCTCATCCTGGAAGGCGAGCGCTTTGCCGTTCTCTCCGACATCCTGGGTGACGAAGACCATCTCGGCGACATGGACTTCAAGGTTGCGGGTACTGCCGATGGCATCACCTCGCTCCAGATGGACATCAAGATCGCCGGCATCACCGAAGAGATCATGAAGGTCGCACTCGGCCAGGCCCAGGGCGGTCGCAAGCACATCCTCGGCGAAATGGCGAACGCCATCACCGAAGGTCGCTCGCAGCTTGGCGAATTCGCTCCGCGCATCGAAGTGATGAACATCCCGGTCGACAAGATCCGTGAAGTCATCGGTTCGGGCGGCAAGGTCATCCGCGAAATCGTCGAAAAGACCGGCGCCAAGATCAACATCGAAGACGACGGCACGATCAAGATCGCATCGTCCTCCGGCAAGGAGATCGAAGCGGCCCGCAAGTGGATCCACTCGATCGTCGCGGAACCGGAAATCGGCGTGATCTACGAAGGCACCGTTGTGAAGACTGCCGACTTCGGCGCCTTCGTCAACTTCTTCGGTTCGCGTGACGGCCTCGTGCACATCTCGCAGCTGGCTTCCGAGCGTGTCGCCAAGACCTCCGACGTCGTCAAGGAAGGCGACAAGGTCTGGGTCAAGCTGATGGGCTTCGACGAGCGCGGCAAGGTTCGCCTCTCCATGAAGGCCGTCGACCAGACGACCGGCAAGGAAATCGCTGCCGACAAGAAGGAAGGCGAAGCCGCCGAATAAGCGCTTTCGTCAGACCCGATCTCGAGGCGCGGGAGATTATCCCGCGCCTTTTTCGTACGCCCCAGAAACCTCGCCCGTCCGCCCGAAGAGAAGACCAAGCCATGAGCCGCGACACGCTGAAGACACTGTTTCATCCATTCACCACCGAGGTGGTTCCGCTGCCGGGCGCGGATGCACGCTATCTTTTCCTCGGTGCCGAGGCGGGCTTCGCCAAGCCTGAGGGCTTCGAGGCGGAACTGACCGTGGTGCAGGATTTTCGGCCGGAATTCCGCCGGCTGGAGGCCACTCACCAGAAGCCGATGGCAAGCGTCGAGGGCGAAGATTTCGACGGCGCGCTCGTGCTGTGCGGCAAACACAAGGGCCTCAATGAGGACCATATTGCCCAGGCGCTTGGCCGCGTGAAGGCGGGTGGCCTGGTGATGATCGCCGGAGCCAAGGAAGAGGGCATCCTGCCGCTGCGCAAGCAGCTCGACCGGCTGGGACTCGCCCCCGAATCCACACCGAAATTTCATGGCGTCGCCGTCTGGTTTACCGTGCCTAATGACGCGGCCGCTGCAATCTCGGCACTTTCCTCCAAGACTGTCACGGTCGAGGGGCGCTTCGAGACCAAGGCCGGACTGTTCTCGCATGCGCATGTCGACGAGGGTTCCGAACTGCTGGCAAGCCGTTTCCCGACAGACTTCGACGGCAACGCTGCCGATTTCGGCGCCGGCTGGGGCTATCTGTCGGTAATGCTGGCCGAGGCTTCGCCGCGGACCAACCGCATCGACCTGTTCGAAGCGAGCCACAGCGCGCTTGAACATGCCAAGCGCAATCTCGCCCGCAACCATCCTGATCTCACCACCCGCTTCTTCTGGCAGGATCTCGCGACCGAGCCGACCAAGGAGAAGTACGACCTGGTCATCATGAACCCGTCCTTCCACGAGGGACACGCGGCCGAGCCTTCGATCGGCGCGGCGATGATCAAGGGCGCCTATGATGCGCTGCGCAACGGCGGCAGCCTCCTGATGGTCGCCAATCGCGGCCTGCCCTATGAACCGGTGCTCGCCGAGCATTTCAAGCAGCATGGCGAGGTGTGCCGCAATGCCCGCTTCAAGGTCCTCTGGGCAAAGCGCTGAGGCGCAGACATCTCACGCCGGAGTGATATCCGACAGAATGGCGCACACTCGACTCTGTCCGCGCCTTGCCTTACCATTTCATGCCAAGATCTTCCCTTTGGGCGACAGGGAATGGCATGTCTGGTCGGAACCTCACCGATGAACTGACGACAGTGGCGGGACTCGCGTCCGCCGTGGTGGTGCATGCGCAGTCCTACGGCATAGATATCAACCCCATATGCAAGGCGCTGGAGATTGATCCGGCATGCTTCCAGGATCTTACGGCCCGGATCAGTCTTGATCGCCTGTGCAGGCTTCTGGAGGCCTGTGCGCTGCTGTCGGACGACGAGGCCTTCGGTGTGACCAGCGTGAAGGCGTATGAGGCGGGCTCGACCGGTCCATTCGGCTATGGTCTGATGTCGGCACCAACAGGGCTTGATCTCGTCCGCTTTCTCGACCAGCACATCCAGTACGTGACCCATACGAGCTATTCGCGTCTGTTGATCGACGGTCAGGGTGCGCACCTCTCCTGGACCTTTGCCCCTGTCATCGTAAAGCGTGACCAGTATGTGGACATGTCGGTCGGGCTCGTCATGCAGAGGGTTCGGGATCTGGGTGGGGGCGTCGCCGACCTGGTGGAAGTCGAACTTGAAAGGCCGCGGCCGCGCAATCTGCAGCCCTTCCGGCAATATCTTTCGAAACGCGTCAGCTTCGGCGCGGGGATGAACTGCGTGCATTTTCCCCAGGCCTTCCTGGAGGCGCATAATCCGACGGGCGACCGGCGCCTGTTCGAACTGATGGACCTGCAGTGTCGGAGCCTCAGGCCCGCGACGGCGGAACTGCCCGGCGATTTCGTCGATCAGGTGCGCCGCCACCTGCTCGTTCATGTCTCCGAAGACGAGTATCCACTGTCGGAGATCGCGCCCTATTTCGGCCTGTCGGAACGGACATTCCAGCGGCGCCTGGCCGACCACGGGACAAGCCTCAACGAGCTGCGCGACGGCATAAGGCGCGATGTGAGTTACAGCCTGCTGACCGAAAGCGAATTGCCGATCTCCGAAATCTGCTATCGGCTGGGTTATTCCGCCCCGAGTGCCTTCACCCGCTCCGTGACCCGCTGGTTCGGCTCGACCCCCAGCGAAGTGCGGGAACGGAAGTCGGCCTGAGGCCTGCTTCTTGACAAGAGATGCGGGATGCTGTGTCATCCGCATAGCCTGCAAAACAAGGCACTCCACTTGGAGCTTTATTAGCGCCTGACGATAAAAATTTGGCGCACAGGGTTAACGACTTTCTTTTCGATCGCCGTATAACCGCGCGCTGACGCCATGGCTTGCATGGCATTTTCCCATGGTGCTTCCCAGCAATGACATTGATGACGATGACCGATCCCCATAAGGCGCTCGGGCCGGAACCCGATTTCCCCTTGTTGACCGACAGAGAAATCCGCTGTCTGCAGTTCATCGCGGAAGGAAGGCGACTGGAAGATGCCGGCAACATTCTGGTGCTGTCGCAGGAAGACGTGAGCCATGCGCTCGCATCCGCACAGATCAAGCTCGAGGCGAGAAACCTGTTTCATGCCGTCAGCCTCGCAATGCTGATGGGCATAATCCGTCACACGGACCCGTTTCAACCGAAGTAAGCCGTGCTCCCACGGCTGGCGGACCACTTCGGATGGCGATGGCCTGGCGCGGCGACGTGCCAGGCCTTTTCTTTGCCGTGACAACCGTGAAACTAAAACGACAATGGGGTGGCCAAGGCCACCCCATCAAATCTTCAATGGTATGATTGAAGGTCTCAGCGGTTGTGGCGCTGGAATACCAGGGTGGCATTGGTGCCGCCGAAGCCGAAGGAGTTCGACAGGACCGTGTCGATCTTGGCATTGTCGATACGCTTGCGCACGACCGGAACGCCTTCAAATTCCGGATCGAGTTCCGTGATGTGGGCGCTCTCGCCGATGAAGCCGGCCTGCATCATCAGGAGACCGTAGATCGATTCCTGCACGCCGGCTGCACCCAGCGAGTGGCCGGTCAGCGACTTGGTCGACTGGATGTGCGGGATCTTGTCACCGAAGACTTCGCGGATCGCGCCAATTTCCTTCGAGTCACCCACCGGCGTCGAGGTGCCGTGGGTGTTGATGTAATCGACTTCGCCAGTCACCGTGGCAAGCGCCTGGCGCATGCAGCGGATGGCGCCTTCGCCTGATGGGGCCACCATGTCGTAGCCGTCGGAGGTGGCGCCGTAGCCGACGACTTCGGCATAGATCTTGGCGCCACGTGCCTTGGCATGCTCGAGTTCTTCGAGGACGAGGACACCAGCACCGCCGGCGATGACAAAACCGTCACGGGAGACGTCATAGGCGCGCGAGGCGGTGGAGGGCGTGTCGTTGTATTTCGAAGACATGGCGCCCATGGCATCGAACAGGTTCGACATGGTCCAGTCGAGATCTTCGTGGCCACCGGCAAACATCATGTCCTGCTTGCCCCACTGGATCATTTCCACGGCATTGCCGATGCAATGCGCGGATGTCGAGCAGGCTGACGAGATGGAATAGTTGACGCCGTGGATCTTGAACCAGGTGGCAAGCGTGGCAGACGCCGTCGAAGACATGGCCTTCGGCACGGCAAACGGGCCAATGCGCTTCGGGCTCTTGTTCTTGATGGTGATGTCGGCTGCTTCGATCAGCGTGCGGGTGGATGGACCACCGGAGCCCATGATGATGCCGACGCGCTCGTTCTGGGCATAATCGGCCTCTTCGAGACCGGCGTCTGCAATCGCCTGCTTCATGGCAACATGGTTCCAGGCGCCGCCCTGGGACAGGAAACGCATCGCGCGACGATCAACCAGTTCGGTCGGATCGAGGGTCGGTTTGCCCCAGACCTGGCAGCGGAAACCGTTTTCGGCGAAATCGGGAGAAAAGGTGATGCCCGACTTGGCGTCCCGCAGCGATGCGGTGACTTCGGCGGCATCGGCACCGATGGAGGACACGATGCCAAGACCTGTTACTACAACCCGTCTCATCTCTCAGACCTTCTTCATGAACTTCAGAATAGGACCGGGCCGGATTAGGCCGCCTTGTCCTTCGACAGACCAACGCGAAGGTCGGTCGCCTGATAGATAGTTTCGCCATCGGCCTTTAACCAGCCGTCGGCCGTACCAAGAACGAGACGACCGCGCATGACGCGCTTGAAATCGATGCCGTATTCGAGAAGCTTCGTTTCCGGACGGATCATGCCCTTGAACTTCACTTCGCCCGTCGACAGCGCCATGCCGCGACCCGGCTCGCCGAGCCAGCCGAGGAAAAAGCCGGTCAACTGCCACATGCCGTCAAGGCCGAGGCAGCCCGGCATGATCGGATTGCCCTGGAAGTGGCAGGGGAAATACCAGTCGTCGGGGCGCACGTCATATTCGGCGCGGATGTAACCCTTGTCGAAGGCGCCGCCGGTTTCCGAGATGTCGGTGATCCGGTGGACCATCAGCATGGGCGGCAGCGGCAGCTGCGCATTGCCGGGGCCGAAGAGTTCGCCGCGGCCGCAGGAGAGGATTTCGTCGTAATTGTAGCTGGATTGTCTCGTTGTCATCGTTCTTCTTCTTCCCCCCGCTGCTTCACGTTTCCGGACCCAATAAACCAAGACGGCGGCAAATTGAAGCCTTGCCCATCATTGCCTTGCCATTCATGGGCTTCCGGTGCCGGGATATTGGTATCCTGGCAAATTCTGTTTCGTCTTCGTCGCATACAGGAAGCAAAAGACCATCACCAGACCCAAAGGGTCGAAAAAGCAGCCCATGCCAGACCGGCTTCGGCTTGTCCCCACCCAAACTATTGAAACCGCCGGGTTTTGAGGCTATATCCATCGCGAGGCATCCTTACGCCCTCAGAGAACTGGAGTTCGTCTTTGACGATGGCACCCTGCCAAACCGGCATCGAGCTAAAATTGCGCCGTTCAGGCCTGCGCCCGACGCGGCAGCGCATCGCGTTGGCTGGACTGTTGTTTGCCAAGGGTGACCGCCATCTGACGGTTGAAGAACTGCATGAAGAGGCGATTGCTGCGGATTTCCCCGTATCGCTGGCAACCGTCTACAACACGCTGCATCAGTTCACCGAGGCCGGTCTGATCCGGGTTCTCGCGGTCGAAAGCGCCAAGACCTATTTCGACACCAATGTTTCCGACCACCACCACTTCTTCGTCGAGGGTGAAAACACCGTGCTCGACATTCCCGTGAACAATATTTCCATCGAAAACCTGCCGGCACCACCGGAGGGCATGGAAATCGCGCACGTGGACGTGGTTATCAGGCTGCGCCCGAAACAGGGCTGATCCTTTCACATCACCTCATCCGGATGACGCCCGGGCCTGCGCTTGTAGGTCGGGAAGGTCCAGCCGAAATAGAGCGCACCGCCGCGGATGACGAAGGCCGCGACGACGCCTGCGAGCGAGGCCAGATAAAGCGGCGCGCCCAGTTCATTGACGAGGGTGAAGACGGCGGCCCCTGACAGAGCTGCGGTGATGTAGATTTCCGGACGCAGCAGCACCGAGGGCTCGTTGGCCAGCAGATCGCGCAGCACACCGCCGAAGCTTGCCGTCAGGGTTCCGGTGACGATGGCGATGGTCGGCGAGCCGGTTGCCGCCAGCCCTTTGACCGCACCCATGACGCAATAGGCGGAGAGGCCGATCGCATCGAGCCAGATCAGCAGGCGATAGCGCGATTCGACCAGGTGGGCGGTGAAGAAGACGAGCACGCCGACGGCGCAGCAGACCAGGATGTAATTGGGATTGAGCACCCAGAAGACGGGTGTGCGGCCGAGCACGATATCGCGCACGGTGCCGCCGCCGACGCCGGTTGCGACGGCAAAAAAGAGAAAGCCGATCATGTCAAGCTGCTTGCGGGAGGCTGCAAGCGCGCCCGTTGCGGCGAACAGGGCGACGCCGGCATAATCGAGATAAGACAGCAGCGACATGGATCCCTCCCCTGGCAGCCCTTCCTCAGGGTGCAGGGTCAGATTTGAATCACGCCGTTAACGCCGAGGCAAGCCGCAGGCGCTAGAGTTTTGGAATTACACCCGCCATCTGAGCCGGAGCCGCCGACCGTGTCGTTCCTAAAGAACCTGTTCCTTGCATTTACCGTCGCGCTCGTCGCATCCCATGCGGCGGCCCAGCAGGAGCTGCTGCGGGACCCGGAAATGTATGAGAAGACCCACTATGCCAAGCGCTGCACCGAAGCGAAATTCGGCGCCGGCTTCATCGAGCGGATCGACATCAACAATGACGGCATACCGGATGCCGTGACCAACAGCAGCGAGATCATGTGCGACGGCGTGCGCGGGCCAGACTGCAGCGCCGAAGGCTGCCCGTTCAACTTCTACCTCCAGGTCAAGGAGGGCGGCTATTTCATGATCGCGACGGCGCAGATGTATTCCTATGACTTCATCAAGCGCTTCGGCAACATGGTCTTTGTCCTCAAGATGCATCCGCGTTATTGCGAGCGCGAAGAGGGGGCGGCCCCTTGCGAAATGACCGTGCGCGTGCGCGGCACGAAATTCCTCACCATTTCCAAGAAGTGACGCGTCTCAGGGCGCAGGAAAGATCGCGTCTATGCGGCCCAGTGCCCGGTAGGCAGCCAAGCCCAGCCATTCGCGGGTGGCAGTCGCCATCTGCTGGGCGTTCAGTGTCGGCTGGGTGAAATCGAGCGCCAGCGTCACCTTGCCTGAGGTGCGAAAATCGGTCGGCCACGGGGTCACCGCGATTCCGGCCTTGCGGAACAATCCCACCGAGCGCGGCATGTGGAAGGCCGAGGTGATCAATACGCAACCGGAAAGGCCGGCGTCGGCCAGGATCTGGCGGCTATTCTGCGCATTTTCATCCGTGTTGCGCGAGGTGGTTTCGGTTACCAGACGGCCCCCTGGCAGGCCGAAGGCTTCAAAGAAGCGCAGCGAGGCTGCCGCATCACCCTCATAGTTACCGCTGAGGGATCCGTCGCCGCCGGAGACGAGGATCTTTGCCTGCGGATGGAGGAACGCCAGCCGCAGTGCCTCGACGAAGCGATCCGCCGACTGATTGAGCTCGATGCCGCCCCTCGCCGTCGTGACTTCCGTCTCGAAGGCACCACCCAGCACGATCATGCAGGCGACATCTTCCGGATCAGAGGCCGGGCGCAGAAAGCGGGCTTCGAGCGTCTGCAGGAGAACGGTGCCGGTCGTGGTGTAAAGCGTGACGAAAAGCACGAACAGGGCTGTCGACAGCATGGCGACGGCTACACGGCGCCAGCGCAGGAGAATCAGCAGCAGAGCGGCAAGACCGAGGAAGAAGACCAGCGACAGGGGCTGGGCGGCCATCCAGACGAGTTTCGACAGCACGAACATGGAGGCATCCTTCCCTTGCGATGAAAAAGCCGCCGCCGGCCCGCGCTTACCCGGCTTCCGTTACGTCAGCTTCGCTCAAGCAGGCGTTACTAAACCCTCGTCCCACTGTCATCATTTCAATTCGGATTTTTCAGGAGTGGATCATGCGCTTCGCCATCGACACCGTGGACGATTCAGGCAATGACCGCATCTATATCGGCACGCCCATCGGCATCACCGAAAACGCGCTGCGCCTGCAACTGCGCGAAGGCGAAGTGAAGCTCGAGATCCGCAAGATCATCGACTGGTTCCAGATCGACCGCAGCGAAAACGGCGAGACGGTGGAGCTGTTTCCGCGGTGAGAGGCGGGGTACTGGCCCCGCCAATAACGGTGCGTACAGTCACGACGCATGCGAACAACGCCCTGCGACGGCGTTATTTTTTTATCATTGTGGTTTGGGAAAAATTTGGTGGAGCTATGCGGGAGAGGGCGCTTCAAAAATAGCCTTTATTTTTCAATATATTTTGCGAATATCTATCGTACAGCTTGTACGATATTTCTGTACCAAAAATCCCGTGCAGCGGTGATCCGCTGAACCCGTTTGACGGCCTTAAAATAGCGGATCGTCCAACGTCAGATCATTCAAGTACGCCAGGTGGCCTTCCAAGCTGATCTGCAAGCGATACCGTCCTGGCGCTAAGTTGGTGGCGTAGTGCCACTGGAGAGCATTTTGGGGGCGGGGCGCGAAATCTGCATTGATAAATGAGGCCACTTGTAAGCCTTGCGCATTCGAAAGTCGGAGATCAATAGATACGGCCCTGCCGTCGTTCCTCGGGTTCAGTTGAAAAGTAACACCTGTTGCCGTGATCCGTGCGCTTTCAACGAAAACAAATTCCCTTTGAAAAACTTTTAGGTCGTCGGAAACGACTATCCGCTGTGACCAATCCACTGGCGCACCACGGAGATGATGGATCAATGTTTCTCGTTCTGCCGTTGATCTGCAATAAACCCACTGAAGAGTTTCGTTAAGTGGCATTGGTGAAGCCGCGAGAACTTCGGCACACCGATGCTGGATTATCGACATATCATGACTAGTTCCGCCGATATGGTAGACTTTGGCGAACGGGATGCCTGCAAAATATTCAGGGGTGTCGCTGTATTCAGCAGCACCCACCTGCATGTTTCTGTCGCTGAAATAGGTACCTGCTCGCGTCAGAATAGCATTGGCATCCAATGCAAACATTACCAAAATGGGGGCATGTGATTGATCGCCGTATCGGCATTCTCCGGCCTTACGTATCCCCTCAATATGATACTGGGTGGGGGTGCATGGCCGAAAATACAAGCGCACGAAATCATGCGCCTCCTGTCGAGCGTCAATCACTCCGGGCGCGGCAACATCCAACGGTTGATTGTTGCCGGGATCATTCCTTGAACGCAACTGCCCTCCACGCAATATTTCGACAGCGTTCTGAAGCGGGCTATGGTGAAACAAGTAATTTGGCCATTTCTGGCGATGCGCATAATGCGGCGGTTGAGCGAGAGACTGCGCCCAAGACGCGATATGGGCTTCAACAATCTGCCTGCTTAATGCCATGCCATCTCCAATTGGCCCGGAGCGGCATGGGGTACCGTCGCAGTTCCACGGCTGCGAGGATCCAATTCAACTGCCAATTCGGGGGTTTCACTGCCTGAACGTCGAATTTCGATTGGCCGAACCTGAGGCAGAATGCTGACGAGCGAAAGCAAAGGACTGCCCTCATCTTCCCAGCCGACTTGATCCTTCGTCAGCAAGCCGTTCACAAGATTGATCCATGCGCTTCTTAAATCATCGCGGTCGAACATCCAGGATGCATGATCGGTATCGATCCTCAAGGTTTCGTCATCGATATGAGCCTGCATCGGCTTTTCTGTCACCAAATCTACGAGATTTTTGCCGGAGATTTTTACCGCCTCGACCAGATCAGCGTAGAAATTATCAAACGAAAGCCCTCGGTTGGACCTTCTCAACCCCTTGGCAACATGTTCCAAATGTTCAGGTATACCGACATCCACCGTGTAATCGTGGATATACACATCGATGGGAAGTGGCTTTAGGTACTTCTCCATTAACGGTCGGACATCTTCCCAATCAAGGCCGCCATTTCCGCATCCCAGACGAGGAAAAGAAATCTCTTCGATACCTACGTCCGCATAAGATGAGGCAAACTTCTGCAATCCGGCCTCAATCCACTCCAATTTTGAGGGATTTTTCCAATGTATCTTGGTCGGGAAGTTCAAAGTCAGGTAGGCAGCGCCACGCCACAACCAAAGCTTGCCGGGCGCTAGCCGCTTCTCATCACAAATCCGCTTGTAGGCGGCAAACATGTCCGGATCGCGGTCCTTAAATGCCTTCGCGATTCCTTTACCCATGACCCCGACACAGTTGACCGTGTTAACGAGGGTCTGCGCCGGGGAAGAAAAGAGGTCGGTGCGTCTGTAAACTAGCATTTCATCCACCCCCTTGTTTTCACTTGCGAAAATCCGATTTCTTTTCGGGAACAAAATAAGAACATAGCGAAAATTCCAGTGCCGCGCTATCACTCATTTCGCACCAGGTTAATCGACGACTACCTTAAAATGGGCCCTTCAAGGCGGATTTCAAAGCTAGCCATCGCCTTTTCGTGAGGCGGTCAAGCCCGACTCGTTGTATTGAGTGGTTCTTGCACAGCTTTTTGCTTATGCGAAACTTGCCACACTATCGGTCAGGGACGCTGCTTCTTCCGCGTGCCCGTCTCGACTTCAACCAATTCGCCGACAAGCTGCCAGCCTCTACCATTAAGTTAGCGGAGAACCGCCTCCTGCGGCGCTTCGAGCGCCAAGGCCGGACGCGCCCCGTCGCGCAATACTAACCCGGTGACAGGCGACGAAGCGAGCGTTTACCATGCTCGAAATCCCCGAGTGTAAAGTCGTAACGTTTATGTCCATGTTCTCTGCGGGCTCTGCACCACCGTTCTGTACCAAATTGACAGAAAACCCCTGGAACATCAAAGGGGCTCAAGAAAAACGACTACTTGGGAAAAGTTTGGTGGAGCTAAGCGGGGCCTCCACGACCATGCCATAAGCACTTGAAATGCTTGATAACCAATGATATTTCACCAAAAAACTTGGTCGGAGACATTGGTCGGAATGGCACGAAGAGGCAGGAAGCGGGCGGCAAGGCATCTCGTTCTGAAGGGGCGGAAATATTGGTTCACTCGGGATATTCCCGAAGCGATCCGGTCTCATTTCGGGGGGAAAACCGCCTACCTCGTCAATCTTGAGACAGGCGACGTCACCAAAGCCATGGGGCGACGTGACGAGATATTCGCCGAGACAAACAAGCTCTTTCGGGCTGCAAAAGAAGGTCGCCCCATCAAGGGGGCCACAGACGCCATCTTAGACCTCGCGAATGCTTGGGTGAACGAACTGCAGACCAGCCGCGCCGATCCCCACGCTTGGACAGCCACGATCTTCAACCGGGACCCCGCGCACGTGGCCGACGAGGACGTGATGACCGCAGACGACTTCACTGAGGAGCGAGCTGATGCTGTCGGGCGGGAACATGGCGACCAAGCGCAGGTCCGCTTCATGAACATTGTCCAAGGTCGCGTCGATGTTGACCACCACGTCGAGGATTATCTGAAAGAGGCGAAGCTCGCCCCGAAGACAACTGACGAACGCCGCAACCTCATCAAGCGCTTTGCGAGTTGGGCGAAGCTCAAGGGCTGGTCACTACCGCATATTGATCGCGCCAAGGCCGGTAGGTATTTTTCGGAGGCAATTGCGCCGCTCAATGAGCGCACGGCTAGGAAGCACCACGGGAGCGTCAAGCTATACTGGGACTACCTTATTGCGCGGGGTCATGTCAGCGGAACCAACCCATGGGCGGGCCAACGGATGCCCGACAGAGGCCGTAGGGTCGAGCGCGGAGGCAAGACCAAGGAACGCCCCTTCAACGAGGAGGAGATGAAGACCCTGCTGTATTCAGCCTATCCCCGTGGAATGCGAGAAGCGTTCAAGGCACAAATACACGACGCCATCCGCATCGCGGCTCTCTCCGGTCTCCGACTTGCAGAACTGGTCACGCTCTGGGTCGAGGAATGCCCAATTGATGAGAACAGCAATGGCTATTTCGACATCCGACAAGGTAAAACCGCAGCAGCAGCAAGGCATGTGCCGATGCACCCGGACGTTATCGAAATCGTCAAGCGCAGGAAGAAGGGGAAAGACCCGCAAGATTGGCTCTTTCACGAACTGGCTGATGAACGGAACGCAGGTGACGTCTTCGGCAAGCGTTTCGCCAACTACCGGGAGAAGCTTAGCGTGGACGACAAGAGGCCCGGACAGCGCCGCAGCTTGGTCAATTTCCACTCCTTCCGGCGCTGGTTCGTCACCGAAGCAGAACGGGCGGGTATCCCTGAAAGCACCATATCGTCGGTCGTGGGCCACGAGGAGGGGCGCAAGTCAATCACACTCGGGACATACTCGGGTGGACCCGCTTGGCAGCAGATGAGGGCTTGTGTGGATGCCGTGAAACTGCCATCAGGGCAGCGGTAGCTCTTTCTAGGCAACATACTGATATTTATAAGCATTCTAAAAGGTGGGGCATGGGGTTCTTCAAAGGCATTAAGGACAACTATAAGAAAAGCGAAGCAGCGGTAGTAATTCAGAACCTGCTAGAAGAAGCTTCCCGGATGGATATGTTTCCGGGAAACGCGGCGAAAACGGCCAATCTGCTCGTTGGAGGCGCTTGGGACGAGTTGGGTGAAGTGCTGGACGGACGGCGGGGTCTTCGTCCTCATAAAATCGCCGTTGCGGCTATCTCGATTGCGCGAGCTATTGAACTAGAGGACGCCAACAAGGCGTTTTCTCCCTCCCATACGTTGGCTTTTTGTCTAAGCAAAATTCTGGCCGAGGTTGGACAGAATGGCGTTTTGTATCCTCTGAACCCGCTGGACATGAAACTGCTGAATATGGCCGGGGAGACCTTTTCGCAATTTGCCAGCGCCACAGAAAGCTCTCCTATTGGTCAGGAGGTTTCGGACCTGATGGGCCGCAATACGGTTACATGGGAAGAGTGGTATGAGGTTTATAAAGCCGAGGCCGTAGCCGCCAATCCGGCTTTGCAACACGAAAACGGTCTTTGCATCCTTGACTTCTTGGAGGATGAACCGCTCCGACGCGCCCACCGTGACGGCCTTGATCCAAAACGGCTCGGACGCGAACACGCAGTCGTATATTCGACCCCGGAGTTTATGGCGGGACTGGTGGGGGGCAATCCAGCCGCTCCAAAATGACCCGAAACCTGAGGTAACTCTATAATCCGGAAGCGAGGTGCCCCCGGCGGGTGCCGATCAGGCAGGTGATGACACCTCGGTTCATTGACGGGCAAAGGCCTCAGCACTCAAAAGATGGCTCGGCCCAAGCCCTTGGTGACGCCGGGAAACCGGTAGCCCATGACCGTGACTGTGTTGATCACGGCAGCAGCTAGCTCCATCGTGCCTTTCTGCGTCTGCTTGAGATATCTCACGTCCACGGGGTTATCGAAGGACATCTTGTCTTTCGACCTCCTGTAGAACGGCACTGATGCGCCCTCCGCGTTCGGGACCGACCATGACCCGTGACACAGCACATTGCGGAGTTCAGCGGCTTTCTTGAGGTCGGAAATTAGCGCGTCGAAGTCTTCTGGTTTTGTGTGTTGATGCGACAGCACTTCTTGCTCATATGCCCTGATGAGCGGATGGAGCGTATCACTTAGAGACTTTTCCAGCTTCGGGACCCATGCCGCAAATGCGCTCTGGACGTCCTCCTCGGCATATTCACGGGTGCCGCTGAACGCAAAGATCGCACGGGCGAGCGTGTTCTCTAAAAAACCGAATGTGCCAACCACCCGACCAAGCCATTCCCAAAACTCAGCCTGATGTAGGTGTGTTGGGTACCCCTCCGGTAGCCCATCAAAATTCACTACATGCCCGTCGTTGCCCATTTGGTCCTCCCAAGGTGAATGGCAACGAATTACTTACAAACCTTAGCTTCTACAAGGTCTGACCGAGAGGGCGAGCCCACAGGGCAATCCGCTCTAAGGTGATCGGTTGTTGTGCCGCGTTTCTATTACGCAGCCGTATGAAATTCGATTGCAGACACCCCAAGGGAAGCGAGCGTTTCACATTCGTCTGATGGGTGGCAATTTTGTCTAAGTATACATTCCAAAACCACTTTCGTGCAAACGCATGATGCCTCTGGACTGAACCTGAGAACGCTGCTCTACCTAAGCAATCAGCTGGGGGCGAGCCATGGGTAAGAATAGGGAGCTTGCGCATGGCGATGGCTTAAGCGCACTGAACTCGCTGACAGGCCGTCTTAGCGACCTCGACGAGCAAGCTCTAGTTCTAGCGGCATCCGCGTTCGCGGAAGACACGCTCACAAAACTGTTGAAAGCGTTTATGCTTCCAAATCGCGCAACCGACAGTCTACTAGAAGGCTTCAGCGCGCCCATCGGAACACTTTCCGCGAAGACGAAGGCTTGTTATGCACTCGGCTTGGTGACTAAGGCTCAGTTCGACGATCTGGAGAACTTGCGAACTATCCGTAACGCATTTTCGCATACATGGGAGGTCGTAGCGTTCTCAGACCCGTCGATACGTGATCGGATCAAGAACATGAGCCACGGCAGCCTAACCGACGAGTTCCCGGAAGGGCCGTTAGCTAAAGTACGGAACTGCGTAAGCTCGCTGCTCGTAGAACTGGAAGTCACCGCAAGTCAGATAACAAAAAAGGGTACGGCGGCGACGTTGATAGGCAGCGGACTGATCGCCGGGCAAACAGGAACAATCGACGAGCAGTTAAGGGAAGCGAAGCACCAAATTGACAAGCTGAACGATGACATCGTGGCATCGAGCGGCGAGAAGGCAGACTTCCTAAAGATGCTAGAGCAGCGCTGGGTCAGCCGGCTCACAATAGCTGCTGCAAACGCCCCCGCTGATCGCCGGCTTGAGGTTCTAACTCTACAGCGTGAGTTGCAGGAGCGCGTGGCGTCCCGCCAGTAGAAATCCCGGAGCTAAGACCCCTCAGAGCTGAATGAGGGAGCGAGATTGGCCAGCGCGGATTGATGATCGATAGTCAGGGGCTACTCTAGGAGAATTGGGGAGCGCGTGGTGACGGAGATACAGGACTACATAGATCATCCGAATGAGAACCTTCACGCGGAGTACAAACGTTGGCTGGACCTATCGGAGCATGAAAACCGTGCCAATCTAGCCAGGCATATCGCGGCGCTAGCGAACCATGGCGGGGGCTTCATCATCTTTGGATTTGATGATGCGACTTTGTCGCCCACGGAAGCAAATCCCTATGACCCTAGCCATTATTCACACGATGGTATCGCTGCGATCACAAGAAAATATCTCGATCCCGTTCCGCACTGTGATGTGCGAGAGGTCGTGAATGGCGAACATCAGCATAGTTACATCATCGTGCCTTCACATGGCGCAACTCCGATATGTGCCAAGGCCGATGGCCCTGTGGTCAACGGCAAGGTGAAGGGCATCAAAGCCGGGACCTACTACATCCGCAAAGCTGGGCCAGAGAGCGCGCCGATAGTCAGCTCCATGGATTGGGTGGAGGTAATACGACGTTGCGTTACCCATGACCGCGCAGCACTGTTGGGTGCGCTTGGGGCTGCGCTCGCCTCACCCAAGCAGTCCACTAATGCCGAGGAGCGATTGCTAAGGTGGCACGATGCGTCGTACACGGCCTACAAACAGTATGTTGTTGATCACGGGCAACCGGATCAGCTGTATGCCAGATCGGTTCATCTGAGTTACCTGATAGAAACCGCAGATCGTGAGGCGCTACCAAAGCAGACATTGAAAAGCATTCTTCGAGAAGTGAATGCTGAAATGCGCGACCGGGTAAACACCGGATGGAGCCTGTTCTTCCCCTTTGATCGCGTACCGATCGATCCCTACTTCATTACCGATAGTGATACGGGAGACGCCAACCAGTTCCTTGAGGAGAACTTGCTCCGAGAATATGGCGGCGGGGCGAATGGAGATTTTTGGAGGGTTGCCGATGACGGGCGGGCCACGACAATTCGGCCTATCCGGTCGGACTTCCTTAATCTGGATGGATGGCAACGCGGTGAGTTTTTCAGTCCCAATAACGCTGCCAGAGAGTTAGGTGAACTTGTCAGGCACGCAGAGGGCCTATCATCCCGTTTCAGAGAGCCGCAGACGGTGTTGTTCCGGTGTGAATGGCGCGGCCTTGAAGGTCGAATGATCGCCGATCCGAACTCTGATTGGTCTCCCGGCAGGGTAGCAAGATCAGCGTCCGTAGCTTCATTCGGGCAATGGCCTGTCACCGCGTTGTCTTCGCGCTGGCCGGAGATTGTCTCTGAGTTACTGGCTCCTTTGCTGCGTGTCTTTGATCCAAGTCTTTTGCTATCAGCCGAGTGGGTGCAACACGCTGCCGGTGGGTGGCGCCCCATTGGTAATCATTATCCGTGAGACCTGAGGGGTGGTGTCCAAATGCTAGCTGCAACTGACGACGAAAAGGAGAGTATTGTTGCCTATTTCCTTTCGCAATCATCAGCAGATGCCCGCGTCGACTTCCTCCAGAAGGTTTACGCTGAAACGCTGATGGGCCATCGGCACGATGTCTGGGATTTGCATACAAGCGACGGTCGATGGTGGGTCATCACCAATCCAAAAAACCTCTACTCTCAAGACCAATTCCCGAACATGGACCTGGCCGTCACTTTCCATATGGGGTTGTGCCTCCGTATCCCACGTACGCAGCAACAGCGCATCGAAAGCCGCCGAGTGCTGCCCTTTGGGGAAGTGTTCAACAAGTTACGCGAGGCGAACGATGCGCTCCATCAGGCGCAGAATGTGTCGGACTATCAGGCCATCGGTGTGCGAAGCCGAGAAGCCCTTCTTGCTTACGTCGCCGCAGCACAAGACGCCACAGAGTGGCCCATAGAGCAGCCGCCAAAGCGAGCAGACTTTCGGGGATGGAATGATGTGATCTGCGACACAATCCTCTCTGGAGGCTCCCAGAAGGACCGCAGACACCTATTCAAGTCTCTCCTCAGCGACGCATGGGTGTTCGCCAACTGGTTGACACACGCACACTCAGCGACATGGCACGACGCAGAAGCCGCTCTGTCGACCGTCGAGCATGGCCTTGGCTTAGCGACCTCTTTAGTCCTGCGACACATCCGTATGGTCCCCGAAGAATGCCCAGAATGTGGCTCGCCACACCTGTCTCCACAGGAAGGCTACAACGAGGAGCTTCCAGAGGTGGTTTGGGAGCGTCCCACCTGCGAGGACTGCGGGTGGACAGGCAAGCCCGTTCCAGTGGGTGAGCTTGATGCCGACGACGAGCTATTCCGCAGGGAGGGCGGGTCTGATAGCGACGAGTGCATTGTGATGGGGGTTCCCTTACGCGATCTCGAGAAGCCAAGCACCTAGCCCATGTTTAGTGCGGTACGGGTATCAGGATAAATTGAGCCACCTAAAAATTGCCGAAATTTCCGAGGCACCCAAACTAGACATTTCTGGAGGCGCGTGTCCCCCCATGCGGTCGCCGCCCTATTGCCTCACAGATGCGGTTCGCATTCCTGGCAAACGCTCTTCCCGCCAGAAGCGATGCCGCCTCTCGTCTCAAAAAGTATACATTGTGAGAATGTCTCTTGAAGTGTCTCGTATCATGTCTCATAACCCTCGGGTAGAAACGTCTTAGAGGATTTGAGACATGACACTCATCGCCTACATTCGCGTCTCGTCAATAGGGCAGAGCCTTGAGGTCCAGCGTGACAAGATGTTAGCCGCTGGCATCACCCCCGACCATATCTTCGAGGAGAAGCGGTCGGGCGTGGACAGCAACCGTCCAGCGCTCAAAGACGCCCTTAGGTTTGCCCGCAAGGGCGATACCTTCGTCATCACCAAAATTGACCGGCTGGCTCGTTCTGCCACGGACCTGCTGTCAATCGTGAAGGAGCTTGAGGACAAGGGTGTGGGGCTGATGGTGCTGGATCAAAGCATCGATACAAGCAGTCCGGCTGGTAGGGCCATGCTCCAGATGCTTGCGGTCTTTGCTGAGTTCGAGACAGCCATTCGGTCGGAGCGTCAGATGGACGGCATCGCCAAGGCGAAGGAAAGCGGGACGAAGTTCGGCAGAAAGGCGCAAGCCACGCCTGACGTGATTTCAGACATTCGGCGGATGCGAGACGAGGGATTGCTGATCAGGGAAATCATGGCGAAGGTGGGCATGAGTAAGGCGAGCGTCTATCGGGCGCTCGGCACCACGACCGGCGAAGACGTAGCTGAGGAGGCATGACTATGGACGTCATTGTTGTTGCTGGCAGCTGGCTGGTGATCGTCGCTTTGGCCGTGGGTGGCATCTGGTCTGTCCTGAACAGTCTGTTTGGTCGGTAGGGTGCGACAGTTTGGCGTGTCGTCGCCTTCGGGTGACTGCCTTGGCACAAAATGCGCATCCGGTTCCGGTCCCATCGGCCCCCAATCGTCACCCCCGAGTGACCACCCCGAACCGTCACCTTCGGGTGTCCTTATCCCTTGTTGTTCCGGGCCTTTTCCTGGCTATTAAGGGGGCCTCGTTTCTCAACAGGGGCTTCCAATGCAAACCAGCAGACAGCAGCAATCCGCCATCCCGCTCGACTACAGCGTGTCGGACATGACCATTGCCGCAGAGTTCATCATGACGGCCATGCGGGCGGCAGTGAATGGGCATCCGGTAGCGAGCGCCGACGTGGTGCGACCGCTGAAATGGGCAAGGTCCAAGATCGATGAAGTCTTGGTACAAGCAGAAGCCCCAGCCTCATTCGCCGCCGTCGTTCCTCTCGCCAGTCGGGAGGCGTGATATGGCCCGACAGAGAGGCAACAAGTGGCAAGCCGACGTCACCCTTGAGGACGGAAATCGCTTCCGGCCCACGTTCCCGACAGAGGAACACGCAATCAAATGGGAGGTGGCGGCCCGTGACGCGATAGAGATGGGCAAGCCGCTCCCGCCTGTCAGCATTCACATCAGCGGCTCCAAGACCCGTGACCTGTCCCTCCTCGGACCATGCTTCGACTTCGTGAAGCGCACCGTCTGGTCCTCTCAGGCCCGTGGAGGTGTCGCCCAAATCCGCAACGGACAAACCGCCGTGGACCATTGGGGGCGCAATAAGCCCCTGAATGAGATCACCTCGGCGGATATCGCAGACTGGAAGTCCGATCTCGCTGACGAGGGCCTGTCGCCCTCCTACGTCAACAAGAAGATCGCCGCCCTCTCCAAAATCCTCAAGACAGCACACGACGCCGGGGCCATCGACAAGATGCCCTCGATCAAGTGGAACGCTGTCGAGAAGACCCGCTTCCGGTTCTTGGATGAGCAGGAGGAGCGCGTCTTACTGGCCTACTGGTCGGCGCAGAACGATCAGGACAACTATGACCTGACCATCGCCCTCATCGACACCGGAGCGCGCTGCTTCGCGGAAATGATGACCGTGGCATGGGAGGACTTCGGGCCTCAGTTCTCGACCGTGACGTTCTGGAAGACGAAGACCAAGCGGCCCCGCACGGTTCCCCTGACGAAGCGCGTGAGGGAAATGCTTGCCCGCCGCCAAAGGCTGGAAGCTCGGGGCAACAAGGGGCCGTTCACGAGCCAGAACGAACACAAGATGCGGTCGCGATGGGACACCATGCGGGCGGTCTTGGACTTCCACGACGTCACCCCGCACGTCCTCCGGCATACGTGCTGCACTCGTCTCGTGCTGGCTGGTGTCGATATCAAGCGCGTCATGGAGTGGATGGGCCATTCGGCCATCGTCACCACCATGCGCTACATGCAGATGAAGCCGAGGGGGCTGGAGGATATCCTTCACGTTCTGGAGGGGGCACCTCAGAAGCCTAAGCGGAAGCGGGAGTAGCCGTTGCAGCTGCCACTACGTGCGTAGGAGGCCCATGCGTGGCGTTGTCCTCTTGTGGGGGCATTTACTAAGGCCCGGACCTCCTGCCGCCTGTGTGTCATCTAGGTGGCGCTGTTGCCGGGCTGGTCTACTTCGGACCTCCGTCCTCCGTTGTCGGTGTTCCGTCCACCCGACCGAACCGATGAGGGGCGATGTCCCCCGATGGATTACCCCGCACACTAGGATGGCCCCCCCTGTGCATATACCTATTAGTATAGGAAGGTTCAGAGTAACCACCTGCACCTACCCCTCTTCAGCTCGGGCTTGCTCCCTTACTACCGACGACGGAGGACGGAGGTCCGAAGGAACAGCATGGCCATAGAGCTATCTGTGTCTATTGCCGGTGGCATCTGTTTCAGGCCCCCAATACGCCCCCCGCTGGCCATCAACAAGTTGCTCAGAAATCGCCCTTTAGTCAGGCGCTTTGAAGACGAAGGCCTTCGGCACTCTTGCAGCAGCCCGATCAAGTCTGCAGCGTCGTTTTCATCCGAACCGACTGATGCGTCTGGGACGAGCGGAAATTGACGCAGGTCGAAATCAGGTGGTCGTGGGGGCTTCGTTCCACTTTTTAATTGGGCGCCTTCTCGGCAGCGCCTGGGGAACTGCTTAAAGATCGTCCGGTTTTAGCCCAATAGGCGTGGGGGGCCTTTTGGCGGACCTCAGCTTCCTTACTACGGAGCTTCGCTACTTAGCTTCGCAGTTCAAAAACTTGGTCGGAAATATTGGTAGGAATTGGTCGGCATCTGACGGCCGATTTCCGTCTAATGATCTGATTTCATTGTCAAATCTACAAAGAT
>JAESGN010000630.1_pt1 | contig 21393 bp, 24 predicted proteins | sample 9269731 | NCBI WGS metagenome assembly JAESGN01 (sample SAMN15720683, study PRJNA650826) | algae metagenome | isolation source: Mojavia pulchra JT2-VF2 and co-occurring heterotrophs from desert soil | place: USA: Cadiz Valley, Joshua Tree National Park, CA | collected 1998-06-08
CTAAGTATCGTCAGCTCAGACAGATTTATGAGCGAGCGCTAGGCAAGACCATTTCAGACGAGACTTGGTATCGGGTGGTGTCTTTTCTCAAGCAGCGTTTTAACTTGAGGGTGGAATCCAAGGATGCAGAAACCATAGTAGAGACATTCGCGGGACTGAAAAGGCGTTACGGTGCGCTAAGTCCAACTAGGGAGGGATTTGAGGAGCGTTGGCAAGCATTCAAGCATTTTTATGATTCACAGGGCGGCTACAGCGGTATTGAAGCACTATCTGCCCTAGCAAACTATCTAAAAATCAATCTTGACGACGTACCATCAAGCACCCGTTACTACTGGTTTAGTCAAGCTGGTTTGTCTTACAGCGCTCATGGCATCTATCACAGCAAAGATTTAGCCCTTGTCGCGTTCGTCGCTGCTAAGTGGGCAATCAATAAGCGTTCGCAACCAATGAAATCCGCAAACATCTCAGTTTTAGCATTAGCCAAATAGGAGCAATCACCATGTCTGACAAGTTTACTAATAACGTCCGCGCTCGCTTGTACAAACAGGGTTATCAAGGATTTACCAAGGACGATTACACTTCTTCGGCGCTCGCTGTAGGGTGCGATGACCTTGACAATCCAACCAAAGAGCAATTGAGCCAAGCCGTTGACTACCTCAAAGAAAAAGCGACTTGCCAATTATCTGTAACTGATGAAAGAGTTGAAGAAAAATTTCTAATGCAAGTAGAGTCCCTTCAGTCCGAGACTGAGGTTGAAACAGGGACGCTCGCAGTGGCCCCTCTAGATGTAGGCGAGATGATCACGAAGGGAGCCTCACAAATGGGTGTAATCCTTTCAGAACAACAAATCAATGACATAGCCGATAGCGTTGACACCTCAGCCAGCACCTTTGACGAAATTCTCGAACAAGTAGAAGCAGCACTACTCGCTTATGCTGACTTAAGAGCAAATCAAGTTGACGCAAAGATTGACCAGACATTGACTCTTGTACAACAGAGAGTAGTTAATCGTCATGAGCAAAGCAGAGACAAGCTATCCCTTGGGTTAACGGGCATTAGTGCGGCTCTAGAGGATAGCCGTAATCAAACTAAAAGCCAACTTTCAGGCATCCTCGCTAGGCTCAACGCGGTTCAATAGCGATGAATTGACGCTGCTTGAGTGCTTGGTAATTCGCTGGCTAAGGATGAATTACTTCTCAAGAATTGCTGTTAGTTTAGGTGCGATTGCTGCTTTCATTTTGCCCTTCCATTACTGGGTATATCTGCCAACAAGAGAGCATCACAACTATCAGCAATATCTCAAACGAAAGTCAGCTATTGAGCAATACGTAAGGCGAATGGAGTATCACTGCACTCAAATTTTTACCCCAGAAAAACAATATCGCTGTGAAAAATTCAATGAAGCTCAAGAATCAGGTAACTTCCAAATCACGCAACCTAGAAAACCAGTTAAAAAATAAGTTCAACGCATCTACTAACTTAGTAGTAAGAGCGCTAACAGGTGATAAAACAGCACTCAAACTGATAGGACAAATGGGTAATGACGGGGCAAAGATTAGTGAATTCGCCCCACAAGTAAGAGAGCAAATGTTAGCTGCTATCAAAGGGACTGAGGACTTAAATCTAGTCCTGGGCGATATCTACAAACAAGCTGGTGTAAGCGGCGAGAAAATTGAAAGAGCAGTACAGTCAGCGATTTTAGCTGATACTCATCTAGCAAATATCCTAGAAGAGATGAAACTTGATTTCGCTTCATCTAAGGATAAAGAAGCGCTACGCCATCAACAAGCAATAGACCATCTCAAACTGAAATCATGGGTAGACAAACACATGATGCTTGTTGATGGTGAATATAAGATGTTGCAGACGGAATTACAGACAGACATTAGACAACAAACAATTGACTTGCAACATGATAAAGAACTGGGCAAGTATTACCTAGAAATGGGTGATAACGCTCGTGATGATTTCAAGCCGAAAAAACAATATTCCGGGCGCTCGATTGTCCAAAAAATCAAAGATGCCCTAATAGGTTTCTGACAGTTCAAGCCCGACAGCCAGCGCATAAAGTTACTGTCGGGCAACTAAATATTCTGGCGTTAATATGACATACGACATTGAAGATGATCAAGAAGACCTAGTAAACCAAATCGCCCCAGATACGCCGTTGCCAAAAGACTTAATATCACATCTGGAATCGCGCAAGCAGCACCGGAAAGATGTTATCAATACAACTGAGAAATTGACCCGATTCTTTGTCGGCTGGTCGCTAAATTCTACGGGATTCTTTATAGCTAAATATTTATTAATAACTGGTGGTGGCGTTAACTTGTGGCTGGCAATTACGCTCTCATTTTCTATATGCAGCGTTGGCTCTGTGGCTGGGTTAACGGGCTTGAGAATTAATTACAACAGCGACGGACTAGAGGTTGATAATATGCAAAATCTGTTTAAAACTGCTGGTGGCTTAGTGTTTGCAGGTATCACAACTTGGTTAGCAGTAAAAGACTATCAATATTTTGAGAATTTGACTAAAGAAACAGTGTCACAGATTAACCAAGATATCCAAACTATTGAGAAACAAAATCCGCAATCAGACCCTTGGGTAAGTATTGCAGTCGCTGTGGCTTTATTCATTGGTTCCATTGCAATTATTTTTAGGGTACGAGAATGAAACAGGGTGTTGTCGAGTTAGCGCTGGCTGGTGTGTGTGGTGTAGCTGCAATCATGGGGCTTGCAACATCGCAAACACGCCAGCCTTACGACCTAACACAAATTCAGTTCTGCCCAAGGTCAATTAATGGTGTACAAAGTCAAATAAAACTGGATAAGCGTTTTTGTAATCAACCGCGTTTTGTCCTAACTGAAGAATGGCAACGCTACGGGCTGTATGGCAGCATCATTCCCTACAAGGGCGATGCAATTCAATGGGTGCGTGATTTGCCCACAGACAACCCTAATCAGTTGCTAGGATACGGGGTTGCAGTCACTGGGCTATGGGGTATCGTGGGTTGCTTGCTCGTGCGTTCGCAACGTCTCAAGCGCACGGATTATGAATTGGGGGAAAAAGAAAAGACTGGCGACTATGCAACTTGGCAGCATAATAAGCACAAACGCGATATTAAGCAGCATTCGACCCAGCTTTACACTGAGCGCTTGAAAGATGGGCTGTCAGGACTGGATACAGAAGAACGCTTGGCGCTGGGGCTGACTGACTCCGAAAACGAACGGGCTAAGGCACGTATCCAGCTAGAAGATTTCATGAAAGCTCGTGCTGTTAATCATTCTGTGATGGATAAGACGATTGCGGAGAATTTAAGGGACAGAGCGAAAGCTGACCAAGAACGCGGCAAGATTGAGGGTAAAACCAAGAGCGAGATCGCAAACGGTGACAATCATCAATTAACTGACCAGCGCCTCATCAGTGATTTAATCGAAGCACTCAAGAATCATGAGGATGGTTGGCTGTGGAAGGTCATCGACAATCAAAAGCCCGTTTGGGTGCTGGGAGAAGCGGGAAGTGGTAAATCAACTCTAGCAGCGTCGATTGTCATGCTCAGAGAATATCTGTTTGATATGCCTTTGTATCAGCTCATAGACGCGCACGCCGGAGATAATTTAAGAAACGCATGGAAATATTTAAGCCCGCAGTTAATAGCGCAAACAGAATCAGATATAGGGCAAGCTTTTGATGATGCTCGCGAGCGTTGGCTAGACAGAATTAATAATCAGCTTGATAAACAACCGCAACAGTTATTAGTTGATGAATTTACTAACTATTCTGAGTCAGATATCACAAAGGAGCCTGCCAAAAAGTTTGTTAAAGCGTCTCTAAGTGACCCTAGAAAGGCTGAAGAAAGGTTAGTTTGTATTGCCCATTTCTTCACTAATACTGCTGTTGGTGGCAGTGATGGAACTGCTAAAGGTAGAGCTAGAGGCACTATTCAAATTGACCGCAAAACAGCCGATGGTAAGACACCTTTAAAGGTGGCAATAGTTAACGGTTTAAATAATGCCGATGGGGACGCAGAAGTAGATAAAAAGGTTACAATTCCTAGTTGGTTGACTCCCGAAGGCATTCACAAGCATTTCAACGGTCAGCCAATTGATTTTGATAATTAATTGTTAGATAACTAATTCTTGAGATGTCAAGAACTGGGGGAGAGTGGGTGGCGTAGCGAAGTGTCGGGGGCGGGCTGCTGAGTTTTGGCCACTTCACGATAGACTTTCTGCCCGTCCCCGACACCACCCGCTCTAAACGAAGTGTCCCCAGTTCGTCGGGGCCTCACTAGCTGATGAGGTTGAAGCAATTTTGATATTGTACTTAATATCTTTAAAAACGCTCACTTTATCCTTTAAGTAACAGTCAAACAAGCAGAGGTAACTGGGTTTGAGTCTTCATTTCCTCTGTGTCATCATTTTCATCATTATTTCTTTCAATTGTTTTCTTATTAAAGGCAGTAAAAGCAAAGTTCGGATATTGCTCTAAAGCCTTTTGTAGCTCATCAAAAATCGGGGAATCTAATCCTGTAACCACGCACCATACACGAGCGCGGGTCAGTGCAACAAATGCCTCATTGCGCTTGTGTATTTCTCTTTCATCCTGTTTCCAACTTAAAGGTTTAGTCGCATTGTCGAATCTACAAACGTATACCTTCCAAGCTTCATTACCTTTTGCTCTAAAAATGTTAGAGATTGTCACATAACCGTCCATACGGAAAATATCGCGTGCGGTGTCCACTCCAGCAATGCAGCTTTTGACTCCATGTTTTCGTAAAGCCTCTTGAAGACTTTGAAAGTAATTGTTTTCGTTATCGCCACTAGGCCCAGTAATTATAATGTCGCAAGGGTCTAAACCTAGCTTTAGATCATTGGCAACTTGTTGAGCTATCCATTGTTGTTCTGAATGCTCACTTGTAAAAGGCTGTATTACTAACGGAGAACCAACAGCATCTTTTGCTTCAAAATTTTCTTGGTCAATTGGGTGAGGACTATTTTTATTAGGACGTGTGATTGTAACCTTTTTTCCTGCTTTAACACTAGCGTCAGTAAAATCACCATCCAAAACTTGATAGCCTAGTTTTTCCCATTCTTCTTTATTAGTTACTCCTTGCAATGCTCTTTCTTGTCGAAATAATCCCATATTGATAGCATGAGCGGTCATGAGTAACTGCCTGGGAGTACGGTAGCATCGATTCATGTTATGACCTTTTCTGATACCACCTTCATATACTGGCGGTGTGATATCACCATTTGGAAGTTTATTACCACCTAAGTCTACAACTGGTGTACCATCTGGATTCTTACCAAAGATAGTAACTGGTTGAGGGACAATTAGCGAACCGATACCTTGTGCTTCGTCATAAGCCCAGTACAATCTTCTTGGGTCAGAAAGGGTACTTCTAACTAACCTATAAAATGATGGTGGTAAATCTTGTCCTTCATCAATCAAAACTGCATCATAAATAACGGGAATGTTTTTAACGTCTTGTTCGAGGCGATCGCAAATATATTCAAAACTTTTTGCGGGGGAAGTTGCACCAATTTCATTTCTAACATCATTGACGCTTTTAGGTCTTACACCGCATTTTAATGCTAAAGACCGATAAAAACCTTCTCTATCTCTTGCTCCCCAAGCGTGTAATATTTTCAAGTTTATCCAGTTAGGTTCTTCACCTGTCATACCCCGATATTCAAGGGCAATTCTCTCAGTAATCTCATCATAAAGTGCCTGAGTAAAAAACACGAAGGCTAACTTCATATCTGGATTTCGAGCGTGCATTTTAGCAATACGCTTGGCAAATAAAACCGTTTTACCCGTGCCTGCTAATCCTCGAATTCGCTGCGGGCCATCGGGAATTTCAAATGCAACCTTCTGCTGCTGTTCGTCCAGTACTTTTAGTTTAGACTCAATAGCTTGAATAACTCTAATAGGATTATTACTAGGTGTACCTGTTGGAACAGGGCGCGGTGGTTTAGATGGTAAAGTTCCCCCCAGGACTGCTTTTACCATCTCCCACTGCTCATCAGTCATCATTGTTTGGGGATTTTGTTTGTCACCCTCAATGATTTTTTCTCTAAAAGTCTTTGGTGTTAAATCTTCAGCTAGTAGTACAACGCCCTGAGTAGATGGAAAATTATCGAGTCCCCTAGATTGCCATTCCTCATACTTCACAAAGGGAAGTACAACCCGAAAATTAAAACTTACTAACCCCCTGGTTTCTCTTCTCTCTGTCAGCCTATTTTTAATTGCAAACATTTGGTCTTCTGCTTGCGCTACTGGTATCTCAACCTCTGAGTGCCAATCATTCATTTTCCATTCATGACCTTGAATGCTAGCAATATTATTTATGTAGCACCCTTTGCACTCAATTACCCACAGTCCATACTCTCGATGCACAAGTAGAATATCAGGTTCTCTGTGAAGATTACCGTTCCGATTAAAAATGGGGTAACGATAAAACGCTACCCCTTCTTCATCTTTAAATGCAGATTTTAACTTTTCCCAAACTGTTTTTTGAGCCTTATTTTGGTCAAAAGGCTCATAAGGATGAAATTCCATACAGCTAATATATCTTCAATTTTTAATGGCTTTAAAATGGATCTTATTAGCTCTATTTCTTAAATGTCATCCGAGAAAAATAGTAACTGTAATAAAAACTGATTGCCCTGAAAAATACCTAGCAATATTAGCTTCTTGCTAATAAGTTATATTTAAAATGTGGTATTTACTGAAATAACAATATAAAACAAGCTGATAAATAACCACTTCATTAATTTTCTAGAACCAATGAGTGACCGTGCCTCAGCTTCCGGGAGAATACTAAAACTAGAACACCAGAGACACAGGGCGATCGCACCATTACCCTACAATAATGCTTATCACGGACGATTAAAGTCATGGAAAGTACAGTTTATTATCAGTAATACATTGTTAACCATGAAGAAGACCGCCATCATTGCAGTAGCCGCAATGCTTATCTCTGGGCTTCCATCTGTGGCTACTCCATGAGTAGACTGATGCCCGTCCCCCACACCCCCGCTCTAAACGCAGTGTCCCCAGTTCGCCAGGTCTCACGAGTTGATGGGTTGAAGTAATTGTGATATCACGGATAGCAACGATTTTCCACAAAGGTCTAGAAGAGAATGTAGATAGCTGGGCAAACCGCTTAACATCTAATTATAAGCCAGAGTTATCAATCGCTGAGTGTAGAGAATTTTTTTGTGGTTGAAAGATAAGTTTGACTTAACTAAGGCCTGTTTGGGGGTAGTTCTTCACGAAGTGATGAGGATTTGGGAGAATGGGTAGTGTCCATTATATAACGCGTAAAGCGGACAGTACCTCCCAATTAAATGACGATCATCCCGCCAGGACGTAAACCTAACAAGCATTACAGGTCTAGAGAATACCTTACACCATCTGAGGTGCGTTCTCTGTTAGATGCTGCACTTAATCGCCCTGCCCGTTATGCCCACCGTGACTACACGCTGATGCTGATGATGTTTCGGCATGGGCTGAGGGTCGGTGAAGCTGTAGGTGTAAGCTGCGGGTTACGCTGGGATGCGGTGATGTGGGGTGAACGGCAGATTTTTATCACCAGGGAAAAGGGCAGTGACTCTGGGGTGCATCCCTTGAGAGATGATGAACTGGAACTGCTCAAAAAGCTGAGAGAACAGTACCCTGACAGCAAATATATTTTCGTGTCTGAGCGTGGTCAAGTGATGTCCACTGATGCGGTGCGGAAGCTGCTTGGGCGGCTGGCAGTTATTGCGGGGCTTGATATCAAAGTTCACTGCCACATGATGCGCCATGCTTGCGGTTATTATCTGGTGAATCAGGGTTACAGCACCAGAGAAATTCAAGATTTTTTAGGGCATCGGGATATTAAGCACACGGAAAAATATACCAAGCTGAATGCTCGACGTTTTTTGAATTTTGATTGGGGTAATTTGTAAATTCGCCTGTTCTCCTCACCCCTCTCGCAGTCTATACAGGAAGTCATATTGCCGACTTGTTGAATTCCTAACAATACTAGAAAGAAATATTTGTCGTAACGTTTTCTCAAGTCAATCAGTAAAGATCGATTGCGCTCCTAATAGGATGATTTAGTTTTTCAATATACTCCATGTAAAGGCTTTTGAGGAAACATTATGATGGCTCAGAATGAGGAGATATTGGTTCAGGCACCACGCTTGCCATCTAAAGTACAAGCAAAACCTCCAGCAAACGAACAATCACAGCCAGTCACTATTGACTCTATACAGCAACCAGTGAAGGTACAGCAACCTATTGAAGTTGTTGTTCCTCCAACTCCATTAGCAAATCAAGTTTTTCCAGTGCTAATAACGGTATTCGGCTCGTTTGTGGCAGCAGGAATTTCTTCTTATCTAGCTTGGATAATTGCTAAACGAAACTATGATCGTCAAATTAATGACCAAAAAAAGAATCAGCAACGTTCAGATACTTTTCAAATGGCTGAGGAATTTAATAGTTACTCTATGTGGCTCGCTCGTGTAGAAGCACATAAGAAATTCGTGCAACAAGGGAATGGAAGTGTACCAAGAGATATAAGAAAGGACTATGAAGAAAAGTCTACTGAAGAATTAGCGCCTATTTTTAGAGTAATTTATTTTTACAAAAGACTAGATACTCTAAAAAGCCGCGAAAAAATTGATTTGGAGCTTGCACAAAACCTTTTTTATGAGATTTATAAGTGGTGGTTTGATAACTATTTTAAACATCAGATCAATTATATAAAAGATGACCCTGAATGGAATGATTTTATTGTTAAGTATGACTGGCTTTACGACTACATACCTAGTAATTTAAATAATGATGAGCCAAAGAAATTGCCAGAGAATCAACAAGCTCCAGTTCACTTGAAACAATTTGTCGAAGAAAGGCAGGAGCCGACGCGGTGACAGATGTCTGCATAACGTACCCTTGAAAACTCAAGAATTTTAGGCGTTGCTGAATCATGAGATGATTTTGCTAAATTCTGTTATCGCCTAAGCCTGAGTGTCACCATAGTATGGAGACAACAATCGAACTCAGTAATTAAATATTTTCTATTTTACATAATCGTGAGAGAGTACAGAATTTGAAACAGTTAATAGAGTAAAATCAAAAATAGATGAACATACAAGTAAGTTAGACAAATCCTAAATAATTTGCCTAACTAGCTTATTAGATGTATCCTTAAATCAAGATTTAGTTACTGTCTCTAACTTGCATGGCTAGCAAGCTGGAGATTTTTTTATTTAAGTAGATAACCAACATACCCAGCTAGAAATAATTTAGAAAACTCATATAGAATATTTCTTGCTGAAGGGTCTATTACAGAAAGAGAAGCCACTGTTAAAAAAGTAGCTGTAAAAACAGATAGTAAAATGCGATCTTTAGTCATAAACACCTTCATAATTGAATTTATTTCAGAATATCACTAACTTTCTTTTTAAAGTTGAAATTGCCCGAAATCAGGAAGTTGCCTGAAATTAGGAAATTTTATTGACAATCTATTTGTTATGTTTATCCTAAATAAAAAGTTATAGATTGAAAATTACTTTTGTACCCTAATTTGTAACCTGATTTGTACACCCATAAAAAGTTAGGTACTAAATTTAACTTTTGTTTAAGAAAATATTCTTTAGAAAATTCTCGAACGGAAGAATCAGGGTTTCAGCGTTAAAAGGTGTCATCAACCGCACAAACCACTTATAATAGCTGGGACAATCGCTTTCCTGGTACGACCGAGCAATACGCCTGAGCAGCACTGGCTCTTAAATCCCTTGCTATTTCTTGGCTATGACTTGACTTGGTAAGAAATTAATTACTATGTTTCTTAATGCTGTAGAACTTCATCGCCTCAGTAAAACAGCGTTCACTCTCCTGGGCGATCACTCTTAAGCCAAGATATGGCTCATCGCTGCCAGCACTACCCATTGTCGCGTACTCACCTATAGCTCAATTTTCACCTTTACTAACAAACCAATTTTCAACGTTTAAACCGTTAAAAAACTCAAAATCAGAAACATTATTAGTTACCAGAATTAAATTATTACAGAAAGCAATACTCGCAATTTGACCATCTACAAAAGCAGGAGTTCTCCCAATCTGGGATAATCTAACCCTTTCTTGGGCGTGCCATTGTGCTGCCTTTAAATCATAATTAAATACTGGTAAATTCAATACTGACTCATAAATATAATTCCTCAGATACTCTCGCCGCCTAGATTCTGGCAACCGCAAACAACCATGTAGAAGTTCATGAACAACAACACTAGAAACAGCCACTTCAGACTTATGAATATCTAGTTGGTGTAAAACATTGACATTAGGAATAGGGCGTGCTGGCTCTGAGAGAATATTAGTATCAAGTAAAAACTTTAAACTCATAACTCAACTTCTCTGCCCACGCTCGGATCTCGTAAATCAGCAAAATCCTCATCAGTAAAAATAATCCCCTCGCTTTGGATTACTTGTCTAAATTTTTGTAATCCTTGCCAAAAATTCTCCCCTTTAGATTCCTCCTTTTTTTGACGCAGAAACTCAAATAAATAGTCTTGTTCTTCTGTGGGCAAATTGTTAATGGAATTAATAATTTCTTGTAAATTCATCTATTAAGCTCCTCTAAGCTAAACCCCATCTTTGCTAACTGTATTCTAATCACCTGGTTGTAAGCATAGACTCTTGCTCGTAAATTACTACTCGTGTGTAAGACGGGGTACTTAAAATTTTCAATCGGGAAAAAATGTCTCTTGTGCGGTACAATCCGCCATCATGACTGAATGTGATGAGATTACAATGATTATTACTATCGCATCTTTTAAAGGGGGTGTAGGAAAATCTACCACAGCGATTCATCTCGCCGCCTACCTTGCTACCAAAGGGAAAACTGTACTAGCTGATGGTGATCTTAATCGCTCTGTGTTGCATTGGTTTGAGCGTGGTAAAAGTCCTTTTGAGGTTTACGATCATAGCGAAATAGACCAAGCTGATGATTTTGAACATCTCGTGATTGACACTCCTGCCCGCCCTGCTAGTGATGAGTTGAAAGCGTTAGCCAACTCCAGTGATTTACTGATAATTCCCACCCATCCAAGCACTTTCGCTCTAGAAGCGTTGATTGAAACTGTGGGAGAACTAAACGAATTACCACCAGGACGCTTTAAAGTCTTACTGACTTGTGTACCTCCTTCCCCCAGTCGTGATGGATATAAAGCCAAAGAAAGTCTTGAAAAATTTGGTTTACCCTTGTTTAAAACTTGGATTAGAAGAATGGCAGTTTACCTAAGAGCTGAAAATTTTGGAGTTCCAGTTTATCTGGTAAAAGATGCTCGTGCTTCTGATGCCTGGAGCGATTACGAGGCAGTGGGTAAGGAAATTATCTCATGACCAATTTCGATAAAATTCTGGAAGTCGCCCAAAAACGGCAAGGGCAATCTCAACCACTGAAGCTCCAAGACTCTACAGTTTTACTGGAGCAGATTAAAGACCGTGAGCAGGATACCCGACCTTTAAATTCAAAGCATGTTGAGTCTTTGGCAGAGTCAATTGCTGTTCTGGGGCTTATAGAACCATTAGTAATAGACAATAAATTTAGGTTGCTGGCTGGAGGGCATCGATTAGCGGCAATTCGATTGCTAAAGGAGCAGCAGGCAGATAAATATCTTCATCAGTTCCCTGATAATCGCATTCCTATAAGGATGTTGCCCTTTGATGTAGAAGAAGATCCTGATTTAGCATTGCAAGTAGAGATAGCAGAGAACGAACAGCGTAGAGATTATACGCCAAACGAAGTGAAAGCTATCGCCGAGCGTCTACGCACTGCTGGATTTATTGACGTAAAAGGAAGACCTAAGAAAGGACAAAAGCCTTTAATGCCTGCTCTAGGCGTTGTAGTAGGCAAAAATCTGCGTACAGTACAAAGATATTTTGAAACTAACCAAAATACTAACCAAGAGAAAAGTACGACAGATGTCGTACTTTTAAAACAAGCGTTAACTAAGCTCAAGCAGTGGCAGCAAATTGAGCCGAAAACACCGCAAGAGAAAGCTTTAGCCAAACGTCTGCCAGAACTCATGAGCTTGATTGAGGAAGTCTTGGGTAACGAGAAGTAAACTGATGTCTCCCGGTTCGCCGACTTTTTTAGGAGTTAGAAAAAAATCTACTCAGGAGTAAAAGATTGACCACCAAGTTGAGTATAAATAGTAGTCGGGAACCCAAGCAAAACAAGAATATGCTGTTGTAAGGGTGAAAGAGCAGTTAAATGGGCATAAAGTTCATTTTTCACCTCAATCAACAGCAGAGTGATGTCTTTAAATGCGGCAAGAAGAAGTTCAGCAGTGGGACGTGCTGTTTCTCGCTTCGGATTACCAGCATAAAGTCCAGCAAGTTTTTGTTGATTTTTCTCCAGATGAAGACGAACCTGAAACTCTAAAAGGGTCAACACTCGTAAACCAATTGAAAGTAGTCGAATCAAACCGGTAATATGGTCTTCGCGTTGTAAATAAATCGGAGTTAAAGAGAGAGGAAAGCCTTTAAGTCGAGCAAATCCTCGTTCAGTTAAATACTCATCTCTGTAAGCACAAACAGCTTGCTTCAAAGTTAGTAGAGCTTCAGTTTGATTAGTGACATAGACTCGCCAGCCTAATAGTTGAATTTGTTGTCGAACCGCATCTTCATTTATTTGAAAATCCAGATAAAAGCAAACGTCTTCCACTGCCTGAGGTTGGCGTTCTAGATATCGTCTTTTAACTTTTTGAACTCGTTTAGTTTGAATCTCAATTTGAAATAAACTGCTAGTTCGATGACGTTTGAGAATATCTGCTACAGCCGAATCCCACTCCTCAAATGAGGTGAGTTTTTTCTTACCCCGCCGAGGTATTTTGAGTTGTTCTAGAGCATCTGAGGTTTTTTGTATACGTTCGCGTAGAGACTTTTCTTCTGTCTGTGCAATGGCAAATGAACGTACTACTAATTGTCGCTCTTCCCAAGATATTTCTTGCTCGTCAATCTCTAGTTTTTGGAGCAATTTTAGTTCAAATCCTTCAGCAATATCTCTAGTTTTTCCGTCTGCATAATCGTAATTGATAATAGTCAACTCTTGTTTTATATCCCAAACTGGTTGAAGATATTCTATTAATTTTTCTCTTGGCGATTGCTTGGCATTTAAAGGACATAGATAAAAATCACCACCCGACACAATATGGTTTCTCGTCCCAATTGATGCCATTTTACAGTCACCAATATATAGTAATCCTGACTGTTTTATTGTTGAACGTACTCTTTCTATGGCTGGAATATATAACGGGTCATCGGCTTTTTCCCCTGACAAGATTTCCGTTGCAATTGGCATCCCTAATGGGTCTAATGTCGATAACATTATTTTGACTTGTGCCAAGTCCGGACGATGATCTTTGCTATGTCCCCATTGAAATAGTCCTTCGGGATTTACCCCACAGTGGCTCGATGCTGTTGTACTATCCAAACGTACCCGTTCTGGTTTGAGATCGTAGACACACAGCAAATTACTCCCTAGTTCTGACTCAAATACAGACCAGTTTTCATCACAATTAAGGTAGCGTAATACCGCTTCTAGCCGATCATCCGTCAAGTCTAATTCCTCTAAGGAATCGCCCATCAGTGTTTTTAAAGTTTCCATACGCTTGGAAGCCCAGCCTTGGACGTGATTTAAACGATGATCTGCTTGCGATAATATGTGTGTTAACCAAATTACCGCTACGCTCCCCAAACTCTCACCTTGCCAATTTCCATGTGTCGGAAAGTGCTTATCGATTAACTTGCCTATCCCCATCTTCTGTATTTGTGTCAGAAGTACGGGTATATCATCGACTCTTTCGTTTGTAATTATGGGTTCAGTTGCCATAATTCTGAACCTATACCGATTTACTCATTTTTGGAAATATGTCTTTCGGTATACTTCTTTTCCTAACTCCTCCAAAAATGAGCGAACCGGGAGTAATAATGATGAAATTAATTATAGAATTGGGCAGCTTTAAGAAAATCTAGTAAGAAAGAATTGATGACTTGTCCAAAAGCTCTGTTTATCAGGGTTTTGACTACCTATTCTTCGCAAGGTAGTTGCTCAGCACTGGTTTCTTACTTTAACCATAGATGCAATAATTAATATTTAAGTTCAGAATATAGCAATCCGGAATCATTCGTGAGAAAATACGTAGAAGTGTATAAGTAGCTTGGATGACTAGAATGAGGGTGCGGTAATGTGGATGCGATCGCTAGAAGAGTTTATTGAAAAGAGCCAAGATAAACGTGAAGTCAAACGAGCGCTCGCAGTCAAGATGCTGTTGTGTGGATACAAGCATCAAGAGATAATGCCGATACTGGGAGTATCGAGCGGTTTTATCAGTAAGTGGAAAAAAGTATTTTTTCAAAGTGGAGTGGAAGGTTTAAAACTCGCTCATAAAGGAAGCTTTGGGCTATTAAACCCAGAACAGCGTTCGTCGATAATAGAGTGGCTGTTAACAAAAGATAGATGGACTTTGAACGAGCTAGAGTTTGAGATCAGCCGCAAATACGGGGTTAGTTTCGCTTCAAAGCAAAGCTACTACGATCTATTTGATGAGGCAAGTATCAGTTGGAAGAAAACTCAGGCTCACAACCCAAAATATGATGAAGAATTAGTCGCATCAAAAAAAAAGATATTTGTACACTGCTGGCAGGGCGACGCGAGGAAATAGAATCTGGAGAATTAGTCGTGTTCATGGTCGATGAATGTCATTTGTTATGGGGAGACGTAAACGGTTATGTTTGGGGCAAAACGAGCGAACGAGTATCACTTCCTGTAGCCAACGCTCGTTGTAAACAAACGTACTTCGGGGCATTAGACTATAAAACAAAAGAATTTTTGATTTACAAAGCAAAAAAAGCTAATTCTGAGACGACAATAGGTTTTTTAGAATATCTTCAGTCGCAACGAAGAGGGGCAAAAATTTTAATTATTTGGGACGGTGCTAGTTACCACCGTTCAGGGCAAATTAAAGAGTATTTAGACTCGTTCAATGCAGAATTAGAAAAAGAACAATGGTTAATAACTTGTGAGCGCTTTGCCCCAAATGCTCCACAACAAAACCCTGTAGAAGACATCTGGTTACAAGGAAAAAGATTGATTCGAGAATTTTACTTTTTTTGTCATTCTTTCTCTGTAGTTAAAGAGTTATTTGAATTAGCAATTGGTTGTCAAATTTTTTACTTTCCGAAGTTATATGAATATGGTGTTTTCTCATGAATGATTTAGGATTGCTATAGATTATATCTATTGTTAATAATCATCTGTATTGTTGAGAATATATTGTTTTCTTCCAGTGATGGGCAGTGCAACTTTCTTCCAACGGATTTGGCTTTTATCTGGCATCTCTCATTCCTCAACACTCCGCTTATGATTCCCGTGGGGAGGGGATATTACTTTTGTGTATTTGAGCGTAAAAACTCAGCATACTCCTTGGTTTTTATGTAGTCACTGTACTTAAGCATTCTCCATGCAATCCAGCAAATAACAGACAGAGTTAAGAAAGAAACACTACCATAGACCAAGATTCTCCAAAAATTAGAATTAGAGCGAAATTGACTAAACATTAAGATGATGAACGTCAAGGTAATGACTGCTGCATTCAAAGACCACCCGCGACAAATCCTGGTACGACTCAGTGCATAAAGCAAACGTTCAGTTATTGGATTTTGTTGGGACAATACGAGACGCCTATCGTCATAGAAATTTAGTTCAGTGCCTCCATACGCAGTTTTACGAATTTGCTTTGACCATATCTTCTCAAAAATGGAGTCTGCTATACGGTCAACAATAATTCCTAACAAATAAATTAATGACAGCAATGGAATAGCTAATGCCACTAGGATCTCAACTTTAACTTGCAACCACTGAAAACCGAATATAGCTAAAGTGAGAAGTACGAGCCAAACCATTGCTCCAACACCGATGACAACTAATTCAACAAATAGATTGGTTGTGGACATGGATTTTGCTTTAAAAACGTCTAGTATGTTTACGTATCTCGGCGGCTACCCTATATGTACCGTATTCGCTACCATATAAGCCATATCGATTACGTATGCTATACTTACTAAGCATCGCTCAAGTAGAGCCGCATCCAGGGCAAACCCTAATCTGGCTTCATTAAGAAACTAACTCTAGTCTCATCCCATCATTCCCTGGTACAAAGCATTCCCAGATTCTTAAGCTGGCTTCAATATTTTCAAGTTTAACGATCGCCTTAAGCAAGCCATGTACAGTTTTGAATCCCGTTACTATTCCCTCAAAGCCATGCCGCTTGCTACCAGGGAAATGTACCCGTACCCTTACACCTTTAGTAATTTCTGGTGTACTAGCATGATTTTTGACCTGTTGAGGCTTAGTTAATACTATGTCAACAGCTTCAACTGGAATAGGGAGAATTGAATCATCCGGTGGCGGAATTTGCGTCTTATCTATGACATCATCTTCACCGTGTTCTAAGTACAAAAGGCAATTGTCAGTACTGACAGTCAGTGATTGGCAGTGGCTATCACTGACATTAATTAACTCGTAATCAAGAGGATTAGAGATGTATTTTTCTTCATTGTCAGTGTTGTCAGTGGTTGTAAAGGATTTTTCCAAGTCTTCAATTTTTGTTGCAACGAATTTGACAGACCTTCCTTTACGTACAATTTCCCCATAACCCATGGATTGGAGTTTGAGAAATAAATCATGAGTGTAGGCACTAGCTTCTCTGCCTGCTGCCTTGGCCCGTGACTTAATGCTATCCAGTGGTCGATAGATGTCACGGACAGAAACGCCGTCTGATGTTTGGGAAGCACGGTCATAAATTTGCAACAGAATTGAGCTAATTTCATCACTATTGCTCACTTTCTCTTGCAAAACGTGAAAGGCACTGCGATAGTATTGGGCAAGCTTAACAGCGCGTTCTAAGGTGTCTTTTTGTAGTGTTGTGATATCTCGGCTATTGGGTGAGTAAAAACACTCAAGCAAATGCAGATTCAGCGCAATTCTCAAAATCTGGGTTGGTAGCTTGGACATCCAATTACGGATAGCTGCGTGTGTAGTTTGTTCTATTTGGTCGCCGATGATCTCGACTAGCTTTCTGTAATATGCTTTCGCCTGTGGGCTGCAAGAGACGTTGATTTCTGGTAATTCCTCCATCCATTTGTAAAGTAGGGGTAAGCGATCGCTAAGTTGACAAAAGCCTTCTACATAGCGCTGTTTGCGACGCTGGGGAACTGCAAATAACATTCTCGCTTGCAGCCCGTTACTGTCGTCAGCGTCCTTAAAGATTCTGCGGAACACACCGGGTTGAATACCACCGTTCAAAGAAATGGCTGTACGTTCCGTAAAATAACTGTCAGTTAAAGATATACGGTCAACACAAAGGGCGGCTGCATCCCAAAGTTTTAACAAAATCTGCAAGCTTTCATCCTCACCTCTGGAGAATTGCCCCAAGGAATTAAACAGCCCCGCTATTTCGTCTCTGGCCCACAACGCCCCATGCTCGCCGTTTTCAGCTGAACGCTTTAACACAGCTTGAATCGTTGCAACTTCAAATAAATACTTTCTTAAAGCGGGTGATTCTGGTTCATCCCCTTCACAGCCGCCTTTCTCCCACTCTTTTAGCGCCCGTTTGTATTCTTCAAGAGCTTCCTTGTAGCGCTGGACTGCCTCGGCTTGCATTTTTCGCAATGGCGCTACAACTAAGCTGTCAGCGCGGGATTTTCCTCCACCGGACTCTAAAACTGTCACAGTCCACAGTACAGAGGGGATTCTATGAGATTGCATATCCAGATTAATCGTCGTCCCTGCTAAAGAAGCGACAGCGCTAATTAAGGGCTGCCATATAACAACTGGGTCAACATTCAAAATGTCCGCATCATGGATTAAATCACGGGCTAGAGGGGCAGGTAAGATAGCGCCCCATTCGATTTTGGTATTTCGCCACTCAATGAGCGACTTGAGCCGCATTTCATCTTCTGGCAAAACCTCATAGAGTTTGACACGCTCTCTAGCAACAATGCGGTCAAAAAGCTTTTGGTTAATTCCTAGTTCAGTACGTAGTAAGTCTAATTTAAAACTCTCTTCAACGTCATCTAAATTTTCGGCTAAGATGCCACTGACAACACTGACAATAGACTGTGAATCTTGTTTTGCAATCATTTCCATTGTCAGTGGTGGCACTGACAATAAGCTATTGTCAGTACTGACAATAGACTTTTGTACGGTTAATCGTTTATGGCTATGTGTCCCTTTTTGCTTGTTTAACCAAGCGGTGTAGCATCCTTGTAACTTGTCGTCATCCAAAGATGGGCGCAAGGCGTGTGCTTCCGCGTTTTTCCACCAGCCATCAGCTTCGCTACGAACATCCTCGCCAAGCGGTGGGGTGCAATTAGTGCAGAACTGGTCATAAAGGGTGCGTGGGTCGCCCTGATAGTCAATGCCCAATTCGTTGAGGCGACGAGCAGTCGCAATTAAATTAAGGCTGAGTTTTTTCGCTGCGTCGTTGCGTCCTCCATCACCAGTGCCATGCTCTACTAAATCTCTGTCATCACGCCCTAGAAAAATGGATAAATTTGGGCGAGCGCTGACTGTAGTTTGCACACTTTTAATTTGAGGTTGTGGAACTGCCACAGGCTGCTGATGATTCAGCATTAACTCAATCACCCAATTAGGACAGTTAGCAACCGAAATATCTTGCGGCGATCGCACCCAATGATAACTACCAGTTTGAGGGTGTACAGATGGCGGTAGTACGCTTTGCAGCCCATTCCAACGAAATTCTAGTAACTGCTCTTTACCGTCATCGCCCTTGACCCCAGTTTTGAGCTTGACAGTTTTTACTATTTGCCAGTATTCCTCGGTTACCAAGTAAAGTAATTGTCTGCGCCCAGCTTTGCCAGAGCTAAAAATTACTGTGTCGGGTAAATCGCCCAAAGCCAGCTTTTGTAGTAGTGCCTCTGCTGCGTGGCCATCCGCATCAATGGCTAAAATTCCGCCTGATACTTCACCTGTGCGGATGCCGTAGCCAAAGGCTTTATCTGATTGCAGTTCTTTAATCAGTGCCTGCCGTGTTAATGCTGTTTCTTGTTGCCAGTTTTCACGATAAGGACGTTTATTGTCTGTAACAGGGGTCAAGGCCCAGTTACCAGGAATTTGCTGTAAGCCTGAAATTAACCGTTCTGCGGTCGTTGGATTCAATTGTGTAGTATGCACTTGTATTACCTCGAATTTTCTTTCAAAATCCGGGTAACTCCTTATGTTGCAATGCGAGCGCAGAACTGGTTATCATAGAACTGCGATCGCGGTTCCGAAAAGTCTTGCAGGACATTTTCAGTTCGGAGTTACCCGCGTTATGAATAGTCAAATTACAGAACCCGCTAAGATTCCCGTCCGAGCGGGTTTTGTTATTGAACTACGGACAAAAACATCAATTTAATTACTCTGTGGAGTGTTGCTGTTGCCTCCTTGCCTGAGTAAATATTCCCAAATGCGGCGAATTTCAGCTTGGAACACTGAGCGCTCGCCTGTTGCTTGCTTTGAGTCGATCATTTTACTTGTCCTCTTTTTTTCGTTCTTTATATTGAGCTACCCAATCTGCAAGCGCGATGCTAGCAAGATTGGAAACTGATCGTTGTTGCTCGTCGGCAATTGTCTGTAGGTCGTCTAATAATTCCTGTGATGCTAAATAAATTGTTAATCGTGGTTTCTTTGTAGCCATTACGCATAAAAAGTATGCTTTATGGAGCTATTAAATACCACTTCTAAGCTATTTGCAATTTTTGTATGCAAAGTGTTGACACTTCGCTTAACTTCACTTACTATATTAGTGTCAAGGTTATCGATACGTCAATAAATTAGATCAACGAAGATATTCAACTAGTTACATACACATCTGCGTAGCGGTCGCTCTATGTCTGCGGTCGTTGCAATGTTGTGCAATGAACACACAAAATAGCGCAAAATACGCGGTAAACGGAACGACAGAAATAATATTGCAGGCGTGGTCAACTGCCGAGAGCGTAGTGTTTCACAGGAGCAGGAAGATTCATGCATATCAATTTACGCAATTTAGAAGCAATCAACGGATTACCCCTTCAGAGAACAATGCTTAATCAAAATCAAAGAAGAAGGTTAGAAGCAATAGATCGCTGGCTTAGAGAAATCCAAGATTCAGAGGAATTGAGACAAGTGGAATACTGTCCAGATGTGGCACTCGGCGATGCCATCCAAGCAGTGGGCGAACTACTACAATCACACGAACCCTATGATTACAAGCCCTCAAATTTTACTGATGATCAGTGGCTAAAGTATCTAGAACAAAAGCCAGTAATGCACATTCGCCGTGTGAATAATTGGCGTGAAAAGGTTCGCTCATTCATTCAAGATGCAGCAAAAGAAGTAGCAATTCTGAGCTTATTAACAACAGGTTTTATGGTTGTTGGTACTATCTTCTGTCACGGCGTTGATCGGATTGAGCAAAGCAGAGGTGAGGAATATCAGCCAACATGGATTAACAACGGCAAGATTTTTGAAGGCAGCGCCATTGCATCAATCGCGGTCTTCCTGGGTACAAGCTTGACAGGCGCGTGTGTTGCTGGAGATAGGAAAGATGATTGATAAACAGCTTGTAGGATGCGTCACGCTGTTGACAATGAGCAAAACTTACTGGATTGATGGAACGCTGTACAGATATTTAACAAGCAGCGACAGTATCAAACACACACAGTATTATTTTCGTCCTTTGCCGCGTCAGTCTAAGAGTGCTGACTTAAAGCTCAATCGTGACAAGGTGTTAAGGCGTTGCTACGAAATTCCAAGTTTGTACAACCAACATCATGCAACGCAGACAGCTACAGCAATCCAGCAGAGTTTGTTTTAATTTTTGGTGACCGATGCTACCGCGTGGAGCGTCCCAAAGCAGCGAGCGAGCGCGTCAACTAGCCTCATCGGGGCGCTTTTACGGGGGTAAAATCGATAATTCAGTAAGTCTTCAATCGGTAAGCGCTTTGTTATTACGTGGTTCTAGCCATTGAGCGCAACGGCTAAGAAGCTTCTAAAAAGTTATTTTCTAAGGTTATTGACAGCCTCTAATAACAGGGGCATATCCATAACTCTGAATCAATCTTGGGGGCTAGTCAAATACCTGAGAATGTCCGGGCAGTCAGTTGATTTTATACACACTTAAACAAGATTACAGAGGCAATGTGGCAACAAAGAAGTATTTAGCTAAGTATCGTCAGCTCAGACAGATTTATGAGCGAGCGCTAGGCAAGACCATTTCAGACGAGACTTGGTATCGGGTGGTGTCTTTTCTCAAGCAGCGTTTTAACTTGAGGGTGGAATCCAAGGATGC
>JAESGN010000637.1_pt1 | contig 21208 bp, 11 predicted proteins | sample 9269731 | NCBI WGS metagenome assembly JAESGN01 (sample SAMN15720683, study PRJNA650826) | algae metagenome | isolation source: Mojavia pulchra JT2-VF2 and co-occurring heterotrophs from desert soil | place: USA: Cadiz Valley, Joshua Tree National Park, CA | collected 1998-06-08
TCGAAAAACTTTATGCTATTCCAAATCAGAACAAATGCTGAGATACTCAATCAAATTATTACTTTATTACTTAAAGTATCAAATTGTACCTATATAAATCAATTCATCCTTTCATTCAGCAATGCCACGAGAAATTACTACAACAGAACGCAACTTGGTATGAGTCCTGAGTAATGAAGTACTCAGTGAAAAGAGTAAATAAAATTCTTGTTGCTGTTGCTTAAGACTTTGTACTCAGCACTACTGATTGACTGCAAACATTTCAATTATGAGAATTTCAACAGACATAATATTAGGCGGTATCTAGCTAGCTGCTGGTCAAGAGAAGTTTTCTGTTTTTAAAGTATGTGATGTTCATAATAGATTTTGTTTGTTTTAGCAATTGATTGTATTTGCAAACATCGCATACTCCGGTAAATTTATAAGTTTATAGTATAATGTATTTTATTAACTAATCACGCCAAACCTTAGTAGTGCTACCCATTCTAAAGCGTGTTCAGTAAGGGTCAAGACATAACATAAAACGCTCAACCTCTGAGTTTCGGCTAACTTTAAGAAATATTATGTAGATATAAAGATTTTGTAAAAATTATAACTTCGTCTATCCGAACGAGTAAAGTTAAAAATAGTTTAAGAATTAGCTTTGACAAATCACAGTCGGTGCTTACTAAGCCTTATAAAATCAGCCGGGAAAAATTAGCTGTTTTTAGTCTGTAATAGATGCAAAACATACTTTTTTAGTAAAACCTTTTAAATTCGCTGATCATGATTAACATTTATACAGATTGAGAAAAGCAAAATTATTACCTTCTTTTACTGGTGTGTGAGCACTATAAAGTAACTTGTCATAGCTTTTTTAAAAGACGTAATGTTTGACTAAGTTTCTTCGACATTTTACAAAACTTGGGTAATGGTTTTTACTCGTGGCTATGTGTATAAAAAACAGCGAAAGCTAAACAATAACAACAAAAAATTGACGTCTCTAACTGAGGAGTATCCTGCTAGTTGCCAAGATATGAATCGAGGTCTACTGCAAGACTTGGAGTCTGATAGGCAGTCAATATCAAACTGGCAAGAAATATTCAATACGCTTGCAGAACTTAGTCCATTTCCTTTCGGGATTATATGCCTGGAAAGTAATCAAATTCTATTTAAAAATCAGCTTTTAGAAACTTTTTTTGGATTAGAGCCTGGCACAAATCTCAACAAAATAACCCCCGACTTTTATGCCAATCCATCTCTATGGCATCAGTTGAATAAAAAGCTTCAAGATGGCAATCCTATCATTAACTATGCAACACAACTAAAAAAAGTTAATGGAGATACTTTTGAAGCACAAATCTCAGCGAAAGTCGTAAATTATAAGGATCATTTGGCAGCGCTGTTCATATTTAAGGATATGACTGAGCATTTGCAATTGCAGCAGATAAATTCCTTGTTGGATACTGGGGTACAACAGGCAGAAGATATAAATAAAATTATAAATTCCCAAGCCAAGCGGGAATACATGAATCCGGCTTTTGAGACAATTACAAGCTATATGAGTAGTGAAGCGATTGCGCCAAGCGCAGTGCCAGAGGCAATCGCAAAAACCCCAACTTTAGCGCTCAACTACCAGGAGTCGGATGCCCGCCTACATCTCATGGAACGTGCGCTTGCTGCTAGCAGTAATGGAATTGTTTTGACAGATGCCAATCAACCAGACAATCCCATCATTTACGTCAACCCAGCTTTTGAAGCTATGACTGGCTACTCGGCTTGTGAAGTCATAGGCCGTAACTGCCGCTTTCTACAAGGATCTAATGGCGATCAGGCAGCCTTAATAGAGTTACGTGCCGCCCTTCAAGAACACAGAGATTGCCACGTTATCTTACGTAATTATCGCAAAGATGGGACTCCATTTTGGAATGAACTCTACGTGGCTCCTGTATTTAATGCCTTTGGGTACTTGACTCACTTTATTGGTGTTCAGACTGATATTACCCAGCGCCTGGATGCTCTGGAGGAATTGCAGGAGCAAAAAGAACAGTATCGCCGCATTGTGGAAACAGCAACCGAAGGAATTTGGCTACTCGATCAAGATAACCAAACGACCTTTGTTAACCAACAGATGGCAACTATGTTGGGCTACACAATTGAGGAAATGGTTGGGGCAACGCTATTCTCTTTTATGGATGAAGAAGGGCTGGAGATTGCCAACAACTACCTTGTGCGTCGTCATCAAGGCATTCACGAGACACACGATTTCAAATTCCGTTGTAAAGACGGCTCAGACCTATGGGCGATCGTTTCTTGTGCGCCGTTATTTGACGAGCAAGGAAATTATATTGGAGCCTTAGGGATGGTCACCAACATCACCGATCGCAAACGGGCAGAAGCGGAATTATGGGAAAGTAGACAACGTTTAGATGGAATTTTGAGTTCTCTTGAAGATGTGATTTGGTCTATTTCCGCCGACACTTTTGAAACTCTCTATCTCAATTCAACTGTTCTTAAAGTTTATGGTCGTCCTATATCCGAATTCTTCACTAACTCAAACCTCTGGTTTGACATGATTCACCCGGACGATCAAGAAATGGTTCAGGCTGGAATTCAACCATTATTCTTGACTGGAACTCAAGAACTGGAATACCGAATTGTCAGACCAGATGGGCAAGTACGTTGGCTATTTAACAGAAGCCATTTAATCTATAACAATAGTGGTAAGCCTGTTCGCATTGAAGGAATTGCCACAGATATTACCGATCGCAAACGCATGGAGGAAAGGTTAGTCCATCATGCCTTTTATGACGATATCACTGGGCTTCCCAACCGAGTTTTGTTTATGGACAGATTAGGGCAAGCGATCGCAAGGATAAAACACTCCCCCGATGACCTGTTTGCCGTATTATTCTTGGATCTTGACCGTTTTAAGGTAGTAAACGACAGCTTGGGTCACTTAATTGGCGATCAACTACTGGTGGCGCTTGCCCAGCGTTTACAAAGCTGCCTACAGCCTGACGATACCGTTGCTCGCTTAGGTGGAGATGAGTTTACCATCTTGCTTTCTCATATTAAGTCTATCGATGATGCAACTCGCATAGCAGAACGCATTTATCAGATACTAAAGTCACCATTTAACTTGAGTGGATATGAAGTATTTACCACTGCCAGCATTGGCATTGCCTTAGGTACGACAGGATACACTCAACCTGCGGATTTGCTGCGAGATGCTGACACTGCCCTTTACCGTGCTAAAGAACAAGGTAAAGCTTGCCATATGGTTTTTGACAGTACCATGTATGACCGGGCAGTAGCACTTTTGCAGTTAGAAACTGACTTGCGCTGGGCAATTGAGCGACAGGAGTTGCGAGTGTTCTACCAGCCGATTGTGTCAGTTGCAACAGGCAGGATTACAGGATTTGAAGCACTAGTTCGCTGGCAACACCCAGAACGAGGATTAATTTCTCCATCCGAGTTTATTCCAGTAGCAGAAGAAACTGGACTGATCATGCCAATTGGTCAATGGGTACTTCGTGAGTCTTGCCTACAATTACGGCAATGGCAGTTACAATTTCCGGCACTCAAACCTTTGGGTATAAGTGTTAACCTTTCCGGTAAACAGTTTTCCCAACTTTACCTAGTTGAGCAGATCGAGCAAATTTTGCAAGATGTTGACCTGGCTCCAAGCAGCTTAAAGTTAGAAATCACTGAAAGTGCAATTATGGCCAGTCCCGAACAAGCAGCCACTGTTCTCCAACAACTAAAAGCTTTGGGGATACAATTGTGTATCGATGATTTCGGCACAGGTTACTCATCCCTAGCTTATTTGCACGACTTCCCGATAGATGTTTTAAAAATTGACCGTTCTTTCGTTAATCGAATCGATAGCGATGATGAACAATTGGCGATTGTTCGAGCTATTGTCACCTTGGCTTCCAACTTAGGGATGAGTGTAGTTGCTGAAGGGGTGGAAACAATCAGTCAATTGGTAAAACTTCAGTCGTTGCAATGTGACCAAGCTCAGGGTTATTTGTTCTCAAAACCGTTAAGTAAAGAAGAAATAAGCCAGTTATTGGCTTCTGAGCCAAATTTTTAAGTTAAGATTAAGTCCGGTTAATCACTTATGATTACCGCATCGGTGCAAAAATCGTAAAAGCCTCTTTTCCCCTGCTACGCCATTTGCTGTCTAAATGATAAGTCCTTAGCCGGACACAATATAATTTGTGCTTCGGACAATCACTTCATTCAGTAATGCGATCGCATGATTGCGCTGCGCTCCGCGCAATCGCTGGACTAGTCAGGCACCCTTGAACGCTGTAATATAATTCCCGTTGCATAACAGCCTTCTACTCGCTCATTGGCTCAAAGTTCATGACTGAAACTTCCCCGAAACCGATTGCAACAACCGTCCCTTTACCTGCAAATGAGGTAGAACGCTTAGAGGCACTGCGGCGATACGACATTCTTGACACCCCACCGGAAGCTGCTTTTGATCGCATCACCTCCTTGGCAGCGCGTTTATTGAATGTGCCGATGGCGCTGGTTTCGCTGATTGATGAATCGAGAGGCTGGTTTAAATCTTCCTATGGATTTGATATGCGCGAGGTGCAGCGAGATGCAACTATTTGCAGTTTGGCGTTGTTATCTAACGAGGTATTAGTCATTCCCGATACCAGGCAAGACAATCGCCTCGTCTGTAATCCATTTGTACAAAATGAACCAGGTCTGCGGTTCTATGCGGGTGCGCCATTGCTAACCCAAGATGGCTTCAACTTAGGCACTCTTTGTTTGTTAGATACGAAACCGCGTGATGCCTTAAGCAATGAGCAAAAAACCGTCCTGGCGGATCTTGCCGCAATGGTGATGGATGAACTAGAACTGCGGCTGGCAGCCCGTAAAATTGCTCAAATCGATGCAGCGTTGCTAGAAGTGACTCAAGGCGTTTCTGCTGCGACGGGTGAAGCATTTTTCTTTGCTTTGGTGCAACATTTGAGCAAAGTGCTGGGGGTTGATTACACCTACATTGGTCTAGTGGACGGAGATAACCAGGAAGCAATCGAGACGATCGCTGCCTGCGCGAAGGGGCAAATCATCGACAACTTTGCATATCTGCTGCATGATACTCCCTGCCAAGAAGTATTTCAGCAACGAAAATTGTGCTGCTATCCCCATCGAGTCCAAGCTTTGTTTCCCAATGCACCACTTTTAGAACCTCTAAACGTGGAAAGCTATGTCGCGGTTCCGTTTTTTGACTCTACGGGGGTACCCCTGGGCTTACTGGGTGTGATGGATGGCAAGGCTTTGACAAATGTTCAATTGGCAGAATCCCTATTGACAATTTTTGCTCTACGCATCGCCACTGAACTAGAGCGACAGCAAACAGAAGCAGCACGGCAACAAGTTCAGTATGAGTTGGAGCGTTTAGTTGAACAACGAACAGTTGAATTATCCCAAGCAAACGAATTACTCCAGTCAGAAATTGCGGAGCGCCATCTTGCCCAAGCAGCCCTGCAAAAAGAACAGGAGTTACTCAAAGTGCTGCTTGATAATGTGCAGGCAGGAATAGTAGCCTGTAATGCCGAGGGGATTTTGACCCTATTTAATCGAGCAGCACGAGAATTTCACGGCTTGCCGGAGCAACCACTGCCACCCGAAGAGTGGGCAGAGTATTATGGCCTGTATTTGCCCGATGGCAAAACGCGGATGTCCAAGAACGAAATCCCGCTATTTCGAGCATTACACGGACAGACGGTCAAGAATGTTGAAATGGTAATTGCGCCCAAACATGGAAGGGTAAAGACGCTGCTTGCTAGTGGACAGGCGATCTACGATCGCCTGGGTAAAAAGCAGGGGGCAATCGTTGTGATGCACGACATCACCGAACGCAAACTTGCCGAAGCCGAGCTACTGATTTCCGATGCTGCTTTGCAACAAATGCCTGATGCCATTTTGTTGACCGATTTAGAGGGTAAGATTCAACGCTGGCTGGGCAATGCCGAGCAAATTTTTGGCTATACAGCAAAAGAGGCGATCGGCAGACCCGTTAATTTTCTCCACCGCTCAGATATTAAAGCTGCGATGACAGCTAAAATTATTCAGTCTATTCAAACAACGGGAGAGTTTTGTGGTGAAATTCCCTGTGTGCGAAAAGATGGCTCGCCAGTACCAATTGAAACAACAGCTAAAACTGTGGATGACAAAGCTGGGAATCCTGTTTTTTTGATTGGTATTAACAAAGACATTACCGAGCGCAAACTCTTAGAAGCGGAACGCGCCCAATTAATGCGGCAGCAAATTCAAGAGCAAACTGCGCGTCTAGAAGCAGAAGCCAACCAGCGGCGAACAGCATTTATCGCAGAAGTCAGTACGACACTGGCATCCTCATTAGATTATGAATCTACTTTGGCAAGTGTTGCAAATTTGGTGGTGCCGTTCTTTGCGGACTGGTGTGCGATCGACCTGCTACAAGATAATCAATTCATTCATCGGGTTGCAGTGGCTCACTGCGATCCAACTAAAGTGGAATTGGGCTGGGAAATTCATCGGCAATATCCCAGACAAATCGACGCAACTGAGGGAGTACCCAAAGTGCTGCGAACTGGGAAAACCGAAATGGCGGCTGAAATTCCAGATGCTGCATTGGTGACGGTAGCTCAAGACGCTGAACATCTGCGAATCTTACGCGAACTGGGCTTAAAGTCTGGCATTATTTCACCGTTGACTGCCCGCGGACAAATTTTAGGGGCAATTTCGTTTGTCACGGCTGAATCTGATCGCCGTTATACTCAGGCAGATGTGGCGTTGGCAGAAGACATCGCCCATCGAGCCGCGATCGCCATTGATAATGCCCGCCTCTATCAAAAAGCACAGCAGTCGCAACAAGCCGCAGAGCAATCTGCCGAGCGCGTTGCCCGGCTTCAGTCTGTGACAGCTGCTTTTTCCGAATCGCTCACACCCCTCCAGGTGGCGGATGTGATTGTGGATCAAGGAATTGCGGCTCTGGGTGCTAACTTTGCTCTTGTTGCCTTAGTGAGTGAGACTGGCACTGAACTCGAAGTGCTGCGAACCGTGGGCTGTGAACCCGACCAAATGAACGGTTGGCAGCGGTTTCCCCTCAATGCGCCTGTGCCTTTGGCTGAAGCTGTGCGAACTGGACAGCCCATTTGGGCAGAACCATCACAAAAACGAGCAATTCGCTATCCGCACTTAAGAGAAAAGTATGAACTGCACTCTTTCGAGGCCTGGATTTCCATTCCTCTGATAGTTGAAGGTCGGGCAATCGGAGGAATGTCGTTTGGTTTCATGGAGCTGCAACAGTTGGATGGGGAGGAGCAAGTGTTTATCCTATCACTGGCACAACAATGTGCCCAGGCGATCGCCCGTACTCGCCTCTATGAAGCAGAACGAACAGCAAGAAGTGCAGCAGAAGCAGCCAACCGGATCAAAGATGAATTCCTAGCGGTATTGTCTCATGAGTTGCGAACACCGCTCAATCCGATTCTTGGTTGGTCTAAATTGCTCCGCAGTGGAAAATTAGACGCCGCAAAAACAGATCATGCCTTAGAAACAATCGAGCGCAACGCTAAACTCCAAACTCAACTCATTGAGGATCTTCTAGATGTATCGCGCATTTTGCAAGGCAAGCTCAGTCTCAACATAGCCCCTGTCAATTTGATTCCCACGATTGAAGCGGCTATTGAAACTGTGCAGTTAGCAGCCCAAGCCAAGTCAATTCAAATTGAGACCATCTTTGACCCCAATGTTGGGCAAGTTTTAGGTGATTCTGCTCGGTTACAGCAAGTAATTTGGAATCTACTTACTAACGCCGTTAAATTTACTCCATCAGGCGAACAAGTCAAAATTCGGCTTTTTTGCATTGACTCACAAGCTCAAATTCAAGTCAGCGACACAGGCAAAGGCATTCATCCTGACTTTTTGCCGCACGTATTTGAGTACTTTCGGCAGGCAGATGCGACGACAACCAGAAAATTTGGCGGGCTGGGGCTGGGATTGGCAATTGTGCATCACTTAGTCGAACTGCATGGAGGAACTGTTGATGCAGAGAGTGCTGGTGAGGGATTAGGCGCGACTTTTACGGTTAGATTACCGTTAATAAGCGTTGTTGAGAAGACAACTCAGGACTACCTATCTTCTGTAAACAACTTTGATTTGAGCCAAGTACAAATTCTCATAGTTGATGATGAAGCTGATATGCGAGATTTAGTACTCACCATTTTGGAGCAGTATGGAGCAAAGGTAAGGGTTGCAGCATCTGCTACTGAAGCATTAGCACTGCTGGATCATTTCCAGCCAGACTTGTTAATTAGTGATATTGGGATGCCTGATATCGATGGTTATATGCTGATACGGCAGATCAGGAATCGCTCGCCCGAACAAGGAGGTTCAATTCCAGCGATTGCCCTGACTGCTTATGCCGCAGAGTACGATCAACAACAAGCCCTGGAAGCAGGATTTCAACAGCATGTGCCCAAACCCGTTGAACCTGAAGAATTAGTCAAGGCGATAGCCTTCGGCATAGCTTCGCTTACCGCGACACCTATATCATGTTCGGATAAATAATTGTCATTGCGAGCGCTCGCGTTAGCGTCTCGAAGAGAAGCGACACATAAGTCCTAAGCCCTTCGGACACGCTGCGCGGTAAGCGAAGCTATGCCCGAAGGGCTTTACGGACACGCTGCGCGAACACAGAGACTTTGTGGTTGCTTCGTTCCACTTCGTTGCACTCGCAATGACGTTTTATAACTGATCAGCCGAACATGATATTATGTGTCGCAAACATTATTTGAATTGGTATTAATTTACTGAAGTGAAAGTTTGTATTTGGTTGTTGTATGATATTTTTCTCCAGGATGTAATATCACAGATGGAAACTCAGGCTGATTGGGAGAATCAGGAAAATGCTGCGTTTCTAAACATAGGGCTGTATGTTTTTCAATTGCTTTACCGTCATCAGTTTTAAATGTGCCGTTTAGGAAATTGCCTGAATAAAATTGTATGCCTGGCTGGTCTGTAAATACTTCTAACTTTCTACCACTTATATCGTCAGTTAATATTGCTATTGGTGTGGCAAAATTATCTTTATTGTTCAACACATAATTATGGTCGTAACCGCCAATCTCGTTGATTTTTGTACCAATTTTTTCCGGCTTTGTAAAATCAAATGCAGTGCCTGTGACTGATTTGATTTCACCTGTTGGAATAGAAGTACTATCTACAGGCGTGTAGTTATCCGCATCAATCATTAGGATATGATTTAAAATTGAATTGCTGACATCGCCTGTTAAGTTGAAATAAGAATGATTAGTTAAATTAACCGGAGTAGATTTATCTGTTTCGGCATTGTATTCAATTTCTAGTTCGTTATCATCTGTAAATGTGTAACGAACTGTTACTTTTAGATTGCCAGGATAACTCTCTTCTCCATGCTTACTCAGATAGCTTAATAATAGTGTGGGTGGATCATTATTGATGATTTCTGCATCCCAAACTACTTTATCAAAGCCTTTATTACCGCCATGCAAATGATTTTCGCCATTATTAACAGCTAACGAATAGGTTTCCTTGCCAATTGAGAATTTTCCTTTAGCAATTCGATTGGCAAAGCGACCAATTAAAGCACCGAAATAGGGTGTTTGAGCTAAATAGCCGTCTAAATGTTGATAACCTATAACTATACTTGAATTGTTGCCATTTTTATCTTGCGAAATCCATGCGGTAACGATGCCGCCATAATTGGTAATTTTTACCTGATCGCCTTTTCTGTTACTAAGTGTAAATAGATAAATCGGCTGATTATCAGCTTCACCAAAATTCTCTTTTACAACACCAAAATTTTGGTTGTTGTCTAGGTTATTATCTGGTTGAGTATGGGTTGAGATATCTTTTGATGTAGTCATTGTTATTTGTTATTGTGTTCAATAACTAGATTTGGTTCTCAAGCTCTCGGTAGAAAGCAGATGCAGGTCATCTTCCATAATATAAACGTCTGGAATTTCAATCTGCATCTGCCATTCGGTTTTAGAAAGGTAGCTTTAGTTTGATGTTAATTACATATCTTCTAACTCAATACCTTTGGTTTCCTTAATAAAGAAGAGAACGAAAAATAACGAAATAGCCGCTGCGGTTGTATAAAGACCATAGGCAGCACCTAGCCCGAAATATTGCAATATGGGAGGAAATGTTGTGGAAACGGCAAAATTAGCAATCCATTGCATTGCCGCAGCAACTGAAAGTGCAGCAGCTCGAATTCTGTTATTAAACATTTCTCCTAGTAGTACCCAAGTGACTGGCCCCCAGGAGAAACCGAAGCAAAATACATAGAGGTTCGCTGATATAAGAGCCACAATACCTGCGGAGCCTGTCAATGTAGGGTTACCAGCAGCATCGGTCGGAGCATTTCCAAAAATAGAAGCCAGCGTCCCCAAGGTCACCATCATGCCAAGTGACCCTAAGATGAGCAAGGGCTTGCGACCAAATTTATCTACGAAGGCGATCGCAACTAGTGTAGTAATAATGTTGACCGCTGCGGTGATTACCGTGATTGTTAAAGAATTTTTTTCTGAAAATCCGACTGCCCGCCACAAAACACTACTGTAATAGAAGATTACATTAATACCAACGAATTGCTGGAATACAGATAAACCTATTCCTATCCAAACAATGGGTAGGAGTCCGCCACTTCTACTCAAAAGATCAGAAAACCTAGGCTGGCGTTCTCGCACCACTGTTTGGCGAATTTCCTCAATTTTTGCCATGACGTTACCGCCCAAAATCTTGGTCAGAACGTTAGCAGCTTCTGGCTCCCGTCCTTGGGCAACCAAGTATCGTGGAGATTCGGGAATCATTAAAGCTGCCATCCCGTAAAGCACGGCCGGAGGAATTTCTGTCCAAAACATCCAGCGCCAAGCAGCTATCCCAAACAAAAACGGCGACTCAGCTGAACCTGCTGATACAGCAATAAAGTAGTCGCATAGCAGTGCTATGAAAATCCCAACCACGATCGCTAGTTGCTGGAGAGATCCTAACCTTCCCCGCAAATTAGTAGGAGAACATTCTGCGATGTAAGCTGGCGCAATGACGCTAGCAGCGCCGACAGCAAGCCCACCCAATACCCGCCAAAAGATAAAATCCCAAATAGTAAAGGCAATTCCAGAGCCAATAGCACTGAGGGTAAATAACACCGAAGCTACTATCATTGCCTTGACTCGACCATAACGGTCTGCGATTTTCCCGGCATAGAAGGCTCCGATCGCAGACCCCAACAATGCCAGCGACACGGCAAGGCCAGTCAGTACACTGTTGGCGTTATAGGCTTTGGCAAGAGCTGCAACCGCGCCGTTGATTACCGCAGTATCAAAACCAAACAGAAAACCGCCGAGGGCAGCAGCACCAGCAATTAAAATGACATAGAACGTATTGGATTTACGACGAGTAGTAGTGGAAGTCATTGTTATATATATCTCGTAACTTACGAGTTCATGTTTTATTAGACTGGGTTGAAACTGAACTAAGATTTGCGATCGCCTTTGGCACTAGCTCTTTGAAAGCCTTGAATGAGCTAATAAAACTGTTGTGTGAAAAGGAGATTTAAAAATCAAACGTTGTACGCAGTACACCAACATACTGTGTATTGTTATTGCTATTGTTTTCTGGGTTAAGAATCATCCAGAAAGCAGGAGTCACCGAGATGTTATCGTTGAGCCGCCAGCGATAAAATGCTTCTATGTGGTAAGCGTTGTCCTCCTCTTTACGGACATCGCTGCTGGAAACATACGGTGGCACACCAAAGAGAATTCCTGGTAGGTTGCCCCTACCCCCAACATCTGGAAAAGAAACGCCGACTGCCCCAAACCAAGCATTAGCATTGTCTCCATTTCTAACAAAAAGTGAATCTGTTCCACCCCTGCCATTGGAAATAGCACTTAAACCAGAATTTTCGGCATTTGCCCAGATGTAACCGCCCCAAGCGTGGATCTGGAAATTTGGCGAAAACCGATAGTATCCTTGTGCGCCCACTATATTGTTAGAAGTTGCAATGTTATCTCCAAAGGGGGAAATTGCCAGGTTACTACCCGTCCCACCTGTGAGACTGACTTGGCCACCAGGACTATAACCATGGGAGTAGGCAATGCCAACCGCCCCTTGTTTACCGTAGTATGCCAAATGTGCTAAAGCATTGTAGCTGCCATTAAATAACCCATTGCTTCCTAAGGGAATTTCGGGGGAACCAGCCAAATAGCCCAAGGTCAAAACTAAGTCTTGACTAATGTTCCAGTTAACGGCTGCACCACCACCACCCCGCCGAAAGATAGGACTGTATTGTCCAAATAGTGAAGGAACACCGTTGCCATCATCGGCGATCGTAGGAGGAGTTACGGTATCTGTAATGTCGGTGTAACCAATACCTACCGGGCCCACAACAAAGGAAACAGCATCACTGATTGGAAAGTAGTAACGGACGTGGGAAACACTGAGGCTATTGTTGCTGTTAGTATCAAAATTTAGCCGTGTCATGCCTGTACCCGTGGCTTCGGCAATCTGGCTGTCACCATTGGAATTCAAGAAATTGCCGAACTCCAAACGGACTCGCAACATATCTTTGCCTGTAAAGCTGCTCTCTAAATTGAGACGACCACGATCTGCAAAGTAGGTTTGAGATTCATCACTATCGCCGCCGACTCTGTTACCAAAGGTGTCGCTAACAGCAGTAATAATTTGAGCATTCAATTTGGTGGTGGTAGAAAACTGTTGCTCTTCTAATGTGGCTGCACGAGCCTCCAACACATCCACCCGCCCACGCAGAGTTGTTAATTCTGCTGAAAACTCTTGTTGCAAATTTTGCAAGACTGCCAGGTCTTGCTTATTCACCAATTCACTAGTACTTGTATTAATTAGCTCACTGATCCGGTTTAAGCAGGCATTTAAACCAGCTGCAAATTCATAGCGACTGAGGGCACGATTGCCGCGATAGGTGGCGTTGGGATAACCTGCAATACAACCGTAGCGTTCAACGAGCGATTGCAATGCTTGAAATGCCCAATCGGTTGGTTGTACATCACTAAGTTGAGAAACAGAGGTTACCTGTTCCTGTATACCATCTGTATTAGCAACTTTAAAATTTTCGTTTGAGGGCATCGCCCATGCTGGAGATGCCAACAAGAAAAGTGGAAAACTGTACAAAAAATTTTTTAGCATAAGGTTTAGCATGGTATTGAACAAGATACCTGTAAAAACCTGCATCCTGGGTCTGACAAGTCTTGATATCATTAAGTAGTTCTCATTCAAGTGAGATCGAATCCCCATTTGAACTATCTCCCTTGCTCCCCTTCGGGTTCAGCAGTTGCTCATGGGGGAAACCCCCAAGACCGCACTGCTTCACCTGCTCCCTGCTCCCTTGCCTCTTTTTCAACGCGCTACATAATGGGAGTGGAATCTGGATATCGCGTCTGAAAAGTCTTGCTATACGAGGTTTTAGAGATTTCAATTTCAGTTTGATCAGTACTACCATGTGTCTGTGACTTAAACTTCACAGTCAAGAACTATTAGATTTAAGTCACATACTAGGTAAATTCTTGGATTGTTCACCGTCTAGAACGTCTGCGGAGTCGATCAATCATTACAGCTAAAATAATTACCAGGCCTTTGACGACCAGTTGCCAGAAGTAAGACAAGTTCAACAGAGTCAAACCATTGTTGAGAATAGCGATGATTAATGCACCGAGAAGAGTTCCGGTAATAGTACCAATACCGCCTGTGAAGCTAGTACCACCTAGAATTACAGCCGCGATCGCATCCAATTCATAACCTTGGCCCAGTAAGCCACTAGCACTATATAAACGGCTAGCACTCATGATTCCTGCCAAACCTGCCATTAATCCACTGACGCCATAGACAAATAGCAAGACGCGATTGACTTTGATACCAGTTAATCTTGCTGCTCGTTCGTTACCACCGACGGCATATATCTGCACTCCTAACACAGTTTGTCGCAGAATAAACCAACTAGCTAGGACAGCCAGTAGAGCAATTACTACTAGCCAAGGAAAGGGGCCCAAATAGCTATTACCTACCCAAGCAAAATTTATGTCACGATTAATTACCGTTGTACCCCTGGCGATCAAATAGGCAACACCCCGCAAGGCGGTAAGTGAACCCAAAGTAACAATAAAGGGTGGTACATCCAAAAAGGTGATCAAAGCGCCGTTCAGTAAACCCAAAGCTAATCCTGTCCCCAGACCAGCAAGCACAGCCGCCCAACCCAAACCTGGAACCAGGGATACTAGCAGCGCAGCTACGGCAGAAACAGCCAATATTGACCCAACTGAAAGGTCAATACCTCCAGTCAGGATCACAAAGGTCATTCCCGTTGCCAGCACAATATTGATTGATGCCTGCCGCAATATATTGACGGCGTTACCGGGCGAGAGGAAGTTGGGGGTCAAAAACGAAAATAAGATGCAGATCAGTAGCAGAATCGGTAAAATCCCTGCAACTTGCATGAGATTGTTAATTGATTGACGCTGGCGCGACACCGGTTGCGTGCCGGGTCTATTTTTGGCAGGTTTTAAGGTTTGACTCATGATCCTAGTACCTCCGCTGCTCCTGTGGCGTAGTGCATAATTTTTTCTTGGGTAATCTCTTTGCCGAGGCTGCCGTCAAGTTCGCCTACCAGCTGCCCTTCTCGCATCACCAAGACGCGATCGCTCATGCCGACAATCTCCGGTAGTTCGCTGGAAACCATTAAAATAGCGATACCATATGCTGCGAGTTCACTCATAATCCGGTAAATTTCGCTTTTAGCACCGATATCTACACCCCGTGTTGGCTCATCCAGCATCAATACTTTCGGCTTAATGGCTAGCCAGCGCGCTAGCAGCAGCTTTTGCTGATTCCCACCGGAAAGATCCACGGCTCTAATTTCCAGGTTGGCAAGCCGGATATGAAAGTTTTCTACCGCCTCTGTCGCAATCTGATTGACTGAACCCCAGTTAACAACTCCAGCCTTTGCATCCTGCTTCAGCCTGTTGAGGGCAATATTCTTCCGGGAACTCATCTCCAGAAACAAACCCTGGTCTTTGCGGTCTTCTGGGACATAGCCAATGCCGGCAGCAATAGCATCGCTGGGACTATTAATATTTAGTTTTTTGCCATCTAGGAATACTTCACCACTTGCTTTGCGGTCAGCACCAAAAATCAGCCGGGATAATTCGGTGCGTCCTGCACCAACCAGCCCAGCTAAACCGAGAATCTCTCCAGCATGAATTTCAAAACTAGCCGGCTCAATCTTTCGCCCGTCGCTGATATTCCTAACTTCCAGCACCACTGGCCCAAAATTTGTTCGCCGCTGATGTTCGTAAAAATCTTGCATCGGACGACCGACCATCATCTGCACCAATCGCTGGGGAGAAATTTCATCTCTTGTCAAACTACCAACGTATTGACCATCACGCAGCACGCTAATCCGGTTAGCTAAAGCATACACTTCTTCCATCCGGTGACTGATGTAGATAATGGCAATGCCATCATCCCGGAGTTTGCGAATTACCTCAAACAAACGTTCAGTCTCACGGTCAGATAATGCAGCTGTTGGCTCATCCATCACCAAAATGCGGCTTTTGTCTTTCAGGGCCCTTGCAATTTCTACCTGCTGCTGTTCGGCAATAGAGAGAGTGCCAACTATATCAGTTGTGGCAAAACTAGCACCCAGGCTTTGGAGAACTTGTCGTGCTTCCTGTTCCATAGCTTGGCGGTCTAAAAACTGACCCCGCCGTAACTCGCTACCCATAAAAATATTTTCGGTAACGGTTAAATTGGGCGCGACATTCAATTCTTGATAAATGAGATTAATACCCGCCTGTCGCGCTGTAGCCGGATCGGTAATTTTCACGGGGTTACCATTGATGCGAATCTCGCCTTCATCGGCAATGTAAGCCCCAGCGAGGATCTTCATCAATGTGCTTTTGCCTGCTCCGTTCTCGCCCATGAGAGCGTGAACTTCTCCCGGATAAATTGTGAGATTGACATTTTGCAGAGCAGGTACACCATGAAATCGTTTTGTAATCCCTTGCATTTCTAATACAGGGGTGGCGGTTGGTGCATGAGAAAACGAGGTTTCAATACTTGTTGTCATGAACACATCCTGTAAAACAATTTAAAATTCGCAATTGGGGACTGGGGATTGGGTACTAGGGACTGGGAAAAATTCTTTTAAGATTTAAGTCAGATGTGTAGAGTTAGATTCAAATCTTCCTAATCCCTAGTACCCAGCCTTTACCAACCTTTTTCTGTAGCAACGTTGTCTTTTGTAATCAACTTGACTGGAATCAGAATTATGGGACTACTCGGTTTTTTACCTTGCAAGATGTTGTTGCCTACCCTAACTGCTTCTCTAGCCATCTCGCGGGGATTTTGAGTAGCAGTTGCAGCATATAAACCCTCTTTATTGGCGATCGCTTTGATTGCTTCTGGCGCACCATCGACTCCAACAATAAAGAAATCCTTACGTTGTGCTTGCATAGCTGCTAGTTCTGCCCCCACTCCACTCGGATCGTTGATGGCAAAAACAGCATCAATTTTCGGGAAGGTTGTCAGCAGGTCAGTCATAACTCTAAGTCCGCCATCCCGACTGCCTTCTGCATTCTGGTTTTTCGAGAGGATTTTAATACCCGGATATTTGGATAATACATTCTCGCAGCCATTAACTCGCTGGATCACCGATTCCACCTGAGGCCCATTGACAATGACTACATTACCTTCGCCTTTGAGTCGGTCAGCAATATATTTACAAGCAACTTCTCCAGCTTGCACATTATTGGTGGTAACGGTAGCATCCACGCCGTTTGCACCTGTATCTACTGCAACTACGACGCTACCTGCTTGCTTGGCTTTTTCTACGGCTGGCTGAATGCCAGTTTGATCAGCAGCATTCAGGATAATCACGTCAGTATTGGAGGCAGTAAAATTTTCAATTTGGTTGGCTTGTTGGTTGAGATCATAAGCACTGGAAACCACACTGACTTTGACATCATTTCCCCCAATGTTCTTGGCTTCTGCCTCAATTTCCTTACCCATCAGGACGAAAAAGGGGTTACTTAAATCGCCAGCAGTGAAGGCTACCGAGTTTAATTCTTTATCCCCAGTAGCAGTCTGAGTCTGGGCACTAGTATTAGTGGCAGTGTTGGTATCAGCGTTAGTAGCAGTATTGTCATTTTGAGCGCCATTTGTGCAACCAATAACAGTACCGCTGAGAATGCCTAATATGCTAGCTGCGATCGCAATTTTTTTCACATTCATATCTCCTCGTTAAAAAAGTTTTGAGTTGGGCATTGGGTAATTGCTACTCTCCCCTTCCCCTTCTGCCTTCTGCCTTCTCATTACCAACCTTGGTAACTGCTGAGGTTCTCACGGGTGACCAACTTGACTGGAACCAAAATGTTGGGATTACTAGGTTTCTTGCCTTGGATGACATCGTTACCAATCTCAACCGCTTTTTCCGCCATCCCTGCTGGATTTTGAGCAGCAGTGGCTGCAAATAGGCCATCTTTGTCTTCCATTGCTTTGGTTGCATCTGGCGAACCATCAACCCCAACAATAAAAAATTCTTTGCGTCTGGCTTGTCTAGCTGCTAAATCTGCTCCGACTCCACTTTGATCGTTAGTGGCAAAAACAGCATCAATTTTGGGAAAGGTTGTAAGCAAGTCTGTCATAACTCTGAGTCCGCCATCCCTTGTCCCTTCTGCGTTCTGGTCTTTTGAGAGAATTTTTATCCCAGGATATTTGGACAAGGAAGTCATACAGCCTTCCACGCGCTGGACTATGGAATCCATCTGCGTACCGTTGAGGATGACTACGTTGCCTTGACCCTTGAGGCGATCGCCTATATATTTGCAAGCAATCTCTCCAGCTTGGGTATTGTTGGAGCTAATCATCGCATCCACATCTGCATCAACGGCTGAATCTACCGCAATGACAACTCTACCTGCTTGCCTGGCTTGGTCAATCGCCGGCTTAACTCCTTTTTTGTCAACTGCGCTGAGAATAATTAGGTCAGTATTCGCAGCAGTGAAATTTTCGATTTGGTTGGCTTGTTGGTTCAGGTCAAAGCCACTGGAAACCGAATTAACTCTAATATCATTCCCAATTTTCTTTGCTTGTGTCTCAGCCCCCCTCTGTACTGCCACATAGAAGGGGTTACCTAAGTCACCAAGGCTAACACCGATTGTTTGCAATTGTTTATTCTGAGTACTACCCTGGCTCTGGGCACTAGTGTTGATAGCAGTGTTGGTATCATTGTTAGTAGCAGTGTTGTCATTTTGAGCGCCATTTGTGCAACCAACAACAGTACCAGTGACTAAAGCTAAGATGCTAACTGCGATCGCGCATTCGCGGAAGCGTGTCCCGCAGGGACTCAGTGCAACACCAGAGGTGAACGCAATTCTCTTCATATTCATCTATGTCCAACAACGTATTTGAATTTGAGTAATGTCAGCAGAATATAACTCTGCAATGTCATCACGATATAAACTAGGTTTGAAAACTCCAAACCTAACTTATTGACACTGCCACCTTTTGCATTTTCAATTTTTCTCAAACCTCTTCTGATCTGAAGTGATTTGAGTTATTGCTATTAAATCTTTGGTTTTTTAAGTAAAGCCATGAGCGTTGCACTTGCTCAAACACTCACATTAATTTTTGTGAAAAATATTTGAAAGTGCAGAGACTGAAAACTGATTTAAACAAAATTTCTAAAAACTGATGTTGTCAAACTTGCGAATTCCTATTTTATTTGATTTTATTTTCGTTTATTCTGAACTTTTGCAAAATAAACCTCTGGTATCAAAACACCTTTACTAAAGGAATAAAACTATTCCATTTTCCTATCTCTAGAGAAGTTTTGGCTAGAAAACAACCGTTTTAAGCTTATTTCTAGCTTAACCAAATTACCGTCTACAACTAAAATTGCATTCATAAAAATTCACAGGTCTCAGAAAGAGATAAATGTAAAATTTTAGATTTTGGTAAGTAAAGTGTTGTGCATTTTTATTGCAAAATAGCAAAACACTAAGCAGAAATAACAAGGTTTTCAATCTATGAAATTGTAGTACAGCATATACATGAAACGCTTGGTGTATTACTTTCAAGATTGAGTCAATCAGATTGACAAGCTAACTTAGTTATTATTGCTATTTTAAAGTAATTTAAGACAAGGATGTATTATTTACCTCTACCTAACGTCATAGAACAATAGTACTCTAGGCAAAGTTTTAGGACTGATTATTGACGAAGTAAATTTACATATTTGTGTTATAGTTTTACCGATGCCAATATATTCAGATTCCAAACAACATCCAGATGTTTTTAGCTTGCTGAAAAAACTTTGCTGATGACGATTGGTGAGCAATAATCGTAACTCCGACAAGCTCAATCAGAAACTGATATCTGCGTAGTGTTCTTTAATGCCTACCTTTGCTAATGCTGAAGTTTAGAATTTTAATGTTGCTGGTAAATATTTAGCAACTAAATCTTCATAATATGACTTGAGTTTTTGCCAATCAGGAGGATTTGGGTTTTTTGAATACAAATCGTAGGGATTGAATAACTTCACCCATTTAAACATTTCGCGATCGCGTTCATTCATCAAATGTTCGTAGGCGTTTTCACGGTGTTGAGGATAAAACGAGTGATAGCGCAGGATGTACAACGCGGGTTCCGGCAAATAGGGTTTCATCATCCGATAGAAATACTCGTCATGTCCCCATGACATATGTACATTGCTCAATCCGCAATTCGGCTCGTAAACACCATATTTGGTATTATATTTTGGGTTGTTGTAATCAGGATTCTCTTGAAAAAATTCCGAGAAAACAATTTTATCAGAGAATGCACATCCCACTGGATAGGTATCGCCTACTGTAGCCCATTGGGGTTCACCAAACAGACAAAGCACCTTCCCCATATCGTGAAAGAAGCCGGTAAGTACCATCCAGTCAGGGTGACCATCAGCGCGAATAGCTTCTGATGTTTGCAACAAGTGCTGTAATTGGTCTAAATCTGTATCAGGATCTGAATCATCAACTAATTGATTCAAAAATTCGAGTGCATCCCAAACACTCATTTCTTTCTTGTCAAACTTGGAAAACTCTGCTTCTTTGTGTAGTACAAAATCATACGTTTGATTAATATGATTTAACCGATAGAACTCTTTGACTGTATCTCTGGTAGTTGTTTGGTAATTCCTGTACTCTTCGACAGTTTTACCTTCTTTAACTATAGTGTCCGGATCGGGATAGCGATTAAGCACGTCCTCTTCCCATTCTTCTAGCGAATGTAAAGGATTATTTAGAGCTTGATCGATGGAATTTACAGTTTGAGTCATGTGTTCCTACTGTTAGATGTTGATTTATTAAATAGTTGTTTCAACCTTTTGCACACGTGTGCATTAATCATATTTTTATTTTTGCACACGTGTGCAAAAGATGTATATTAAGTTTTTTTGCAAATTTCTAGCAGGTAATGCTCAGTCCGCTTGTGCGTTATCGGTAGCGACAACCTTAGACTACAACTGCATCCTACAAAATTGCGCCATTTCGTCTAAAATCCCTACGTTATCAAATTTAAAGCTGAAAATTTTGTCTTACTACTCTTTCCTAGATTTCATATGACTCTTGTGGGGAAACCACCGCGTTATACCAATTCATGAAAATCCTGATAGACATAAATTTTTCGTAGGGGTTTAGCAGTGCTAAACCCAAACCCCGCGTATTTGTATCATTATTAAAGTGAAATGGTATTAGCGTTAAGCGAGATACAAGCGTCACCCGAAGAGACATGATGTGTAGCGAGCCAGCGATATTTTAGAGAATAAATGTAAGCGCTGAAGAGAATAGGGAGGTAGATATATTAATTGATAACTTATTGAAGGAGCGCACCCCGAAAGGATTAAGGATCAATGCACCTGATAAATGCTGAGTTAATGAAATAGCCAAATAGTCTACTTAAGCTGGAGCAGAAATTTCGGGTGGAATTGGCACAAGCTCAGGAGTAGACAAAGTTGTGCCTTGTCTATACCAGATACCCTCAACCTCAAAAGCCTCAAATTGAGTTGTCAAAATTGCCCAAGCTTGCTCATTGAGTCCAGCAGAATAAGTCCAGGTAAACTGTTGGTGATTATGTAATCTTTGTTCGAGTTCAGCCAAATCCTGCGGTA
>JAESGN010000638.1_pt1 | contig 21188 bp, 15 predicted proteins | sample 9269731 | NCBI WGS metagenome assembly JAESGN01 (sample SAMN15720683, study PRJNA650826) | algae metagenome | isolation source: Mojavia pulchra JT2-VF2 and co-occurring heterotrophs from desert soil | place: USA: Cadiz Valley, Joshua Tree National Park, CA | collected 1998-06-08
TAGTGTCATAACAGCCGAACGTGTCATAGCCTCCATCACCAGAGACTTGCTCTATGGGCTGTTCAATCTGCTCCAATATGTCTGGTAGCACTTCGCAATCAGCCACATCATTAGTAGTCACCACCGCGCCTAGAATTTCGCCACTTTCTGAGTCAACTCCTAGATGCAACTTTCGCCAAGCGTCCCCATTGTGGCAATTGCCCTAAGGGGCAGTGCCGAAGCCAATCGCTGTATCAGAGTAATAATTCGATGCTCCCTTTCTTCTGTTTTCTGCTGGTTGCACCACTGCTCGATTGTCTCTTCATTTACCCAAAAGGTTATGCTGCCTCGTTGCTTGAGCGAAGCATCATAAGCGTTCCAATTCTTAACTTTGTACTGGGCTTTCGTCTTCATCTTCGGGCTAGGCGGCAAGAAACATCGGCGATAGGTAAAATTTACCATTTTGCCTATTCACGCAACAACGCCGCTCCGAAATGAACCCAATTGAATTGGAATGGCAACACCTCAAAAAAGATGAACTAGCCGCCAAAAGTTTTGAGGATGAATTAGACCTTGCTTATGCTGTGATGGATGGAGTTCAAACAAGAGGTAAAAAAGGAAACTACAGTACACAACGTGTAAAATTTAGCTCTCATTCCTCTGCTTAAACTTCTGTTACATAGTTGTAAGAATTTCCCCCGACTTACTTACACTCACAGCTGCCTACACGAGTTCAAGAACTTTAATTTGTCCTAAGTTCAAGTTGTGTCTGGAGTACAACGCCAGCTCTATAGAGCAAAAGATTTTGTATATGTGGAATTTCTAATTGCCAAGGTTCAACCCAATATCTGAGTATTCAACTTGAATTTGCTCTAATTGCTGCTTCAGCCATTCTGAAAATAGCTGTGAAATGATCGTTAAACGTAAAGTTTGATTTAATTCAGGTTTGATTACTTCTTCAACATTAATTAAATGCACTCCTTTATAGGTGACAATAGGTTTAAGAAGTTGGGGTGGAGTTACTGCAAACACCCCTGCTGATATTTCTGGTTTTAAATCTGTGCGGTTCAGTATTCCCCTATATCCTCCACTGCGGCGTAACTCATCATCTTGAATATACTGATGGGCAACTTCAGAAAAACTTATCTCGCCTTCTTGAATTGCATAAAAAAGTTCCATTGCCAAGTCTAAATCGTCAACGACAACTTCATACATGACTACTTGAGCATAATCTAATTGATTCTCTACAAAAAACTGCTCAACTTTATCAGCAAATAAATGTTCTGCTAACTTTGAAGAAATAACATTGTCATAAACTAACTCTTCAAAATCATCTAAAGAAAGATTGTGTTTTTGTAACCATGACCAAGTTGTTTCAGCACTCTCAAGCTGGTTAATCATCCGCAAGGTATCTGCTGCTTCTTGAAGTTCTGCTGTTTCAACTTTTATTCCTACTTCTTGGGCGGCATTTATAATAATTTTGCGAGTGATGATACTTTCCGTAATAGTAGGAATTTGACAAGAAAGCTTGATATGGTGAATAATTTCATTTTGGGATATAACAAGAATATCTGACATATATAAACTCCTTATGATTAGGTGCTAAAGTTCTAAACCACCTTTTTGTAACTTCTTAAATGGATCTAGTACAAAATCAATCAAGCGACGTTTACGTACAATTACCTCAGCAGTTGCCGTTTGCCCTGGTGTTAAAGTAATCCATCTATTTCTAGTTTGGATAGCAGCTTTTGGCAGTTCAATTTCTAGTTCAAAATTCTCTAACTTACCTTGGGGAGTCTCGACAACTTTAGAATCTGGTGAAATCCAACGGAGTTTGCCTTCTACTACTCCATAATCTTGAAAAGGATAAGCATCAAATTTTAGTTTGACTGGCATTCCTACACGCAAAAAACCACTTTCTTGGCTGGGCATCTCGGCTCTAAATATCAAAGGTACTCCTTGAGGTGCAATTTGAGTAACCATTTGCCCTGGTTGTACAACAGTTCCAGCATTATTAATAGATAACTGAAAAATTGTACCATCAATAGGACTACGAAGAGTTTGTTGTTGTAGTTGAAATTGCAAAGACTGAATTTGTTTTTTAGTTTGGTCAATTTCTGATAGCACATCGATAGCTTGAGACTGAAGTTCTCTAATTTGTTTTTGACTCTCTAACAGAGCGAGTTCACCTGTACGACTAAGGCGTTGATTTGTGCTTTGTTGTTTAGTAATTTCAGTTGTGGCTTGTTGAATATCTGATTGTGGTTGTTCTAAAAGTCTCTGGCGTTCAAACATAGCACCTTCTATTTCTTCTAATTTGCTCTTAGAAATAGCACCTTTTTGCCAAAGATATCGATAACGTTGAATTTCATTGTTAGCTAACTTCAAACGGCCTTTTTCGAGAGTATACACTTGTTTACTATAATTTAGCCGTTGCTTAATTTGATCGAGTTGAGCAAGTTGTTCAGACTCTTGGGCTTGGTTTTGTAATTGCTGAGTGCGTAAAGACATTGTTAGTTGATTTTTGAGTAACTGAAGTTGATTGACTCGATTTTGTTGACCCTCAAGCTTTGCCTGAGTTTGTTGTAATTCAGTGCGAGTTAAATCTGATTCCAACTCCAATAAAATTTGTCCAGCTTTGACAATTTGCCCTTCTTTAACTTTGATGGATATAACTTTTCCTGTCACAGGTGCATCCAACCTTAAAGTTTTACCTTGAGGTTCAAGTCGTCCTCTAGAGCTACCTGTTTCGTCTACTTGAGATAGCATCGCCCAAGGTAAAACGATCACCGCAAATATTACTAGCCAATACAGCAGTCCGCGCGTCCAAACTCGTGGCAATGTATCAATTAGTTCTTTAGTTAAAGAAGACCAATCTTCACTGATAGATGTAGAAGATTTTGACTGAGGTTTGAAATCCAGTTGATTACTCTGGTAGTGACCGTTCTGACCAAATTGCTCTTGTGGAATAAATTCATTTGTCATGGTTAGTTCTCTGATTATTGATTCAAATTGCTACAGTCAGTTGTTGTTGATTGAGGTAGAAATAGTGACCGCGTTTAGCCATTAATTCCTCGTGAGTGCCACTCTCAACTAACAAGCCTTTATCTAGCACCAAAATTTTGTTAGCATTGCGTACTGTTGAAAGGCGATGTGCAATCACCACGGTTGTTCTATCTTGAAGAATTGTGTTGAGGTTAGTTTGAATAATGCGTTCAGATTCAGCATCAAGACTGCTGGTAGCTTCATCTAAAATCAGTAGTCGCGGATTTCCGGCAAGGGCGCGCGCGATCGCTAATCGTTGTCTTTGTCCACCAGATAGCATTCCTCCTCCCTCGCCAATCAGGGTTTCGTACCCCATTGGTAGTTCTTTAATAAATTGATGTGCGCCTGCTTGTTTAGCGACTTCTATGATTTCTTCTAAAGAAGCTTCGGGATGACCTATAGAAATATTTTCCCGAATCGTATTACCAAACAAAAAGGTATCTTGGTCAACTACACCGATTTGCTGACGGAGTGATCGCAACGATAAACTACTGGTATCATAGCCATCAATTAATATTTTCCCTTCTGTAGGCAGATACAATCCTAATATCAGCTTAGAAATAGTCGTTTTTCCTGAACCACTACGTCCGACGAGCGCAATTGTCTGTCCTGCTTGGACTTCAAAACTGATATTTTCTAAGGTATTTATCTCACTTTCTGGGTGATATCGAAAAGTAACTTTGTCAAAGCGAATATAACCTCTAATTGCGGGTAAAGATTGATGATGTTGATGCTGTAAATCTTCTTCTGGTTCAGCATCAATCACATCATTAATCCGTTCAACAGCAATCAGTACTTCTTGCAGTTCATTCCACAATAAAATTAGTCTTTCAAAAGGATTAATAACATTACTGAGCAACATATTAAAAGCTATCAGTTGTCCAATCGTAAGTTCATTTTGAATTACTTGCCACGCACCAAACCATAGTAATGCTGCGGTGACTACAGCTTCAATACCAGAGCTAAATATTTGCAGTGTATTGCTAATTATTTGCCCTGAAAAATTCTTTTTCACTGACTTTCCAAAAAGTTCTTCCCATTGCCAGCGTACTGTTTGCTCAACTGCCATTGACTTAATCGTGCGGATACCAGTCAAGGATTGAATTAAATACCCAGTTTCTTCGTTATGTGCGCCAAAAATCTCGCGGGAAACACGTTGCAAAAAAGGTGTAGCTATCAGTGCCAGTAATACAAATGGCGGCACAATTATTAGGGTCATTAATGCCATCTTCCAGCTATACCAAAACATCAATCCAACATAGACAAATACTGTGAGTAAATCTAAAAAGATAGAAAGTGCTTCACCAGTTAAGAAACGTTGGATTTTGCGGTTTTCTTGCACGCGAGAAATGATATCCCCGACGTAGCGAGACTCGAAATAGTTCAGAGGTAAGCGAAAGGTATGGGTAATAAATCCTACAATCAAGGCTAAATCCACTCGGTTAGCTGTGTGGTCGAGAAGGTATTGTCGCAGTCCAGTGATGGCGACTCGAAACAGACTAAAGATGATTAAACCTATACCGACAGCCGTTAATGTTAAGTTACTACGCTGCACAACTACTCGGTCTAATAATAGTTGCGTAAATAGTGGTGTGACCAAGCCAAAGATTTGAATCAAGATGGAAGCAACGAGAACTTCTAACAATACCAGCCAATGAGGTTTAGTTAATTCAAAAAACTGCCAGAAAGGAGTGCTAGCTTCTTTGGCTTCTCGGAGTAGGGCTGTCGGTTGGAGTAACAAAGCATAGCCAGTCCAACCTGCTTTAAATTCTAAATGTGAAAGGGTACGCTGACCAATACCAGGATCTCCAACGATAACGCGAGCGCCTTTCACTTCATAGACAACGATATAATGTTTGCCTTCCCAATGCACAATAGCCGGGAGGCTTTGCTGTGCAAGTTTATCCAGGCTGGCTTTGACAGGTCGAGTCGAAAAGCCGATGCTTTCTGCTGCTGCTGCTAAACCTCGCAGCGATGAACCATTCTGGTCAACGTTGGCAATATCTCGCAGGCGATTGACGCTAAAACGCTTACCCCAGTAGCGACCAACCATCACCAAGCAAGCCGCACCGCAATCAGACGAACTTTGTTGTTCAAAGAAGGGATAGCGTTGAGTAATACGTTGCCATAAATGACCGATTTTGACGGTTGGGCTAGGGAAGTAAGCTTTACTAATTTTCTTCTTTAATTGGTTTTGTGGCTCAACCGTCAATTGCGGCAATATCACAGGCTGAGAGACTGTAACGGGATGGTTGCTAGTATCGAGTTCAGCCAGTTGTGGTAAGTATTGCAATGCAGTTTGCCAATGCGAACGGCTGAGGCTGTATAATTGCGTTGGTTGAATTACTTGCCAGCCAGGGTCTTTAGGTAACTCAGATAAGGTGTAAATATTGCCTGCGGTGAGTTTAAGTCCTGATGTGTGCAGTAGTTCGCCGCGCCGCAGTATCAAAAGCTGCTGGTCTTTAAGTAAAGAAGATGGCAGTTTACTAATTTGGAGATTGTGCTGTTCTAGAAGTGGTTGGATTTGCGTTACATCTTCGTAAGTAACATTATTCAACCCAGAATTTTGACGACATAACAATAGTAAATCCCAAAGTAAAGCTTGGTTGTGAAGATGCTGCTCAATCGAAGGATATTTACGAATAAGCGATCGCAAACATTCCCCAGGAAGATAACCAACCTTGAGATTTACCGAAGCCCTAACAGCATAAGGTTGAAATTCTGCTTCGGGAAATAGGGTTAGTTCACCGAAGGATGTTCCTGTACCTATAGAAGCGATTAAGTTATCGCTGCGATCAAGTAATCTAGCTTTACCAGCCACAACTATATAGATGCCTACGTTTGCGTCTGTTGTCTGCCAAAAAAGTTTGCCTGCACTTGGCTGGATAATTTCAATTTTTTTAATGCAGTCTGAAAGTTCTGGTTGTGTAAGAGTCTGACCCAGAGTTGGGGCAAGCTGTTGAATAGACAGTTCTGATTTGTTCTGAACCATGATTTGAAAAAATTAATTACTGGTTTTAACGAAATTCAACGACCACCGAAAATTAGGCTCTGAATTTGGTAACAGATTGCTAATCATAATCCGAGAATTTTGAGTGTTATCAGTTTCTTGCTCTGCTTTGCGTGTCTGTCGAGTCGAAAGTCCCATTTCCTTCAGCAGACGGTTAACATGGCAAGCACTTACTTTAATGCCCAACTCTTTTGCCAAATGCTTGCTTAACCATTGTGCTGTCCAGCGTTCAAATGGATAGCCATACTCACGCGGACTATGGCTTGCCAGCTCTTGCAAACGAGTCAGATATTGCTCATTCACAGCTTTGGGACGACCCATCGGGCGATCGCTCCAATGGTGAGCTTGACCTGTTTGGGCGATCGTCATCCAGTGCCGTGCTGTCTCTTGAGAGCATCCTAAAGCTTCACAAATTTCAGTTTGAGATTGGCCTGCATCTGCCAACAATATAATTTCAATCCGACGGCGGTATTCTGGACGTAAATCTGTTTCTAAACTCTTGAGCAAAAGCTTATGCTGAAACGCTGTTAAATATAGACCTTGCTTGTCCACAGCAATTCCTCCTGGTATAACTTGCAATGCCCAGATAGAAATTAATCTGGATATTTCCTGAGAACCTCTGTTACTTCTCTGAATCAAAACTCCAGGAATTCCACAACTTGTTACAAAGCTTTACAATATTCGGATGAACAGTCACAAGTCAGGCTTTATAGCCTTTGGTGGTGTGACAAACTAAAAACAGCACCATCTACAACAAAAAACATAGCTTAAGTTTTAAATTAGATGATTAGCAGTAGTAACGCGCTACTGCACTGTAATTTTTCAGAGAAAAGTACTTTTATTTTTGAATATTAAATATTTGAATAATTAAAACATAACTCATGGAATTTTGTATAAACAAGAAGGGTTTAAGTCTTGAAATCATTTATAAAAACTCATATCTTTGAGTTGAGGTTAATAAGTCAAGTTAATCTCAGCCAAACAATTTATTAAGGAGAAAGAAAAAATGGCACAGATCAAAGTACTAGATTTAGATAATGCTTGCTCACTATCTGAATTAAGCTGCGAGGACATCAATATTGTTAGAGGAGGATTCGTAGCTACATTGGCAGCTACTAAAAACCTCGCTAATGCTATTCGTGTACGCAGAATTGTTCTCCGTAGAACAGGTAACGAAGCGTTAGCTAACGCGGCTTCTTTATCTACTTGAGATTAGATACCAAATGAAGTCTGAGTGTTAGTATCATAACTGTGTTGTTTAGTGCCTTTCAGATAGGTATTAGATGATACAAAATCCCTGAACTGAACTTGATTTAGTTTTGGCGGATTAATCAATTCCCTGTAAATAGATTTTGTTAATTAGTCAATAAATAGAGACTTTACCTGTATTTGCTAATGATGCAGGTAGAGTTTTTTGTTTGTAGCTGGAAATCCATAAAACAATGCTTTACTTTAGAAACAAAACACTCTTACTTATGCATCAAAAAGAAGCTTTTACCTCTTGAAATTATTTATAAAAACTCATATTTTGAATTGAGGTTAATAAGTCAAAGTTAATCTCAACCAAAAAATTTTATTGATAAAAAAGAAAAGATGGCACAGATCAAAATACTAGATTTAGATAATTCTTGCTCACTATCTGAATTAAGCTGCGAGGATATAAATATTGTTAAAGGAGGACAAGCAGCTACATTGATACGTACTAGAAACCCCTTAGATGCTGCCCGTACATATTTGGTTGTTCTGCGTAGAACAGAAAATAGACGGCGAGCTAGGGCAGCTTCTTTATCTACTCCTGCATAGCTTATTTGACTTCATCTTGAATTTCTATTTGATACGCTAACTTAGCCAAATAGAAATTTAATAGCTTTTTTATAGGGAATATCTTCACCACAAGTAAACCTTAAATTTTACTTGTGGTGAAAACAAAGAATCAATTCAAAAGTGATTGGAAAAGTTTTGTATTGTAGGCGTATGTTTGTATCTTGTATTTCTGGGAAACCGAAATAAATATGTATTAAACCCATTTATGTCTAGTTCGATATGCGAAATAAAAATTACTTACTTGTTGTGAAAAAAAACACTGAGGAAAACATAGTACTAAATCTTGCATTCAAAGAGTATTGATTGTATCAGGTGCGTCTGGTGAGAATCAAGCCCTACAAAACAACATGGAATTATGACTGGCAAAGTAACAACTCAAGGCGATCAGATCCTCAAAGCGGACATTGCACGTCAGCTTTTTGGTCTTGATGGTAAAGGAATTAAAGTTGGCATTATTTCGGATAGTTTTAATTCGCTTTCTGGATTAAGTGAAAATGTTAAAAGTGGAGATTTGCCTGGAAAAGCAAATCCATTTGGATATCGTCAACCTGTAACTATCCTCGCAGACACTGATGAGCCACTATTAGATGAAGGTAGGGCATTAGGTCAGATAGTTCACGATATAGCACCAGGGGCAGAGCTATTTTTTCATACCTTTGCTGAAGAGAACCAAGACGGCCTCTTTGCAGATGAAGAAACTTTTGCCAAAGCAGTTTCTACCCTTGTTGCTGCGGGGGTCGATATAATCGTTGGAGACGCTATAGTTCCTGCTTCTCTTCTACAAGACGGTAAAGCAGCTAAAGCTATCGAAGCAGCCATCGATCAAGGTGTAGTAGTTGTCTCTGCGGCTGGGAATAATGGCGGAATTTCATACGAAAGCGTATTTTGTCCAGGCGCTGAGTTTGAGCTTGAAGGTTTTCAATTTCAAGCCCACGATTTTGATCCCACTGATGGTGTAGATTTCTTTCAGAACATCAATCTCCCAGAGAGTAATACACTGATCAATCCTCTTTTGGGATGGGACGATGCGATTGGGGAAATCAAAACCGAATATGTCCAGTTTTTAGTGAATACGCCTGAATTGCCGAACTTAGGCAATATTGTCGCAGTTTCAGGGGTGATTAGCGAGTCTGCTGTAGATGTTCCCCTTCAAGCACTTGGGTATGTCCCCCAAAAAGATGAACAACTTTACTTTGTAATTGCTAAGGTTGGTGATGATATATCCGAAAAACCAACGTTTATCAAATGGGTTAGTAACGCTAATGGGGCAGACCGCACAATTGACTATGAGTATATAGACGAAGATGCCAATAATAGATCGGTTTACGGAAATAGTAATGCACCCAGATCCATTACCGTTGGTGCCACGAATATCAAAAACCCTATAGAAATTAGGGATTATTCAAGTCAGGGAGGATCTCCCATTTGGCTGGATTCTGATGGCAATAGGTTGGCCAATCCCATCCTCAGAAATAAACCAGAAATCTATGCCCCAGACGGCGTTGCAACCAATTTCCCAATTGATTCTTCGTTTGCTGAATTTTTAGGTACTTCAGCATCCGCACCTCACGTAGCAGGTATAGTAGCTCTAATGTTAGATCGAGCCGATGGAAATCTTACTCCTGAAGAGATTCGTACTAAAGTCCAAAATACTGCGCTTTCTATAAAAGAAGGTTCAGGACTTGTACAGGCAGATCGAGCTGTTATAGAGTCATTCGTTTCAGAAAAGATAGGGTCTGACTGTACCGATTTTATCAATGGGACAGATTCTGCTGACAATCTTTATGGAAATAAAGGTGCTGATATTTTAGTTGGGCGGGGAGGGCAAGACTATTTAGTAGGAGGAGAGGGGAAAGACATTTTATTAGGAGGTAAGGGCAATGATGTCCTCGATGGTGGTAAAGGCAACGATATCCTTATTGGTGAAAAAGGAGCCGATCGCTTTGTGCTGCGATCGCTTTATGGACAAGATAAAATACTTGACTATCATCATGGAGAGGACTTTTTCATCTTAGAGGATCTAACATTTGAGCAACTCACAATTACGCAAGGCAGTTTTAGCACTTCAATTCAGGTTACAAATACACAACAGAGACTAGCAGAACTTATTGGAATACAAGCTAGCACCATTGGGGTGGAAAACTTTATAGCGTTGGCATAGCGAGAAAGGGTTGACTTTGGAAGTTTGACTCGACATGAAGAAATTGATGTGGCGATCGCAGTCCTTCAGCAAGGTAAAGTAATCTACATATCAGTATAATTACAACCAATTACCCACCAGAACATAAGGTGCCCAAAAATATGGGCGATTTTCTTTAGCTAAAATTGCAAGTTGGGCGCGTTGCAGAGCTTGGGCTTTAGTTACCCCAGCATCCAACTGTCGGTATAATTCACCCATAAACTCGCTAGTAGATTGATCATCTATTGTCCACAAAGTTGCTAGCGTACTGCGTGCGCCCGCCCGCACAGCAACTCCAGCCAATCCTAAAGCAGCTCGTTTGTCTCCCGTGGCAGTTTTACAAGCACTAAGAACGAGTAATTCAATTGTTTCTGGTCGGCTTTCACCCCTAGCTCGTAGTAAATTATCCAATTCTCTAACCTTCAGTAATTTATCCCAGGTGAGAATATAAGTTTGTTCAACATCTGAACTAAATTGCCCGTGAGTTGCCAGATGCACCACTGAAAACGGAGTAGATTGAATTTGCTTTTCCAGATTAGTTTGAGTGAAATCCTGATTTAAAAGTTTTTTACTTGTTTTAACTGAAGACTGGACTTGTTTTAATTCCTGTGTCACGTTTGAGAGTTCAGAAAAAGATTGACCTTCAATTAAGCGTTCTTGCTCAACTCCAGCAACTAAAACATTTAGCTGCACGTTTTGTAAAGGTTTGGGATCAACAAGTTGCAAACCAGGGGTCAAAGAAATAGCATATTTTTCTACTAGATACTTCTGCTGCTGTTTGTCATAGAGAATCCCCATTGGGATATTCCGCAACGCACCATCTAGTACAAACACTAAAGTTTTTATCTCTTGGGTTGCTAAATTTGCTTCAATAGGTCTAATTAACCAATCATATAACTGTTGTGAATACTGTTTAACATCAGGCTCTCGGCTAGCAATCGGTAAATCTTTTTGTAATTGTTCTACAGTGTTTTCTAATACATTTTTAGATATTTTAGTAGTATTGTGGTAAATTGTATCTTGCCCTGGCAATCTAGTAATAATTTCTAGCCGATTATCTAAAATAATTGGATAGATAACCGCTGTGGATTTTTCTTTTTCAACTAATTTATCAAGTCCAACTCTTGGTAGTAAACAAGGCGAACGAAAAAAGTTATCTAATTCTGCTAATTGGAGAGATTCAATTACTTGGCGGGCTTGAAGGAGATTATCTGACTTTTGATTTGTATTTTCCTCCAATTGCAACAATAAATCAACGTACTGTCGATATACTGGTTCTATGCTCTCACGGAAAGAAAATTGTACGTCAGGATTAATTGCAACTAAATCGTTACGAAGGGATTTGAGGGCATTATAAGCTCGATTATAAGCTGCTGTTGCAGCTGGGATATTGGATTGCTTTTGAAATATCCGTCCCATTTGCCAATGCCATTGATAAGCAATGTCTTGAGCATCAATAGACTCAGCTTTCACTAAGGCTTGCTGCGTGAGGCCTTTGGCATCAGATAACTGTCCGCTTTGTTCGTACAGTTCGCCAAGAGTACCAATTGCATAAGATTCGCTTCGTTCATCTTTTAAACTCTTAGCAATTTCTACAGCTTGCGCTAGCATTTTAGCAACATCTTTTGGTTGAACTTCGTTTTGGATCATTTTGCTCAGACTTTGGCCAAAGTTAATCCGGTAATTAACAGCCGTCCGACTTGGAGGCAAATTGTTTATCTGAGACTGAATTTGGGATAATAATGCTTTTGCTGTGCTAATTTTTTTTTGTTCTACCAATAGTCTTAATAGATTTAGTTGAGCCTGGAGGCGCACAGTAGGTGTTGCAGATGCAATCTGCACCGCCTGTTGATAATATTGGATTGCTGTTTTAGTGTAATTATCGGCGCTGTTTGAGTTACCTAAACTCAGTTGAGCGTATGTTTGAGCGCGGGCTGTATTACCTAAACTCAGTAAAGCATTACTTTGAGCGATCGCATTTCCGACTCGCCTAGCCACAGAAGAACTTTCTTCTAAAATTTTGTGCGAATCGTTTAAATAACCCAAACCTTGCAGCACATTCCCTAAGCTCTGCAATCCTGTGGCTTTCAGAGAAGAATCTGCTTGTTTTTGGAGAATTACGTGTACCGAAATTAATGTTTTATGTGCTTGCAGATAATTTCCCAAAGCTTGCATTACTTGGGCTTGATTAATTCGATTGCGAATCAGTGCCGATGTATCATCTAATTGTTGATAAATTTTAGCTGCTTCTTGCCAAGTACCCAAAGCGGCTTCAGTTTGCCCCCGTGCTAATTCCAGATTTCCTTGAACATCTAAAGCTTGGGCAAAGATTTGCGATTGTTCTTGTGAAGAATCGGAATCTTTGAGACTTTGTAATAGTTTAATACTTTGTGCGATCGCTTCAGTTGCCTCTTGCCATTGTCCTAGTTGTTGGTAGGCTAAAGAAAGATTGCTCAAAGTTATAGCTTCGTTTAACGCATGATTATTAGCTTTAAATTCATTAGCTGCTTTTTTTAAAAGTTGTACTGTCTCCATAAACTGTCCTGATTCATAAAGTGCTTGACTTTGTTGCACTAACCTAGAAGTCTCGGTTGGGTTGACAGCAGAGGTTGTTGTCAAAATAGAAAAGGACAGGATTGTAGATTTTGAACTACGCGCATCGGCGACTACAGGGGAAGGGCGTGATTTGACAAACGCCACCATTAAATAATTAGATAAGTTAAAAATATACGGACAATATATGCACAGTAATGCAGTCAATAATGCTATTAATAAATGCTTTAAAAGTTTCATATAATTCTAAAACTAACATGACATCACTGAGTCACTTTAGCTACCATGACATTGAATTGGGTTCTGTCTGGAAGTGTGAGGAGTAGCGGTAGATGAATTAGCAGTGAGGACTATTTGCCCTTTGGCGTTTAGCATTACACCTGTGGCTTCAACAATACGTTTGGGAGTGGAAGTAGTTGGTTTAGTGGTAACAGGTGGTAGAGAACGGTTGTTATTGCTGGGTTTAAGAGACACCCAATCTATTTGGGTTGTATCAGGAGTGAGAATGTCTTTGGGGTTGGGTGGTAAACCACCGCGTCCAGCGATCGCAAACTTGCTTTGAGCGTAACTTGGACTATAGCAGCCTTGGGCCACTTCAGTATCAACTGATATTGCTGGCAATTCAACTAAGCCACTGTTAGGGTCAATTTCAGATGTAATCAGTTCCACAAAACCACTCAGATCGGAACTTGCTCCTGTGGCGGTAATGTCACTTGTGTTATCAGATGCCACATCTCGGAACTGTATACCAAAGATACCTTGGGCATTGACTCGCACATTCCCACCACGGAAGTTAGCAGAATTAGCACTGATGTCACTATTTTCAAAACCAATGAGAAAGTTGGTGTTAATGTTGATATCGCCGCCGATGACGTTTTCGCCCGTGGCGTTGGTTCTAATGTTGCTATTGCGACTCATGATTAAATTTTCTGAGTTAATGTTAATTGTCGCTTGCTCAGAGTTAGGGTCAACTTTAGTGCTACGTGTATTAGCAGTAAGTAAAGCATCGTTATTTAGACGGATAGAGCGAGCGTTTACTGTCATATTACCTGCGGTTCCTGTTCCTAGACTCTGCACACTTACTGCTGCTCCATCTTGCACGAGCAAACTATTAGTATTAATCATCAAATCTCCCGCATCTCCTGTTGATTTTGGCTGTGCAGAAGCAGACAAAGCACTAGGAAACTCATAACTATCGGCATTTGTGCCAATCAGTTGTATGTTTTCAGCATTAACGGTTAAATTTCCTCCCTCGCCCGCACCAAATGTACCAGCACCTATCTGCCCTCCATCTTTAACTAATAAGATATTAGTATTAATCGTCAAATCTCCCGCATCTCCTGTTGATTTTGACTCTGCGGAAGCAAACAAACCACTACTAATCAGTTGTATATTTTCAGCATTAACGGTTAAATTTCCTCCCTTACCCGAACCAAAAGTGCCAGCATTCACTTGCGCTCCATCTCGCACTAGCAAGGTATTAGTATTAATAGTCAAATCTCCTGCATCCTTTGTTGAGTCTGGCTCTGCCTGAGCAAACAAGCCACTGACAAGAGGACTAACGGCACTTTTACCAATCAGTTGAACATCTTTGGCACCAAGGGTTAAATTTCCCCCCTTACCCGAACCAAAAGTACCAGTATTTACCTGCGCTCCATCTTTGATTAATAAGGTATTAGTATTAATCGTCAAATCTCCCGCATCTCCTGTTGAAGTTAACCCTGCGGAAGTACTTAGTCCACTGGGAAACTTACCATCGGCACTTGTACCAATCAATTGCACATCTTTAGCATCAAGTGTAAAATTTCCACCTTTGCCCCCGCTAAATGTACCAACACTTACCTGCGCTCCATCTCGTACTAGCAATGTATTAGTTTTAATTGTCAAATTTCCCGCATTCCCTGTTGAGTTTGACTCTGCGGAAGCAAATAATAAAGCACTACTAATCAGTTGTATATCTTTAGCATTAATAGTTAGATTTCCACCTTTGCCTCTACCAAATGTAGCAGCACCTACCTCTGCCCCACCCTCAACTTGCAAAGTATTAGCACTGATATTGACATCGCCTCCTTGTCCATTTGCTTCTGGTAGCACGAGATTACGAATGAAACTCCTATTGTCGAGATTAATTGCTCCAGTCGCATTAACATCAATATTTCCCGCCTTACCGTTATTAGAATTCAGCCTGTTCTGTATCGCTGCAAACAGTTCACTCTCTCCTGTCATTTCTAAATTTCGGGCATTAACCGCGATACTACCACCATCGTTAGCAGCCACATATACAAGAGCGCCGTTGTTAAGCGAAATATTACTTCTTTGTAAACTATCGGGAAAACTCAAACTCAGATTATTACCATTTCCATTCAACCCAACTGTTCCCGCACTTGCTAATCCACCTAACTCAACTCGCCCACCAAAAGCAAACAATCTTCCACTATCCATATTGATATCACCGCCTACCAACAGCAAACCGTTGCCATTTGGTACGCGCAAACCAACTGAGTTATTTTGAATAGATGCGGTTTGTATTTGATTAAATAGTAAGGCGGAAGGATTGACCGTTAGCAAAGATGTAGAACTTTCTGGATTAGTAGCACTAAAAAAACCGCGATCGCCAAATCCAATAGCATTGGCTGTAGTCCCTACAAACGAACCACCAATATCCAGCCTCGCACCTTGTCCAAAAATAATCCCATTTGGATTTATCAGAAACAAATTAGCTGTACCATTAGCGCGAATTAACCCGTTAATATTAGAAACTGATCCACCCGTAACCCGACTAATGATATTTTGAATATCTACAGCATTATTAAAAGAAGCAGCGCTATCATTAGGCACAGAAAATTCGCCAAAGCTGTGAAACAAATTATTTCCTGCTTGCGTTCCTTCAGTAATATTGAAGATATTACCCTCTCTTGTGACGTTGGAGTTATTAGGCAAGGTGTTATCCGGGATAATTTGAGCAAAAACATACTCTTGCCCAGAAGTAATTAATACCCCACATACCAGCAAAATACTACACCAGCATTGCCAACCTTGAGTTATTCCTGACATAGCACCTCCAATAAATCAGTAACTTTACCGTGTGATTAGTCTTATTTTTCTAAGTTGTAATGCTCTAGAATTGGCTCTTTAGCAATATCTTGCAAGCCAACTACATTTAATAAGTCAACCCAATCTTTATTAATAGTTGCATCCTGCGGATTAGCGTGGCGCAGTTGACCTAAATTAGTGAGGGCATCATACCAAATATCATTGGCACTATAAACAATGTACTCCCTTGCTTTTGCCGTCTTCAATTGATTATCAAGCGCCTGAGTCAACACTTGTTTTTGCACAAACCCATCTACATAAAAATTGTCAGATGTTTTTTGCGGATCGCCACAATAAATATGAAAATACCAGCGATATTTTTTATCTGCTTTTAATGAATATTGCGATTTTGATGGCAAAGTAATGCTAACAATACCAGATTTTCCAGAAAGAGTAAGAGGTGTTCTATAGACATTCTGTACATCTTTACCATCTAGGGCTTGCAATACGAATTCTCCGGAACGTGTGTTTTCAGACAATTGAGGAACATAAAACCAAAATGTTGGATTTTCTGCAACTGTTGATGCTAAAAATGATTCCTCTGCATCGCCAGGTACTAAAGCAGTCAGACGGGTCAGAGAGTTAGGACACTCAGGATTACGCCCAGCCCCCGCTCTGCGCCGACCTGTAGGTGCGCCATTTCTCGGCAATTTCGGTTGCCGAAAAGATTGGAAGTGCGAATTTTTAACAGTGTTTTGACTCGAATCAGTCAATTGTGCTTGCACTGATTGTGAATAAATTGTTGTACTAATAATTAGCAACGGAATTACGCAGGTACTTTGAATTATTTTTTTTCTAATCATGATCAAAATTTAATTGTTTTCTCTTGTCAAGATAGAAACGTCTAAACGATGAAACTACCAATACTTGGGTAGCTAGAAATGCTAATATTGGAGGGATAAGTGGCACCCATCCAGCCAGTGTAAAAATGCCAAAACATAATCCAAATAATATTAAAAGTGTTACTATCACCGCCAATCCAAGGTGCAGCGGTTTTGAATAATACCATGCTGTAATACCTCCTATCAATGACCATCCCCATATCCAAAGTGCCTCCATCCATCCAGACCACCACCACAACAAAGGTCTGCGGTCTAAAACTGCGCTCAGGATTTGACTTAGCATCTGTGCTTGTACGAATACTCCTGGTATTTGCTTTTGCTTCGGTTTTGCATTAGAACTAAACGGTGTTTTCCAATAATCGTTTGTATTGGTGGGGGCAGAAAGACCAATAAGAACAATGCGGTCTTTGAGTAATTCAACTGATTCTAATGGGATTTTTTCATCTAACACATCTCTCAAACTAATTTGCTCGGCAATTTTCTCCACAGAGGAGAGAGAACGATAATTCAACAATATTTGATAACCCGATGCATCCACTTTTTGATAACCGCTAGTGTGTTCGTTTAATTGCTCAAACACAACGTTACCAATCTGCAAATAAGCTTCTTTTGTAACACTTGATGTTTTTTCTTCTTTATCTAAATAATGAAGTGCTAGTTGTAGGCTAAAAGCGTATTCTGTGGTACATAGAGATTTTGAAGGAGGAGTCAAATGCAAAAGTTGGCGACGAGCAATATCTTCTTCGTCTGCAACAAAATCACTAAAACTCAAACGTTCTGTGGAAACTCCAAGAGGTGGGGGAATTCCATCAGTATCACCATCATCATCAAGAGTAGCAACTTTGCACACAAAAAATAGACGATCATCTTCCTGAAAACGAATAGCTAAATTTGGATATTTCGGGTCTAGAATACCATCACGATAAATATCTAAACCGATAGTTCTTGGTTGATACTTATTTAATTTCTCTAATAGTTGAGCAAGGGCTTGGTCAGATAATGACCATCGCATTTGCATTCCTTTATTGAGTTGGTACTGGATATCCGCTTCATCAATAGTGATAATTAAAATCCGCTCGTCGGGTTGTTCAGTGACGAGTTGCGATCGCAATTGCATAAAATCGTCAAAAGCCTTTAATTCCGACGTTTGCAGATAACCCCAATACCGCACCCCCAAAACGAAACTTGTTACGAACAAGCTTGTCAGCAATATTGCCATTCCACTCTTGACAGCAAACATTTTTCGATGCAGCTGCCAAGTCATCGGCACTACCGCAGGATGTTCGCTAATCACTGGCAACCAACTTGCACCCGGATACTCCTTTTCTATTCCTTTAAGCCTTTGTCTGGCAGTGCGAACCGCAGCATATATAGATTGTCCAGATGAAAAAACCTCCAGAAAATGCTTTAAAAATTTTTGAGCTACAAAGTCTGGCACTGGTTCTCGCATAACAATAATTTGCGGAATCTGCAAATCTTGTAGTTCTCGCGCTAATCCTAATCCATCACAGGAGTTGAAAATTGCTAGTTGTAAACCGTTGGCAACAGCATTTCTCAGGTCATGTCTGAGTTCATCAATTGTTAATTTATCTGTCTTATTAATATAGATGCAACCAGTATCACCTTCGCTTTTGCTATGACCTGCAAAAAATAAAATATTCCAAGGTTGTTTCCACAATTTATCGTTAATATCTGAATATTGAGGTTCTACTAAAAAAGTTGTAGCGGCACTAGGTAATTTCTCTAATAACTGGCGGTCTTGCTCCACATCAATACCATCACTATGGCCTAAAATTGCCAAAATTCTGATTTTATTTCTCCAGCTAGATGTCTGCAATGCGGGTGTTACTCGTTCTGATTCTGGAATACTGAGAACAACTTCAGCTTTCAGGTAATCTCGATCTATCAGATCCCACAAATGCCAGGGAAGTTTCTTGAGTTGCAAACAGTGAGTGCGAATCAACACCCGGATTTCTTCATCTGGCATCAGATGTTTAAGCCATTTTTCCCGCACGGGACGAAAAGATTCTGACAGTAACCAGTTATTCAGATGCTCCTGCACCTCACTAGCTTTTGTGTCGTACTCCTTACGTCGCTGGGAGATAGAACCATCGTAAATAATTTTTTTGGCTTTGATGCGGGTAAATTTCCACAAACTACGATAGATGGACTGCCACTGGTCAATTGCTGTTGCCATATCTAGATTGGAGGGCAGCTTGCCAGTAATTTCTGTAGTGGGGCGTTTGCCTTCTTCTCCAATCTCCAGCGTTACTTGCACGCCTAAGTACAAATCGCCATCTAGCTTCAGCACAACTAATTTTCTCATTGGCAGTACCCCTGCTGTTGTTATTAACAAATGACAAAATTTTCTGTAATGCTGATATCTCCCAGAGCCAGTTTAACGCTGAAACTTTCTCCCATCTCACAACTAAATTCCAATTGAATATTCTTATTACTGCTTCTAGTTTGGGCTTCCATCACAGATGCTCCTTCAAAATCTAGTATCATTAGATGGAGATTTGGTGGCAGATAATCTTGTCCGTTTGTCGGATGTACTTCTACGATAACGTCCATTTCTTGCTCGTTGTCTGGTGGCAGGGTAACGACTAAAACCACTGCGCGTTGGCGTAGCCCGCCGTAGGCATCGCTTAAAGTTTTTCCTAAATCAATCAGCTTGCCCCTACTAATAAAAGCGCCATTAGCACTTCTCAGACTCCAAGCTGGATTGACACTTCGAGTGCCTAAAAGAGTCTCAATCTCTTGCCAACCAGATTCAAAAATATTCTCTAACCATTGCTTCAAATTAACTAAATTCTGATTACAGGTCAGCGAATTATCAGCAAGCTGGAATTGAGAAAGTTCTTCTAAATACTCCAATAGTTCATCTAAAGGTTGCAATTGGTTAATGGGTAATAAATCAGTTTGTACCTGCTTGATAAATCCCAGCAACTTCGCTTCTCTAAATGATTTGCCGATCTGCACAACTACATAGCCAATTCGATTTGACTGTACTTCTGGCGGCACATAAACAAATTGTGCATCTGACAATACTGGGCGACATTCTAACAAACCCAAGTTTTTAAGCGACAAATCAGCGACATCCATCAGTGTCTGTTGGATGACATTCCAACTGTCACTTTTATTCAAGTCTGTCTCAAATCCCATGCAACATAGATAATAGTTTACAAAAGACACAGACAAAGTATTGAGATAAACTTGTTCGCCTTTTGCTTGTGTGGCTTGTTGTCTGCGTAACTCTTCTGCTCGATGCCTTCCATCCACAGGTATCGGGGCTGAAAATGTTAAAACGTCTATGATTTTTCTCATATTTTTCCTAACTAATTAGATAAGATTAAATATACAAATATTCTTGAAATTTATTAGCAAATTTTTTCAAACAACGTTGGTAAAAATTGTGTAAAGATGTGATTCCAATACCCCATTCCGCTGAAATATCTTTCCAAGAAATACCAGAACATCTTCTTTGAGCTATGGCTTGAAAATTTGCCTCTGGATGACCTTTGATGTGTTCTTTGCAAAAAATGAACTCTGGATCTGATTCTATACATTCTCTTACTTGTTCAAATAGAGACATAGATTGAGATGAGGGTATATTTTCCCAGTGAAAGTTTTCGAGATTTATTTCATTTTCTTTGCCCATAGCTTTGGGGATAGCTTCTGGGAAAAAACGTTTAGTTAATAGCATATTTACCCAAGTTATTACTTCACCGCGTTCTGGGTCATATTTATTAATATTGTGATCTTGACAAAGATAGAAAAATAAATTTTGTACTGCCTCATCATAGATATCTTCGTAAAGTAGTTGAAATTGGCCTTTATAAGGACGAACGAGCTTACCTGACTGCCAAATAGCATTAATCAGACGTGTTAGAGCTATCCGCTTTTCCTTGGTTAGGTGTGTGTATTGTTGGGCTGCGATCGCTAATTCTTTAAGTTGTGCATCTAGTTGTTTTCTCCAGTCATTAGTCATAAAAGACCTCGAATCAGAACGCACCAAGTTGCGAATTCATATATATCTCATGGATTGATCGCAACTTTTACACAAACCAGTCACAATTGTTACAAAACTTTGTGCTTATGCATTGAACTGGGAAGATTTGGCTCGACACAACACCAGATTCTTTCTTTGGTGTTCACGCTGACCTCCTTTCAAGTTCGATAGTAAGTTAAATTCCTCTTTGATGGAGGTATGAGCCACTAGAATTAGCTGGACTAATCCCCAGCCTTACATTCTTGCTCGATAAAACTCAGTAGTTTTTCTTCAAACTCACTCAAATACGGTCGCTTCAACTCCCCCAGACACTTCAGCACAGCACGAGCAGCTTCTTCCAAGTTCTCGCTCTCCCGCAACCTTGTAATGTGAGCGCTTGAGTTCGTTCCTTCATACACTTCAAAACGGCTTCGGGTTAATGCTTCCAAGTCGCTATTTTCCCGCAACATTATGAATGCGCTCTCTAACAACAATTCACATCTTGATTAACAGAATTTTATTGCTGGGATACGTTCATTATTCAATGGCATTGCTGAATGAAAGGATGAATTGATTTATATAGGTACAATTTGATACTTTAAGTAATAAAGTAATAATTTGATTGAGTATCTCAGCATTTGTTCTGATTTGGAATAGCATAAAGTTTTTCGA
>JAESGN010000642.1_pt1 | contig 20836 bp, 27 predicted proteins | sample 9269731 | NCBI WGS metagenome assembly JAESGN01 (sample SAMN15720683, study PRJNA650826) | algae metagenome | isolation source: Mojavia pulchra JT2-VF2 and co-occurring heterotrophs from desert soil | place: USA: Cadiz Valley, Joshua Tree National Park, CA | collected 1998-06-08
GATGATGGTTCGGGAATGGCTAAGAGAAGGCGAAAATTCCACGGTGCACGCTGGACCGCCCAAGAAGATCGGGTGCTACGTCGCAACACAAATGCAACCGCAGAATCGCTAGCGGCGATTCTCCATCGGAGTATTGGAGCGGTTAAGCGAAGACGAGTGGGACACGGCGCCCATAGCTATACATCAAGCCCAGAAAGCCGGAACGCCTCAGGCGCATTCAGGGTGTGGGCCTCTGCTGACCTGAGGTGGCTTCGCAAGCACAAAGACGATGAGTTAGGCGAGATGGCTGCCTATCTTGGACGGTCCGCAAAGGCTATTCGGTGCAAGCTGTTTAATATGGGCCTAGCAAGGCGAAGTACTCATCGCTCTGACTATTTTTGGTCGCCTCAGGAAGACGCTGTTCTGCGGTCTTCTATGCAAGTTATGAACAAGGTTGTTGCTGAGCGCATAGGTAGGTCAGAGAAAGCGGTGGCTGACCGACGGAGTGTCTTAGGACTAAAAAGGCGTCCTTTCGATCCGGATGCGTCCGTGGCTTACGCGCGCTGGACAGCTTCGGAAGATGATTTCGTGCGAGCCCACTCCGCTTGCGACGCCGCGGAAACAGCCGGTTATCTGTGCCGCTCAGCGACCGCAATTAAGCGTCGTTGCGTAGCATTGGGGATACGAAGGACATGGTGGCAGACAAAGCGAATGGCGCAGCTACCTACAGCAAGACGCATTATAAAACTCCGCGAACAGGGACTTACCTACACCCAGATCTGGATCCGCATGGGAATCCCGCCGCGCAATTGTGCGGCTCTAGTGCGATGGGCTCAAACCATCCCTGCATCCGTTTCGGCGAGCAGTAGACTTTGAAGCCAAATGTTAGCGTGCTACGGACTCAGCATGCAGGGGGACGACAGCAGGCGAGAGAGCATACGGCGCTACGTGCGGTACACCGCCGTGGCGATGGCCATAGGCCAAGCGGTGTTCGGCGCAGCGCTACTTTACGGCTTGCATGCACCGGAGCCGACCATCCTCAAAATCGGCGCTTATGGCCTGATTGGGTGGGCACCCGTTGCGGCGCTTATGTCGTACTCCGAGATGAATGATCAATGGGGCGATGGTCGAGAGCTTTGGGCGAGCGTCAGTATGGGTTTGATCATGCTGACGCTCGGCTTCCTGGCGTGGTATCTCAGCTAACGCATCGCGTTGCGCGATTGATCTTCCTCAGGTGCCCGCATCGCGTTGCTTCCGCCTTGCCGTCCGTACGTGGCGCCGGCCGTCGAAGAGTAGGGGAGGGCGTTCCTTGGCGTCTGGCGCACTGCCTGATTAACGGCTCGGCGCGCGGAGACGGAACCGACGACTTTCGGCAGTCCGCTGTATTCGTAGATAGGCCGAGCCATCGGAACTGCATCGAGAAGCTTTCCGAAGAATTGCTTCGTGAGCGCCGCGGCCGTGTAACCCGACCCTGACGGATTCGGGTCCTTATAGGCGATGCGCTCGAGCTCACTGGCGAGGCGACGGATTTGCTTGATCTCGGCCGGTGAATACAACTCTTCCACGAGCGTCTTCTGGCTCGATAGCGAAGCCTTGATGTTGTTCAGCATGACCTGCGGAGTGTGGGGGCTACCCTTGTTGTTCTGCACAAGGCGCGCCCAATAGGCGACTTTGAGATCCCCGATGGTGTCGCTGGCAATGCGAGGATCCGCATATTTCTGCAATGCGGCTTTCATCGAGCGCAGAGCCTCGATCGCGCCGCTCTTGATCGTCGACGGGTTCTGAGCCGAGGCTGGGCCGAAGAGAATTTGCACGGCACGTTCTGGGCTGTCCGATGCTTCAAGTTCCTGCATGAGCTTTGCCGCCGGCGTGTTGCGACCCGTCACGCTCGGACTGAACAGGTTCTGCATGGTGCGCGTCGTGTCTCGTGCGATGCGAAGGTTCGCCGCGGCCGCGGGATCTCCGGCGAGTAGGGTTTGCTTCGCCGCATCGTCGATCCAATCGTTGAAGCCGTCATAGATCGCCTTCGATGCCATCTGGTCTGTGGGATCGGCCGCGCTCTTGTACATGCCGAGCAACTGGCGCCGCATCTCGTCAACGGTCTTCACCGGTGACTGCTGAAGCACCTTCGCGACCGGATCGGCAAAGGCTTTTCCGCTCACGTACTCGTCGAGCGCTTTGGCCATTGCTGCGGCCTTCGGCATCTCCGAAGTTACGCGCACGCCTCCGAGGCGGCCGGAGAGGGCATCGGGCAACAGGTCGAACGCTTCCTTTTTCGGAAGCAGATCCGTGACGGCATCCCAGGCCGCGGTTTCACCCGCTTCGGCCATATCTCGAGCATGGCGCATGCCGGCTTGAATGCCGGTTCCGAGGTCCGCGGCGTTGTCTGGCATTTGCTGGACGTGCGTAACCCCCGAAGGGTTCATCGTTCCGTTCTGAGCCGTGGCCTGCGAGCGAAAGTCGCTCGGCATGCGTGATCGAGCCGCGAAGTCGACGGCCTCGCTCTGCTTCGTATCGAAGGCCTGCATGGTGTCACGTGCCCGCTCGCCGTAGAGGTTGCGCCGCATCGCTTCCTCTTCCATGAGCTGCCACTTATCTTTCGATCGCTGTCCCGCTGTCGACGGAATGCCGAACTCGCCCTCCTGCGCCTTGATCGCGGCCTGGCTGGCGTCACGCGTCTTGGCGTAGGTCTGCGCGAACGTCTTCGCGATGTCGGCCTGCATGGCCTGCGGATCGAGGCCCTGAGACATGGCGAGGCGTTGCCCTTCAGGTGTGAGCTGCCCGGTCGATCGATTGAATAGGCGTGGCTCGATTACAAACCGGCCCCAGGCCTTACCGGCGAGGAATTCGAGCGGTACGCCAGCCGCGCCCGCGAGAGCGGCCAAGCCTGCCTTCGAAAGCTCGACGCCTTGCTCGCTGCCCATCGGCATCTGTGCAATGTCGCCGGCGATGCTGGTCGCGCCGGACGATGCGCCATAGGCCGCGAGACGGGAAATTCCGCGCGCACCCTTCATCGCGGCGCCTACGCCGGCGCCTCCGATCATGTACGGCATAGCGCCATAGATGCCGCGCGAGATGTCCTGGCTATCGAGACCCGGAGCATTCACATAGCCGCGCTGTTCCTGCCCATCGGCGCCACGCGTCACAAACACGTCGTAGCCGTTGGCGTCCTGCTCGCGACGAATAAGCTTGTCGCCTAGCTGCTTCGCGATGATGTCGCCCATCTGAGCGTCTGACGCGCCGAAGATGGCGGCGTTTGCAGTCGCGTTCCGAAGCTCTCCGGGGAACTGCTCGAATAGGGTCTTCGTGTCGGCTTCGCGCGGATCATGTCGGCCGCGGACGTCTTGCGCTCGCCGGCCCCACCATGTGTCTGCATCGGGCTCGGCGTAGGGGGATGGTGCATGCTCTCCCTCTGCCGAAGGCGCGCTGTTGCCGAATAGCAGGTCCTCGCCGTTGAGCGGGCTGTTATCCGCTCCGGCTTGCACGTTTTGGAGCGTCGCCGGCGATGCGTCATTGAAGAGCAAATCCATGCCGTCGAGGGCGCCATCGGCTGACGCCGGCGTAGGGGCGGGCGTCGGAGCGTTGCGCGCGGCCGCCTCATCAGCGAGACGGAAGCGCGAGACGTGACGCAGGGGAGGGGCTTCGTTGAGCGGCATCATGACTCGATTCCGAATTGTGCGCGCAGGCGCTGTTGAATGATAGGGACGAGCTCCTGACGGGGAACGCCGGGATTTGCTTTCATGACGTCGTTCTGGATCTTGTTCGTTTCCTGTTGAATGACGCGTGGCATGTCATCGAGCGGGATCTGCTTCGACATTTCATCGACAGTGCCGTCGAAGCCGTTCTTCGTGAGGTAGCTGTAGCGAGCGAGTGCCATCTCAGTCAGCCGGATGTTGGTGTCCATCTTCGATTGGAACTCAGTCGGGCTGTCGCCGTCAAAGATGCCTTCACCGGGGTTCGGCTGCGTTTTCTTGATGCGATTGGCTTCGGGGATCGTCATCGCCGCGCCAGTGATTTCCTTGATGTACTGGTTCAGGTTGTTTAGCCCCTCGGCTCTGGATGCCGAATACGCAGCAAGCTCCTGTCGCTGCTGCGAGGTGAGGGACTTGCGCGTGCCTCCGAACTTGTCGACCAGACTGTTCCAGGCAAAGCCGAGCCGCTTGTCGATTGTCTGATATTCGGGCTTCCATGACTGCTTGATCGCCTTGAGGCGTGCATATTGCTCGACCGCGTTGAGCTGCTTTTCCTGCACTGCGTTAATGGTCGGCTTGGTCATGCTGCCGGTGGATGCCGCGTCGATCATCATCCGGCCAGCATCGCCTTTGCCGCGAAGAGCAAGGCCCATTCCGAGGCGTCGAGCTTGGTCGCGCGGCATTCGACCGAACGCCGTGTTCACGTTCTCGTCGCCCGGCAAATTGTAAGCCGCTCCCGGCGACGGACCGTCTGCGACAGGCGGCGCAGTCGGGTCAGGCCCTTCGCTATTCTGCGCGAGCACGATTCCGGGAGGTGTGCTCTGTGCGGGGTACGTGTCGGAGATCGGCTGCAAGCGCGGCTGTCCCGCATTGTCCGGCGCGTAGCTTTGCGGCTGGTACATTGCCGGCGGCTGTGTAGGCGCGGCCGGCGTGGCGCCGGAGCCGTCGATCATGCCACCGAGCGAACGGTTGAACGCATTTTCCGACTCGAGCTTTTCGACTTCCGCCTGCTGCTTGCGCCGATCGAGCAGATGGTCCTGTGCTGTCGCCATGAACAGCTCGGGACCGTTGACGCCATCGAGGAATTGAGCCGGCGCGTCGGCAAGGTCGGCATGTTGAGAGAAAATGTTGCGCATGATTTCGGTGCGCTTCGCCGGGTCCTTTTCCGTTAGGGCGTACTTTTCAACCAATGGGGCGATCAAGCCCACCTGTGCTTGGAAGCGCTTCGCGCGCCGGTCCTTTTCGTCCTGTTCGAACCTCCGACGATCGCGATCGTCCATCGCGTTCTGCCGGCCACGATTGTACGTCGTCTCGTCGGCATATCTCGTGTCGGCCAGAGTATCCCGTCCGCGGCTGTAGGCGCGTTCGTCCGCATAGCGCTGGTCAACCATTGCATTACGGCCGCGCTGGTACTGACGTTCCTCTGCGCGCTCAGCGCGGGTTTGATCCAACTCTCGCCTACGGCCTATCGCGTCGATGCCTTCGTTGAGACCTGAGAAACTGAGCATAGCGTTCTCGGGCACGCGATACGCGGGCAGGGGGATGTATCCAGATGCCATAACCGGCCTCACTGCTTCGAGTTGATATGGACCTGCGCCAGCAGGCGGTAGGGGTGCGGATGCGCGACGATCACGTGTCGGTCATGCGGCGAGAGGGCATGGAAAAACACGATCGCGCTGTTGATCACCGCGTCTCCGAAGTCTCGTCTAGCGAGCGCTTCGGAGAGATTGAGCTTGTCCATCATTGCGTGCACGAGTTCGACGCCATCGATCAGCTTGGCGAATTCGGCGTCGTTCGCACGCGTCGGCTGAGCCTCTGCCTCAGCGAGGAGGAGCTGCCAAAACTCGCCGATCGGTTCGCTGTTTTCATCGCTCATGGCCAGGCCCTCAGAAAGGAATTTCGGCGTCATCCGCGCCGGCGGAGACATGCGACTGCATCAGCGCACGCGATCGCTCCCCGTCACGTGGACGCTCGGCGTCGGCCTTCCTCGCCTTGCCCTGGTCTCCGTTGCGGGGAGGGGCTGCCGCGATCACCAGGTTCCAAATCGATGGCCCTCAGCATCGGCGTCCTTGGACTTCAGAAGCGTGAGCTTCATCGATCCGAAAAAGCCGGTGATGTACTGATTGCCCTGCGCCGAGGTGCGCTCGTACAACTTGCCGACAGTGACGGACGGCGGGAATTCATTGCGGCGGTCAGACATGGGTCGAGATCCTTTCGGGTGCGGAAGGGGTCAAATTTGCGCGCTGGCGGCGATTCACACCCCCGGCCGCGGCACCGGTAGCCGCGCGGCGGCTTTCGCGCTCCTGACGGTCGCGAGCAGCGTTCGCGAACACGCAAGGCTTGCAGCGATCCGTCAAACCGTCGTCAGACAAGGCCGACGGCAGGAAGCTGGCGGCCGGCCGGACCTGCTCGCACTGGCGGCAGGTTTTCGAGCCGGGGAGGGCGCTACACATTGGCCGCCTCCCGTGTCGTGAACTTTGACTGCTCGAACCACGGCTTCCCAGGTTCGGAGCCGGGCGAGCGTCGAAGCGAGATCAGTCGCGAGCCGGATGCACAGCGCACCACGGCGCGCGCGGCTTCGATCGCCTCGAGCTTCGGTCCCGACAGCGAAGACAGCGCCAGACCGGTCACGAGGCCCTGTTCGGCATAGCGATACTCGGGGGCGATCGGGGCTGCGCCGAACAACTCGGCATCGTCCCATCCGAGATCGATCGCCGTCGCGAAGTGCGGGCTGTCGAGGAAGGCGCGTGTCACGAGCTCGAGGCGCTTACGCTGCCGGTCCTTGCAAGGGGGCAGGGCAGCGAGGCGGGCGAGCACCTGGTCTCGGCGCGCGAGGATGTCTTGCGGGGCGACGGTCATGCGAGTGCCCTCACATCGACGGCTGCTCGCTGAGCGAACGGCACGATGTTGCCGGCTGCAATCACGTCGGCCGCGTCACGCATCCAGCCCGGGATTTCGGTTCCGCATTCGCGCTCGAGGCGATCAATCAGCTCGGGCTTGCCGGCAATGTAGTCGTGAAGGACTGTGCGCTCGCCACTGGTTAGCGACGGCCCTAGCTCCGCATGCCAACCGCCACCTTTTAAGGCCAAGGTTAGCACCCAGTCGCTGACCGGGAAGTGCCCCCTCAAATCGCGGGCCCGAAGCTTTTCGGCATCGTCCCACAGCGGCAGGTTCGATGCGCCAGGTGCGTCGCGATCCACATGCGGCCCTATCGCGTAGTCCTGCCATCCCGCCGTGGTCAGCCATTTTTTGGGAGCGCCGGCGAACTGGCCGGGATGCTTGGTGGCGTGAGCACGCGCTGCTGCCTCGAGTTCGGCGGGGGTTGTCGCGCCAAGGGCTGCCGTGTACAGGCCACGACATTCGCTCTTCCAGCGTTTGAACTGACTCTCCGGCCAAATCGTCCAGAATCGCTCGAATGCCGCCGCTGCCGCATCGCTCTCCGGAGGAACTAAGGAGGAGGTTCTAAGTCTAGACTCTAAGTCTGTGCTGCCGTTTTTGCTGTTTCCGTTACACTTTTCAGAAAGATCTTTCTTAGCTACCGGATAGCTATCGTGTAGCTGAGCGATATCTCGCTCCGTTTGTTCATCAAGAATGAGCCCATCGCGGCGGGTCAGTTCGCGCTTCTCGACGAGTTGGGACAGCACGCGTTTGAATTGTCGAACGTCAATATTGAGGCGGCCAGCGAGCGTTGCAGCCTCATCCTTGAGAGCGGCCTGGTCCGTCCACATTAGATCGACCACACCGTCAAGCATTGCGCGCTCTTCTAGCTGAAGACGGGCTTTACGATGCCGTTCCAGCACGGCGCCGTGGTTACGGCGGTGCCAATGGATAGATTTGCGCCGTGTCGCGGCGCTAGGGCGTTGGATGTTCATTGCGGGTGTCCTTGAGAAATCGACGGACACGCGCTACATAAGAACCGTCTTTGACCGAGACCGAATCCAATCGCAGCCGCTCCCGATGCTCGTCGGGGCGGCTGTTTCTTTTCGTGCTGACAGAAGTGCAGATCACGCGGCGATGTCCTCGCCAGCGGTGAGCATAAGGACGTCATCATCGGCCCGAGGAGCGGATCGCTGATCCTGCTGCCACTGCGCAAGATCGCGCGCGGACCATGCCACTTTGGAGCGCGACAAGGGGATTGGCCTCGGAAATTGGCCGCGTCCGATCCGTGCGTAAATTGCAGTCTTGCCTAGGGTGGTGATGCGCTTGACGTCGTCGAGCGAAAGGAACCGATCAAGCTCGGGTGCTGCCGCTATTGCTTCGGGCACCATGCGCGGGAAGGCGCGGCGCTCATCTTGAGACAGTGCTTCGGCGTGCATTGGCCACCTCCGTTGAGAGATGGCGAGACGTTGCCGAAGCAGAACCACCGCGAACAGGGGTAAGAACTGCCGATGTTACCCCTGTCGCTAAATCAGTGACTTAGCTTGCTTCACAGCTTGTGCAAAAATCGTCTCGTACGCAGCCTCGGGATCATTTGGTCCGAGCTCTGCTAGCAGGCCGCGGACCATCTTCAAGTTCGCCGTAGCAAATGGAGTATCCCATCCGACGTGGGTATTGGGCTTGCTCCACTCTTGCAGGAGTTCCCGGCGCCTTTCTAACTCCTCGTCATCGTTTGGCCGATCGACGCTCCCTTTTCTGACGGGGAACAAGCGCTTCTCCGCAAGGCTGCCAGGGGGAGCTGGTATTGCCGTCGAGAAGGCCCTTAAAAACTCGCGCTGAGCATCCTCTATTGTCTCTTTCTTCCACGCCTTCCTTGCCTCGGCGGCGACGACACAATCCGCAATGAAGGTGTAAACTCGCTTCGGGGTCTTGCGATGATCGATATTCTTTTTGCTAGCGGTCGGTGGTTCAAAAAGCGGCTCGGGATGCCCAGAGCGAACGCTGTCCATTCCATTGATGACATTGATCAGGCGCGCTTGAGCCTCGTGTGGCGCACCCGCCGCCTGGATTAATCCGAGGATGTTTACGAGCGTCGCTAAGGTTTTTGCCTGTTCGTCAGCCGACGAGTGATCGTCGATGCGCTGAAGCGCTGCATTGTGAAGTTCTAATTGCGTATGGGTGCGCGCGGCCTCTGCTATGTCAGACTCGCTCCACCGCAGCGTAATTTCGGTGGTGCCCTCGGGAACACTGTTCCGCAAGGCCTCCGGCACGTGAAGGTCTCTGCAGACTAAGCGCAGTTCACTCCGTCGAGGACGTCCAATGCGGTCCGAGAACGTTTCACCGCGGGGTTTTACTATCCGGCTCTTCCCCATCGCTACCCCCTATCCGTAAAGAGCGTGCGCGGGCCGTCGAAGGCCAGTTCCACAGATCCGACTGGGCCGTGCCGATGTTTTGCGATGATGACTTCGGCCATCCCTGCTGAGCGGTCCATGCGCTGCTCCCACGCGTCGATATCGACCTGCTTGGCGTCTGCCTGGGGCTTCTCTTGCTCGGCGTAATACTCGTCGCGGTAGCAGAACATCACGACGTCCGCGTCCTGCTCTATCGAGCCGGACTCTCTAAGGTCCGAAAGCTGAGGGCGCTTGTCGTCGCGCTCTTCGACTTTGCGCGAGAGCTGAGACAAGGCCAGAACGGGCACATTCAATTCCTTAGCGAGCGACTTAAGCCCGGTCGTGATGTCGGTTAGCTCTTGGACGCGGTTCGAACCGTTGCCTCTGCGGGTAGCTCCCATCAGCTGCAGATAGTCGACGACAATCAGGCCGAGCGCCTTGGCCCGCACAAGCCGACGCGCTTTAGTTGCTAGTTGAGGAAGTGTGAGCCCGCCGGTGTCATCGATATGCAATTGCACCCGTCCAGACCGGAACGTGTCGCGAGTTGTCATGAGACTGCGCATCTCGGCTTCCGAGAACGTGCCCCGTCGCTGTGTGTCAGAACTGATGCCCGTTTCTCCCGCTAGGATCCGCGCAGCGACTTGAGCACGAGACATTTCGAGCGAGAAAAAGCCGACGCTCTGACCACTTTTAGCGACGTTGGCGGCTATCGTCGTCGCGAGCGCCGTTTTGCCCATCCCCGGCCGACCGCCAAGAATGATCATGTCGGAAGGCGCTAGACCGCCGGTTTTTGCGTCCAGACCGACGATCCCGGTTGATAGTCCTGCCAATCCCGCGCCGCTCATGCGAGAGAGGTTCGCGAGGTCGATCGCCTCATCCATCGCATCGGCTACAACTATCGCTTCGCGTTCGTTCCGTTCTTTAAGGCGCAGCGCGTCGAGCTGCATTTCAGCTTGGTCAATTTGCTGCAAAGGAGGGAAGTCGACGGGGGCGCTGTAGGCCGACGTGATCATTTCTGCGGCGATGCTGATAATGCGACGGCGCGTGAAGTAGTCGTAAACCGTCCTCGCATAGTCCTTGGCATTGGCTACGGTAGTGGCACTCACGGCCAGCGAGCCGAGATACTGCGGAACGGTCAGTCGGCCGTTTTCGATCGGCGGGTAGTCCTCGAATTGAGCCTTCAAGGTTACGGGCGTCGCTGTGCGACCGCTGCGTATTGTGGCCTCGATCGCCGTAAAGATCGCGCCGTGTAACTCGTCATAGAAATGCTCTGCTGAGACCAGAGCTGAGACGGCATGAAATGCCGAATTGCGCTCGCTCACGAGTATCGCACCTAACAAGCCCTGCTCGGCGTCGATGTTGTGGGGAAGCTCTTCGTATGCCGCTGGCGGCCTGATGTGCTCGTTCATTGCTATGCGCCTCCCGGCGCGATCCACTGAGATCACGGCACGGGGCGGGGCGGGTGGATGACCGCCGTTCGGGGGCGACCCTAGCCCCGTGCGTGAATCAGCCCTGGCCCTGTTCGAGCCAGTGCGCAACGCCAGAGCGCGGCATGGATTCGCTTCATGAGGTGTTTCCCCGCATTCCACAGGGCGCGGCCGAACCCCCGTGAATTAACACGGGGGTCGATCAGGCTCAGATGCTCATGATCTGGTGCAGCGCTAGCAGCACGTAGCCGAGTGCTATGAGCACCCTTGCCACAATATACAGCATGCTGGCTTCCTCTCTCCAGCACACACGAGGGTGCTGGGTCCCATAGAGAGGTTGATCCTCGCTACCTTCTATTTAGCGTTTGGCGAATTTCACCAGCTCGGGGCCCGCTGTGGGTGAGCCACAAAGTCGATTTTGATTGTTTCACGCCCTGAAGCCTGTTAGTTTATCTGAGGAATAACTAACACAAATCGGGCTAGGAGGCCCGGAAATCATGGCCAAGGCCGCCAAAGAACTGAAACAAGCCATCGGCTATTTGCGCACGTCGAGCGCTGCGAACGTCGGCGCCGACAAAGACAGCGACAAGCGTCAGCGTGCAGCTATCGAGGCCTTCGCGGCGTCGGCCGGCGTCGAGATCGTCGATTGGTTCTATGACGCGGCGGTCTCAGGCGCAGACGCGATCGATGCCCGTCCCGGCTTTGCGGCTGCCCTCGAGCGCGTCGCGAGCAACGGCGTGAGGACGATCATCGTCGAGACAGCGAACCGGTTCGCTCGTGATCTCATCGTCCAAGAGACCGGCTTCCGCATGCTGCGAGATCTCGGCATCGAGCTCATCGCAGCCGACAGCCCCGGAAGCTTCATCGAGGACACGCCGACGGCAGCCCTCATCCGTCAGGTGCTCGGCGCCGTGGCGCAGTTCGAAAAAGCTGCCCTCGTGGCCAAGCTCAAGGGCGCGCGTGATCGGAAGCGTCGCGACACGGGCAAGTGTGAAGGCCGCAAGGCGCATTCCGAGGTTCGGCCGGAGGTCGTCGCAGAGGTGAAACGGTTGCGCCGGGCAAGCCCCAAGACGGGCGAGCGTCGATCGCTCCGGGAGATTTCCCGCATGCTGGCCGACAAAGGTCTGCTGAACGAGCGCGGCCGTCCGTACAACCCGAACAGCATCAAAGACATGATCGAGGGCTAGCTATTTTCTCTCTGCAGAAGCAGTGAGACGGCGCCGCCGTGGGTCATGATTTTTTGATATCCGTTGATTGTTTATCAAGCGCGTCGACGTACAGCGGCCAGCCTTACCGTGACCTTACCGTTCGTCAGGAGCGTCCGTCCTGATTTCCGTTGATTAAATTCAAACATTCAAACGGGCCGCCATGAGCTATTTCGAGCTAAAATAGGTCGAGTAGGTGCCAAGGGGCATTGATTGTTTTGATTTTTTATCAAACAGGGCCGCGTCTTCGATCCGCAGCTCCCCGCATATCTGCCCATTATCCCAATTTCGCCCATTAAAATATTGGGCTGCCGCGAGGGTACGGCGAAAGTGCTGAAAGCTCGGCGCCCTTTTTGGGTGTCCGAAAATTAGCGCTCAGCGACCCTTGCCGAACAGCTCGCCCCTGTTCTTGTTCGCCTCGCGCCACGCGTGGCACTTCACCTTGATCCATCCGCGGTTCTTGCCGCTGACGTAGGGCTGATCCGATCTCTTCGACACGATGCCCTCTAGCTGGCGTTCGTCGAGCGCGGCGAGCAGTTTCATGGGGTCGGGGAACGTGTCCGACATGCGCAGCACCTCGTCGCCGGCTTTCTTCAGGAGCGCAGCCAGGCGCACGCGGCGAGTGAGCAGAGGGAATGCGCGCATGTCGCGGCCGTCGATCTCGAGCAAATCGAAGCACCACGCAACGCGGCTGTGCTTCTGCCCACCGACAAGCGCGCGAAAGTCGGGCCTGCCTTCGGCATCGAGCGCGACGCCCTCGGCGTCGACGATGCAGGTCTTACACGGGAGAGCAGCGACGGCCTTGGCGAGATCGCGGAATCGGGCGGTGAAGTCCTTCCCGTTCTTCGACCAGATCAAGCCGCGATCGCCGTCCTTGTGGAGCTGCAGGCGATAGCCGTCGAATTTGACCTCGTGCAGCCATCCCTTGCCGGATGGCGGCAACGATTGTTCTACGGGCTCTGACGGGGGGATGAACGCGGACACGAGGCCGATATGGGCTTAAAGCAGCCGGCGCGCAAGCGGACGTGCCGACGTCGCGGGCGTTCGATCTTTGACGCCTGCTCGAGACCCATCACCATGTAACCTTGTGATGCGAGGGCGCACCGGTAGAGCGGATAGAGACGCACGACAAGGCCGCTCTTGTACCCCCACCATGGCCCTAAACCGCGAATCCGCTCGGGCACGTAGGTGGTCCAATTCCTATCTGGCCCTTCGCGCGGGTCTTCGTAGTGGAGCACGAATACGGCTTCCGAGAAGGCGCCGACGGTCCGCCAGATGTGCCAGCGATTGGTCATGACCGACCGACTAGCATGAGTCAGAACAAAATGTGAACATCGAAGAGCATTAGTTTGTGGATCTAGCGCCTTCGGCACCGATGAGCCACTGCCATGTCAAGGTAGTGCTCGCAGCCTCATCACCTGTCGCGTGCCGGTGTGAGCATGTTCGAACGCGTCATTTGCTGTCGTCGGCTAGCGCCAAGCGTCGCACAGAAGACCCGTTTGTGACCTCTACCCTCCGAAGGCATGATCACCAGTCCCCCAGACTGGTTAGCGCACCAGTCCGCGTTTTACTCTCGCGAAAGCTGACGGTGGCATCCTGATCCGGCAGTGCTATACTGTGTTGCGCAATCAACCCTGTGGGGCCGCTATGACGAGAGACGGTTTGAACGGTCCCAACGCACTAGCGAGCGAATACCAAACTATGTATCGGAGTCCCCGGGGGGATCTTCGGCTCGCTCATAGCATCGATCATACCGACGTCCTTCGCCCAAGTTGCGTCTTTGGTCCTGGCTTCCTTGAACAACTCAACGACATCCGCTTCTTGCAAAGTCGTGTGTTGCCCGATGACGGAACCGATCCGACGGTGGTCTGAGCCGATCGAATCCAGGTGTTCGCGAAGGCTCTGGTCAACAAGGCGGACCCCACCCGTCACGTCCAATCCTACACCGTGGAACATGAAGGTCGCGTTCGGGCACGCATACCGTTCCTTCCCCGCTAGAAATATGACGTTTCCGATCGAATCCACGTTGCCCATGTTGTAGGTGGCCAACTGCAATGGGAGCGCTCGGAGCGTGTTGTAAATTGTGAAACCGTGCATCACCGAGCCACCCGGCGTCGACAGCATCAGGTGAACTTTCGTGGCTCCCTGATTACAGAGCTGTGCCATCACAGCGATGAGGTTTTCAGTGGTCGCCGGGTTTATCTCTGCCGAGAATGAGAGATAGTGTTCTTGAGACGGGGTCGTCATGAGCACTCCGTTCAACGCTGGCTGGTAAGGCACTCTAGGCTGGCGGCTTGCCTTTGGTGAAGCGCTTCACCCATCCTAGGAACGCGGCGTCCGGGTTGTTCGGGTGCTCCCGGCCCTTCATCCATTCCCTATAGCGTGCAGCGAGGAAATACTTGTCCCAGCCAGGGGCAACGCTGCGGACCTGCGCCAGCGCGTCCTCGCTGATCAGGGGAGCTGGCGGGATCTCGGCCGCCTTTTTCGGGGCGGGGATCTCTTTTATAGGCGCTAAAGAAAGTCCGGGCTTCTCGCTGTCAGGCAGGGCCACAACGACGCCTTTTCGTCTCACGGGCGGCGGGCTCGGCATGAGGCGCAGCCCTCCCCGGATCTTGTCGACGCGGGCGCCGGGATAGACGGGCAGCACCTTGGCAAGGGCGCCGACGAGCTCGCGCTTGAAGTCCTTTTCGGTTCGATACTCCTGGCCGAACTGGCCCTTTAGCGCCGACCATGAAACCGAGGCCCCGCCGTTCTGGCGAACACGGCAGAGGCGATGCGCGAGCCAGGTGTAGACGTCGAGCGCGAGCGCCGAGTTTTGCAGCTCGCCAATGGCGCCGGGATCGAGCGGCACGGCATGCTCTGCGAGCGTGTCGAAGAACTTCCCCGATAACGTAATCACGCCCGGCCACATCGCACGCTGGCCGTCGTCATCGGTCTGCACCCAGGCCTCGAACTCGTCGATCGGATCGCACTTCAGGTTCACGACACGATCGGCGATCTTGTATCCGAGTTGCATACGGCACGCGGCAAGGGCGAGCATCTGTCGACGAAAGGCTTTCATGTGGCGGCCGTTCGTATCGATGCGAAGGCGGCGCAGGAAGGCGCGCACGCTGTCCTCTACTTCGACCACGGGCGAGCGGGTGCGAACGGCTTCAGAGCAGACGTGAAAGAGCACGAGGCGCGGACGGGTGCCCGAAGGCAGCGGCATGTCTTCCCAGGTCCGGCCATCGAACCACTGCCCGGCATCGAGCCTGAGCGAGGCGCTGCCGCTGGTGCGCGTGAAATGACGTTCGTCGACGGGGCTGCGGGGCAGGCCGACTTGGCAGAGCACGGCATGTAGGAACGCGGGGTTCTCATCGCCCGCGACTTCCACGAGGTCGACGGCGGGCGCTTTCGTGTCCCGGCTCAGCTTTGCAATTTTCTCGACCACGTGGCCCCCGAAGCGTCCCTGCGAACAGGCTATGCGATGAAGCTTTCGCGAAACGAGTCGGGCAAGTCGGAATCCGGTCCGCCCCCTGGATTCTCAAAACGCTAGCAGTTTCAAAGGTCGGGTTGCGGGCTTTTGCCCCCCTTTAGTGCGGGCCAATGCCCCCCTTTGGCTGCGGGCTTTTACCCCCTCCTATATACCGGTAGGAATCTCCGCTAATGAACCGGTAGCGCAGAGGGTCTTTTTCTATGGACTGGATATAGTCACGGGAGGGCGCTCGATGGATCTCGTCACCTTCTACATGCTCTATGCGATCGGCACCGGGCCGGCAAAGGTCGGCTACCCCCTCCGGTTCCCGTCAATGTCAGAATGCGAATGGATGGCAACGCAGGTGCGCGAGCGGCGCAAAGCCGAGTTCCACCTGTTTGACTCGGCTTGCGTTGCAGATGGCACGCACCCCCCGGAATGGGTAGCGAAGCGTCCGACCGTTGGCGTGCCCTTGATGCTCGACGCGCGGCCGCCCGGCTAGTTGAGACGGTGCGCCGGCATCTCTCCGTCCTCGCCAAACAGTGACGCCAGCAGACGGGCTTCCTTTTCGTCGACGCTGCTCTGCCCAGCGGGCAGCAGTGCGAGCAGAACCGGGTCTACGGCGTCGCGACTTTGAAACGGCTCGAGGTGCCCAAACTCCACGCGAGCTTTGCGCGTGATGCGCTGCCGGGCACCTATGACCTGGCTGGACGAGATCCCCGCCCCGATCAGGTGCTCATGCTCCCGGCCTCGGTCGTCACGGTGCGTTCCCTCGGCGGTGAGCACAAACGACGTGGCCAGCTTCCACGCCATGAACCGGCCAATCAGGTAGAGGCCTCGCTCACGCTGCTCCGGCTTTGTCTCATCGTATTGCGTGAGGATCAGATATTCGCCGTCGGGCGTGCCGATGCGCCAAGCCGGTATGACGGTCGAACCGCTCGTGACGACACGTCGGGCCGCGGCGAGCTGTTCGGTGAGTGCTTCAGCGAGATCCATGCCCCTTAGCCCCGATCAGAATAAATCGCTGTGGCTCCCCAGCCTGATTAGGCGCAGCGTGTGATCGTCGGGCCGCTCGTAGAGTAACACCAAGTCTGGCTTTAGATGGCAGTCCCGGATGCCGGCGGCGTTGGTCAACTCGTGGTCTTTGTAACTGGTCGGAAGCGGCCTGTCGTTTAGTAGTAATTCAAGCGCATCGGTCAATAGCTTATCCAGCGTCTGCGAGCCCAATGACTTTGCGATGCGCTTGAAGTCCTTTTTGAATTTGCTCGAGCGTTCAATCGTCCGCATGCAGGTCGGCCATCAGTGCGGCGGCTGTAGCGAACCGCTCCGTGCCGCCCTGAGTGCGAGCCTCCTTGATTGCCGTGAGCGTGTCAGCGTTCGGCTGCAGAAGCTCGAACGGCAGACGCTTTTCGGCAGCGGTGCGAACCATCAAGAGGCGGAAGGCGGACGACGGTGTAAGGCCGATCTGGCTAAGAACGGCTTCAGCCTCGGCCTTCACATCCTCTTCGATCCTGGCTCGGACAACAGCGTTCATTGCGGGCATGTCTCGGTCTCCTTCTGGGCTACAATGTAGCTCACTAATGGAGATCGTCAAGGGAGGGACGATTAAACCGCTGATGATCAGCCCTTTGCCTTCCCGGCTTTCGACCTGCCGTCGACATGCGCTTTCAAAACCCGCGCGCAGTAGGCTGACAGCTTTCGATCATCGTCGATGGCGTAGCGCTCGAGCGCCTCCTTTGTGGCCTCGTCAACGCGAACAGTGATCGTGTCGTTTTTCTTCGATGTGGTGCTCATAGGTGCATAGGTACACAAAACCTGTTGATCCCGGCAACACAGCAATGATACACATTTGGAGTAAACATACACGTTTGAGTCTGTGAGGTTGCGTCGTCATGCTTCTCCTGCGTCCCCTTCCCCCAACAACTCGCGCCGGTCGTCGCTCTGCGGGCCGGCGCTTTCTTTTGATCGAGACCCGAAAGGCAAAGCCCGTCGTCTCTCGCTACATGGTCGATGACGATTCCCCGGAGACGCGTAAGCCGATAGCGTTCTTCCTCCGCAAAGCGCGGTTCACATGGGATGACCTCGAATTCCGCGACGTGCGTCGCGTGGTGTCGGCTGCTCAAGCCGCAACGTGGGCTTTGGGCGATTGCCCAGCCGAGGACGAAAGCGACGAGTACCGGCAAGCGCAGGCGCGCTATCGCGATGCGTGGGAGGAATGCGAGATGGTCGCTTCCCACGTGTTCACGCCTGGAGCGGAGACGACGCGCGATCTCTTCCTGCGCGCCGAGATGCTGACCATGCATTACGGCGACGGTCAGGTGTCAGAGCTGACGGAGAGCGCGTTTCCCGGCCATCGGATGCTCGGCGCCCTGCTGCTGGCGATGTGGAAAGTCGGAGGTGCTGCCAATGTCTAAGCTCTCACGCCGATCCATCCTGCAGGGCGTCGCCGGCGCGGCCGTCGTTGTGCCGATCGCGGCCGACGCTTCCCCTCATCCTTCGGCGTTCCCTCTTACGCATGACGCGGATCTCGAGCTGCTCGAGCTGCGGCGCGCGATCGACGCCTATCAAGCCTCTGTGCGGTTCGAAATGAGCATCGAGGGCACGCCGGGCCATGCTGCGGCCGTGGCTGAAAGTGATGCCCGTGAGGCCATCGTAGAGGCGCTGGTTGAAGCCATTCACGAGCGCACGCCTACCTCGATGCGCGACATTGCCCTAAGAGCTGAAGCGCTCCGGCAATTCTTTTTCGGCGGCCATCAGGAGTGCATCGACGAGTGGACCGACGGCGGGGATTACGCCTTCGCCAAGCTCTATGAGGCAGCCGTGATCGTCTCGGGAGGTGGCGATGTCTGATTCCCGACGGTTGGATTTAGAGCGGCCCATTCTCGAGATCGAGAAGTGCACCACGACGCTGACAATTATCGCTGATGCATGCGCGCACGGCGCATATACCAGCACAGCTAACGTTGAGTCAGCGCTCGTTCTTGTCGCTGATCACATCTCGAAAAATACGAAGCTTATGATGGAGATTTTGTTTCCGGACGCCGGAGGGGTCGATGGCAACTGAGCCTCTTACCCGGTTCGAACCACTCGATACTTTCGAGAACATTGCCAATGTTTTCGGGGCGCTCATGCACCCTCAAAGCACCTGCAGCGTTGGCGAGCGCATCGCTTGGAAAATGGTTTCCCTCGAGCACGAGGCCCTTAAGCAGGCGGTCGACGCAATGTGCGAAGCGGAATGGGAGAACACTGAATACGGCCCTATGGGGCCGGTGATCGCAGCGATTGATGGCCTCACCGATCGGCTTCGCGTTGCCGAAGCGGCGCTCGCTCGTTTCGTCATACTATCGGGAATTCAATCGCCTCATGACAAGGGCACTCCGTCGACCACGATCAACAATTGATCATGAAAAAGCCCCGCCTCGGATCTCCGGAGCGGGGCTTTCGTTTGTGGCATCCGAACTAGGCCGCGAGTGCGGCACCCCGGACAACCATGTCTTTGCCTTCGGGCTCGACCTCGAGGCCGATCGCGTCGACGATCGTTCGCAGATGCTTCCCGAGGTCGGCTGCCGGCAGGGGGGTGATGTCGCGAGCCTCGCACCATTCCGGATATTGCCCGTAGAGACGGCGCAGCGATGCGCTGCCTTCCGGATCTGGCCTCAGCACGGCACGAAGAAACGCCGCGACGTGCTCCTGATCGTCCGGCCGCGGCAGAGCCTTTAGAGCAGGCTTTGGTTGCGCCTTGCGGAGCATGACAGGCGCCGGCGCGGTCTCTGACTGTTTCGGCGCTGTATTATCAGACTGTGCCGTGTCCAACTTCCTATGAGGATGCAGGGCGAGCGCGACGGCGATCGAGCCCCCGACGACTGCAAGCGAGCGCAGGGCAGCCATAACCAAATCCCAGGCCCAGGGTGCGAAGCCGAGACGCGTGGGCAGCGGCGACGCGTTGCGCGGGATCGGAAGGGCGGCCAGTGCGGTTTCCGCTGCCTTCAGCTCTACGTCGGCCTCCGATCGCGCAGCGTCGACGCGGGCGCGTGCCTCACGCAATTCGGATTCGGCGCGGTCCTTCGCGTCCTTCAGGAGGTCGACGCAGTTTTTCCGGCAACCGGGCTTGGCTGCTTCGGAGACGGCCGCGGCGTCTGCCGCCTGCTTTGCCTTCAGCGCATCGCTCACGCGAGCCTGCGCCCGCTCTCCGGCCGTTGCGAGGGCTGCCCTCGCCTCTTCGACGCGCTTCTCTGCTGCTGCGTACTTCACGGAGGCATCACGCAGCGGAGCGGCGAGCTCGTCGCGCTTCGCGATTTCCCTCTCGGCATTCGTGAGCAGCCAGTACACCTCACCCGACACGAGGCACAGACCGAGCAGGACGGCGCCGATCTTATGCCCCTCCCCCCACGCAATCGCGCAGTAGCCGGCGCCCAGTGCGAGCAGAACGGCAATCGTGATAACGAGCCACGAGTCACTCGTCTCATAGCCGCCGGCGTGAAGCACGTTGGCGTGAGTTGCAGCAGCGATCACGGCGACGCCGGCGAGAACGGCAAGTGTTCTCCAAACGTAGATCATGCCCCTACCCTCACTTTCTCGGCCTTCGCGAGCGCGGCGATCGCCGCAATCACGATGTCGGCCTGAGACCACTTCCCGTTGCCGTCACGATCGGCGGCATTGAACCGGTCGATGAGCGCCTGCGTCAGAGCTTTCGTGTCGTCGTCGACGCGCACATTGAACTGATGCGGCCGCGTGACCTGGCGCTGCCGGCGTTTGTCGCCCTTCTTGAGAGCCGCCATGCGCTCGGCGCGCGCACGCTTCTGCGTGTTCGCATGCGTTCCGAAACCGCCAAGCAATGCAGCAAACTCGCTGCCGTCATCCGCGAGCTCAGACATTGGCCTTTGCTCCCTTCCGGACCTTCGCGAGAATGGCTTTCACCTCGGCCCATAGCGCGGAGATTTCCTCCTTTGCGGTGCCCGTCTTGTCGATCTCGGGACCGGTCTTTCCTGCCGTCATCGCGCCCAGGTAGGCCGCGCGGTGTGTGACGATTGCTTTGGCAACAGGCACCTTGTTGACAGTCAGGTACTTGCTAGCCGCTTCCGTCGTCTTCCAGCGCGGCTCGGCATCGTTGATCACGCAAAGGTGCGCCACGTTCGCCTCGCGGGCCATCAGCACCGCATCCTCGCTGGCGAGAATGTCGAGAGCGCTAGCGCGCAACGGGATCACCACGAGGTCAGCCGATTGTATAGCGTCCTCTATCAGGGCCAGGAACGCCGGCGGTGTGTCGACCAACAGAAGGTCGTACTGCTCCTCGTCGATTTCTTCCAAGGCCTGGCTCGCTTTTTCGATGTTTTCGAGGACCGCCAGGTCATCACCTCCCCTGCGATCAAGCCAGCCTTCGAGTGAACCCTGAGGGTCCAGATCGACTAGCGCTACACGCTTCCCGTCACTCGCAGCGGCAACAGCTAGCGCGCTAGTGAGGGTGGTTTTGCCAACGCCGCCCTTGCTTGAAACGATTGATATAACTTGCATTTCGTCCTCAAAGGTATAGCGGAATAGCTGTATGTATAGCGCCATTGTAGCATGAGGCTAGCGCTAGCGTCTATTCGTATCTTTATAGCGCTATACATATGAATAAAGCGCTAGCAACACAGCTAGCGCGCTAGCGGCGGAACCTCGGCGCTAGCGTTTTATTAAGGCCCGCTGGATGATGGTTCGGGAATGGCTAAGAGAAGGCGAAAATTCCACGGTGCACGCTGGACCGCCCAAGAAGATCGGGTGCTACGTCGCAACACAAATGCAACCGCAGAATCGCTAGCGGCGATTCTCCATC
>JAESGN010000646.1_pt1 | contig 20569 bp, 19 predicted proteins | sample 9269731 | NCBI WGS metagenome assembly JAESGN01 (sample SAMN15720683, study PRJNA650826) | algae metagenome | isolation source: Mojavia pulchra JT2-VF2 and co-occurring heterotrophs from desert soil | place: USA: Cadiz Valley, Joshua Tree National Park, CA | collected 1998-06-08
CGGTCGGGCTACGCCCGCCCTCCGCCGCACGCAGCGCAAGGCCATCTTCAACAAACCAACATCATATCCGAAAAGGGGTCCCTCTTCGACGCCGATCGGGGGTCCCTTTTGAACGCCGTTTGACAATGTTCAGCTGGCCCATCCGATCAGCAACATGGGCGAGAGCGTCGAAGAAATCGAAGCGGCCTGGCGCATGCTGGAGGCCGTCGAGGAAGGCTATCGGGCCAACGCCAAGGTCCAGCATCGTGTGGTGCTGAACTTGCCGCATGAACTGAGTGCCGGGCAGCGCCGTTCGTTCGTATACGAGTTCTGCGAACGGACTTTTGGTCGGCTCGGTTTGCCCTATGCTGCCGCTCTCCATGTGCCGGACGAATTGAGTGATCAGCGCAATGTTCACGCCCATATCGTGTTTTCGACCCGGCCCTGCGAGCGCACCGCATCCTATCAGTGGGACGTCGCGGAGGAGAAGGTCAACGGTCTCACCGACAAGGCGGGCCTGTTCCGGCTGCGCGCGCTCTGCGCGGCGCACATGAATCAAGCCTGTCGCCACGCGGGCCTAGCAACACGCTTCACGCATCTTAGCTATCAGGCGCGCAGTTTGAATGCCCAGCGCCAGGAGCACGTAGGACCGGAACGCATGGCGGCATTTGACCGCGGCGAAACAGTCGCGGTAATCGAAAGCAACGCTCGCATTGTGAAGCTCAATGAATTGGGCGTCGCTACCGACAGCACCGCCAAAAAACTTGTCCTAGCCGAGCGTGAAACCGCGCTGCTGGCGCGTAGCGTCGAGATCGCAGAGAGACGGCGCAATCTTGCCGCGCAGCGCGATACCCTCGCCGAATTCATGAGACGTATTCGCGCGTTCACTATTCCCTCGCGTCGCCGCCCCTTACCGGACGTCGCAATCGTCCGCGACATTGCGTCGCGCGCTGCCAGTGTCCGAACGGTGATCGAGGCACGGGCCGCTCATAACGTGCCAATGAGCCGCAGCGCCGACGTGCAGAGCATTGCGGCTACCGTCCGACGGATGATCGCTCAGCGGATATTATTGGAAGCTCGCCGCACAGGCATTGATCAGGCGGTGACCCAGCTCGGGGCTATACGCCAGCGGCTGGATCAGAATCGGGTGGCCACTGCCACTGCCACTGCCACCGCCGCTGCCGTCAATGAAGCGGGTCGCTCGGTTTTGCTCGGGGCGAAAGTGGCGCCATACCAGACGGGCAGGCTCGGACTTGAATTGGATATATCGCGGCTCGATGCCTCTGAGGCCGCGCGTGTGCAGGCTATGGAAGAAAATGCCCGCCGCGCCGCTCTCTCCGAGCGCCATCGAAATGATCGCCGAACTGCTGCGGATTTGAAAGCGGCGGCTGAGGAAGGCAAGAGACAGCACCAGGTGGCATGGCAGAATTTGCTCGAGGAACTCCGCATGAAGCGGCGCTACATTGCGATCAAGGACGGCAAGCCAGTGTGGGATCCATCGATGCTTGATCGCCACGGGCTCGAACCCTCCGCAATCCTGCCTGCAGAACGCGCGCGCGATGTTCAGGAAATTCTGCAGCGGCAGAGGAGTGAACTCTCCCAAATTTCCCAATACTGCAGGTCGGCGCCGGGCGGCATCCGCAAGGTCGGCGACAAGTGGTCGGTGACAGAAAGCACACCGCCGCAAATACGCGACCTTGTCAGGGCTTGGGAAGAAGAACCCCTGATGCAGGCCGAGTTGGAACGTCAGGCGCGTTCGGCACCCCAGCTCCCAAAGGGGCGATCTCCACCACCTTGCCGTCGCCGGCACCACCCGATGGAACCTTGGGTGTCACGCCTGATCGATCGGTGACGGTCAGCGGCGGCATGAGAATTCCCGGAGACGGTCCTTCTCGTGCAGCCGAAAGGTCCAATAATCCCGTGCCGCCTCGGCAAAGTCTCTCGTCCTACGAAGCCATGCTTATTGCAGCAGCCGAGGCGCGCAAAAAGCATGATGCTCGATGGCGCCGCTCACGGCGACTTGATATGCCGGATGCATCGAGCGCGTTGGGCTCGTCGGGCGAGCGAAAGCCTGACCTGATACAGCCGAGGAAAGACATCCGCCCGTTCCCGCCGGACAAAGATTTTGGACGGTAGGTGATCTGGATCTGATCGACTGTGCCGTGTCGCTCCCGTCCTTATCAATTTGGCATGAATTTCAGGGCGAGCCGATTTAGGCTCTGTCGCCGGTCACCCCACTTTTACGCTGTGCGATTTCCTGCTCGCGGGCGTCGCAAAGCTTGATCGCTGACGTGTTGCTACCCCAGACACTCTTATGGAGGGCAGGGCAGAAGCACTCCAGATCGTCTGATATCAAATGCCACACAGCGATCGGACAACTAGTGCAGGCGGCTTCCGGCTCGTGGATCGCATAGCGCGGGTTGTCACTCTGCCGGTCCGCCTCCAGCATCTTGAGCGTGGGGCTGACGTGATCGCTGGAAAGCGGTGCGAATGATAGGTGGTCCATGGCCATTGCTTGTCGTCCAACTCCTTGGTGTCGGCGCGCTTATCGGCATTCGAACTTAAGAGTCCGTTTCCCGTCTGACGGCATACGCATGTGACCGGGATGGAAAAGCTGCCGCGACCGCGTCTCCTGCAGCCGGGTGAAGAGGGGAGGAAAAGCCTCGCCTCCACTCGGCGGTAAGCAAACAGGAGAAAATCCATGACCATCCAAAACGACGCCGCCTCGTTCGAGGCGGCGCTGCGGCTCTGCGCGTCACGCGAGGATGTCCGCATCCTCCGCCGCGTGCGGCCGATTTCCGAACTTGTGAACGACGGACCGCAAATCGGGCCCACGCGGCGCATTGCCATCGTCGATACGGAAACAACCTCGGTCGATGTCCAGACCGCCGAGGTCATCGAAATCGCCGCCGCGGTGGTGCTGGTCGATGAGGCCGGAGAAATCCGCGCCATCGATAAAGCGCTTCGCGGCTTGCGTGATCCCGGCATTCCGATCCCGGCCGAGGTGCAGCGGCTGACCGGAATATCGAACGACGATGTGGCGGGACGGGCGCTGAATGTGCCGCGCTGGGAAGCTCTGCTTGGCGGCTCTGACCTGATCGTCGCGCACAACGCGGCTTATGACGCTCCAATTGTCGAGCGCCTGTTGCCCGGGATCAAGGGGCATGCCTGGGCCTGTTCGATGCGCGAAATCGATTGGGCGGCGCATGCATTCGATGGCGCAAAACTCGGTCACCTCCTGATGCAGATGGGTTACTTCACCACCGGGCATCGGGCGGACGCCGATGTGATCAGTCTCGCGAATCTGCTGACCCATCGTCCGAACGGCGTGCACCCGCTGATCGCGGAACTGCTTGCGCGGGCCGCGCAGCCGTCGCTGCGGATTGAGGCAACAGGCGCGCCGTTCGACAAACGCCATCTTCTCAAGGCGCGCGGCTATCGCTGGGACGCGCGCGAAAAGGTGTGGTGGCGCGAGGTCGCCGAAGCTGCGCACGAGGCCGAGGCCCTATGGCTTTCGCGCGATGCGGAACTCCGCTCAACACCGCGCGTGCGAGAGCTCAGCTGGCACACTCGTTATCGGTAAGGGGGAAGGCCTCGCTGCTCTGGTCGCGCGAGCAGCGAGGCCAGCGAGCGTCGCTATGCCGCGACGCTTCGCGTGAAGGTGAGGTCGCAACCTCTCCGTTCCCATAGCCGCTTAGCCTCCAATTTTCAAGATCCGGTAAATCGACGGCCTCCGGCCATTGAATGGCGCCGACAGGCGCAAGCCACCGCCGATGCGGCGGAATTGAGCACCGTGAGAGAGCGGAAAAAGGCTCCGGCCAAAGCGGCCGTCACCCAATAGTAAGGAAGATAGAATGAACGACACCATGATGCGCGCGCTGCAGCACGAGAAACACGCCTGGGCTCTGCGCCACGAAATGGGCTTCCCGGCAGACCACAAGCTTACCCCTTCAATCGAATTCGGCACCGGTGGCGCGATCGACGGCGGCATCGTGCGCGAACTGGTTCTCCGCGCGATGGAGCGGGACCAGGACATCATTTATGAAGGTCAGGCCCACACCGGCAAGTCCTGGCCGCGTGGGTATCTGGCAGTTATGCGCAACCAACATTTGATCCACATCTTTCGATGCCGACCCTGGTCGGGCGACAGCAATGCGCCGGTGATATTGGTGTCGGAATGCGGGAAAGTTACGATCCGGCTGGGCAGCGATGGCGCGTTCGAATGTCTGGCGGGAGCGCCCTCCGACATCGCGGGCGGACATTGTCGAGCCTTGGCCCGCATAGAACGTGTCGCCGCCGAGACGCGCACGCGTATCAAGACGCACACGTCCCAGCCGCGCGCCAGCGACAAATAATCGGGGCCGGTGCCAGCGCCCATCATTCTCAAAACCACTGAACACTGCGGCGGGCCGAGCCTGCCGCGCATTTCAAAGGAAATATCTATGAAATACGAACCCCGTATCGGCGTTGAACGCCGACCGCGCTCCTATATCGTGCTCGACGTCGAGTCCGCCGTCATCGATGAAAGCGGTCATCGCCGTTACCAGGCCACAGAGCGGTATAGCCCCGGTAACGACAACAACCAGCTCGCGCGCCGCGGCTATACGCGCAGCGAAGACCCGCTGACCTGCCCGCGCTGGGTGTTCCAGACCATCGTCACTGCGTCGGTCATGGTGCTGACCGAGCATGCCGACGGTAACCTGGACATCGCGCAGTTCGTGACGTTGAGCCAGCCGGACCATGACGAGCGGGCGATCGTGGCCGGCCTGTTCCAGCTGCTGCAGACCTGGCCAGATGCCGAGCTCGTGACGTGGGCGGGGATGGTGCACGACATTCCGCTGATCATGATGGCGGCCTACAAGCATGGCCTGACGCTTCCCCGCGGCTGGCGCTGGCTGTCGTTCGGCGGCAACGATCCTGCTCGCCACCTCGACTTCGCTCGCATCGTGACCGGCGGGTTCAAGATGAAGCCGATTCATCTGGCCGAGGTGTTGGCTGCGCTGGATATCCCGGCCAAGATGACGGCGCCAGCGTTCGCAGTCACGGGGCTCATTTATGCGGGCAAGTGGGACGCCGTGCAGGAAGCCTGTGAATGCGATACGATTGGCGTCGCATGGCTGCTGGCACGCTGGCGGCGGTCCCACGACGGGCGCGCTGATGTCGATGTCGCGACGGATCGCCTCCTTCGACGGATAATCGAGCTACGCGAGGGGCGCGGCTACGTCGCCGAACTGCAAGCGCGGCGACGACGATTTCTTGTCGAGGCAGGTCGCCGGGCGATGGCGGCCTGATATCGTCCTGCGTTGCTGGCGCGTAGCGGACCGAATGCTGGTCCGCTACGCGGCTCATTGACTACCCGGCGCGCGCTTGCGGGTGATCGTCTTAGGCAGAAGGTACTCGAGAAGCCCCTCTTGGCCATTCTCGACCCCAAACCCCGATTGCTTGTGTCCGGCAAAAGCTACGAAGGGCGAGAGGTGGCGAGTTTCGTTGACCCATACATTGCCGCTCTCGATCCGTTCGGCCAGCGCCCAGGCGGAGTCTTCGTCCGCCCCCCAGACAGTTGCGCCAAGGCCGTATTCGCATGCGTTGGCGCGCGCAATTGCCTCGTCATAATCACCGAATTTGAGGAGCGGCAGTACCGGGCCGAACTGCTCTTCCTGAACGATACGGCTATCTTCGGGGGGATTGTCGATGATTGTGACCGGGATGAAATGACCGGTCCCCGGCGCTTCCTCGCCGCCGGTCAGGAACTCATAGCCTTGCGCGCGCGCGTCGCGGATTAGTTCTAGCACGCGCTTATATTGCAGACTGTTATTGACCGGTCCGATCTGCGTGCCCAGCTCGGCCCCGTCGCCGACCTTTACCGTGCGGGCATAGGCGACGAGAGCGTCGCGCAGCGCATCATAGACCTGTTCGTGGACATAGATGCGCTTCGAGGCGATGCAGATCTGCCCGCCATTGCCGAACGCAGCCCAGAAAATCTGCTCGGCGATCGCCTCGGCATCGACATCGTGCATGACGATCGCGGGGTCGTTACCGCCAAGCTCGAGGGTCACGCGCTTCAGCGTGTCCGACGCTGCGGCCATCACCTTCTTGCCCGTCGCCGTCGAGCCGGTGAAGCTGACCTTGTCGATCCCGGCATGGCTGGTGAGCCAGGGGCCGAGCGCATCGCCGCCGCTGATCACATTGAGCACGCCCGCCGGGAAAATGTCGGCGGCTAGTTCGCCGAGCTTCAGCGCGGTGAGCGGAGTGAAAGGCGAGGGCTTCAATATAACGCAATTGCCCGCGAGCAGCGCCGGTCCGAGCTTGAACGAGGCGAGGATCAGCGGATAGTTCCACGGCGCGATCGCCGCCACCACGCCGATCGGGACGTGCCGGGTTTCGCTGTAGCGCTCGGCGCTGTCCTCGTTGACCGTGACGGGAATGTCGAGGCTCGCTGCCGCCTTGAGCCAGCTTGCCGCGCCCAGCAATTCCTCGGCGGCATCCTTGTGCGGTTTGCCCTGCTCGCGGGTAAGCAGCCGCTTCATCGGCTCGACTTCGGCGATCAGCCGGTCGGCGAGCGCGATGATCGCCTCGCGGCGCGCCTCGACCGGTGTATCGCGCCAGCCCGGAAAGGCGGCACGCGCCGCGGCGACCGCGGCGTCGAGATCGGTCGGCGACGCGTCGGGGGCTGCGGCGAAAATGTCGCCGGTCGCGGGATTTTCCACCGCCAGCTGTGCCGCGCCCGGCACCAGCTGTCCGCCTATCAGCATTCGGAAATCGCGATCGATCGTCATGCCCATTTCTCCATTTGCGCTCACGCGCTCATCTCGCTGTCGAAGCCCATCGGGGCGAACCAGGCGCGGTCTTTGGCCGCGCGTGCGCGGCCAAGCGGCAGGATCGCTGCGGCAAGGCGGCGGTGATAATCGCGTTCACCGCCTGCGTGCGCAGTGCGCAGCAGCGCGTCGATCGCCTCGCGGATCGCCTCGGCGCGATCGCGCGACAGGCCATCCTCGTCGGCGAGCCGGGCGGCGAGGGCGGCGCGGGCGGCGGCGATGGGTTCGCCTCCCCCTGCGATCGCCAGCATCTCGCGGGCCATATCGGACATGTCGGCGAGTTCCCCGGCCTCATGGGCGGGGGTCGCGTCGCGCTGCGCCTGGATGATCTGGATATGCCCCATGGCGAGCATGATCTGCTCGCGCGCGAGATTGGCGCTTTCGGGAAGCGCGGGCAACACCACGGACTGCAGCGCGCGCAGCACGCTGTTGAGGCGATCGTCGACCGAGGGGTTCACTGGCTTTCCTCCATCATGAGGAGCCGCGCCAGCTCGTCGACGAACAACGGCCCGGTCGCGGCAAGGAAGGTGAGCAGCACATCCTGGTGGTTATGCGCTTGGCGCGCGGCGCGCACGCCGAGCGCGGCGACGAGGATGTAGCTCTTCCACGCGTTGAACATGGTGAAATAATGCAGCTTTGCTGGATCGACTCGATTGCCGCTCGCGGCCTCATATTCGGCGAGGAATTGTGCGGGCGGGGCGAGATCGCTGCCGCGAAAGACGCCGTCGATATGGCTGCCGAACACCGGCTGGATCGCCCAGGCGAGATCGGCGTGGAGATCGCCGAGGTAGCACATCTCCCAGTCGAGGATCGCGGTGATCCGACCGTCAGCTTCTTCGAAGAGATAATTGCCGGTGCGATAGTCGCCGTGGACGACCGAGATTTTCTCGCAGTCGGGCACATTATCCTCGAGCCACTGCGTCGCGAGGCGAAGCACGGGCTCCTTGGTCACCGCATCCTGCTCGAGCAATTCCTTCCAGAACTGGATCAGCCAGCGCGTCGGCTGCTTGGGATCGTCCGTCGGCGCGGTAAAGGAGGGCAGATCGGCCGTGCTCCAGTCGAAATTGTGGATGGTCGCCAGATGCCCCAGGAATTGCGGGCGGATGATGTCGCGAAGTGGATCGCCCAATATGGTGCCGAGACCCGTCACCGAAAGCTGGTCCGAGGTTGGCTTGGTCACACCCGCAACGACCTCGACGATCATTGCGGGGCAGGGGAAATGGTCGGCGTCGATGTCGAGCCAGACTGCGGCGGGAACCGGAAGCGTGCCTTCGAACGCGCGCAATATCTCATATTCGCGCGCACGGCTCGTCTCGGTGATGCCCTCGGTCGGGTCCATGCGCAGAATATAGCGGCGTTCGGTGCCGTCGCGCTCGAGCGTGAAGATGAACTGCTCGCGCGATGCGCCGCCGCCCATGCGCGCGACGTCGCGGACATTCGCGCCCGGCTCCCGCTCATCGTACCAGCTTTGCAGCAGCGCCGCGACCGCGCGATCCTCCTGCGGAAGATAGGGCGGCAGACCGCGCCGCGCCTTGCGTTCTTCGAGCAGCGTGGCGAGCAGGGGTTCGGTGTCGTTCATTGTCTCTTCCCTCGCTTTTTGTCAGGCCGCCAGGAAGCCGCCGTCGACGGCATAGGTCGCACCCGTGACATAGCTGGCTTCGGGGCTGGCGAGAAAGGCGATGACATTCGCAACCTCTTCGTTGCGGCCGTAGCGGCGCATCGCGATCAGCCCAGAAAAGCCCGCGCGCGCGGCAGCGGGATCGCCGGGCGCCGCCTGCTCCTCGATCGACTGCATCATCGCATTGTCGATCGGGGCGGGAGCGACGCTGTTCACCCGGATGTTGCTCGCGGCAAGCTCAAGCGCGGCGACCTTGGTGAGACCGAGGATCGCATGTTTGGTGGCGGCATAGGGGCCGATGCCCGGAACCCCGACCTCGCCGGTCACCGACGACATGGTGACGATCGCGCCGCCCGTTTCGGCCATCGCGATCCCGCCATGCTTGATCGCGAGGAAGGTGCTGCGGATGTTGGCGCGCATCACCTCGTCGAGACTCTCGACGTCGGCCATCACCAGCGGGATGACGCTGCCTTCCGATCCCGCGTTGGCGACGAGGATGTCGAGCCGCCCGAAGCGCGCGAGGGTTGCCGCAACGAGCGCCGCCACATCGGCCTCTTCGGCGGGATGCCCGGCACAGGTCGCGACGCGGTCGCTTTCGCCCAGTGCTGCGGCCGCCTCGGCGAGTCGTCCTGCATCACGGCCGGCGATCATGACGCTTGCGCCTTCGCCGAGAAATTTGCGCGCGGTCGCCGATCCGATCCCGCCCGTCGCGCCGGTGATAATGGCAATCTTGCCGTCTAGTCGGCCCATCATGCTCTCCTCTTCCCTATATGTTTTTGCCATCTTTCCGAGCCGGGAGCGCGCTTGGCTCGGCAATGTAAAAGTGACATTGACATCACTTTTACATTCTTGCACTATGAGTGCAAGTCGAAAAGACAATGAATGAATGGAATCGAGGGTGCCGATGGAGCAAGATCCAAACAGCAAGGCTGAGCAGGCGCTGCCGCCCACCCCCAAGGGGCAAGCGACTCGTGAGCGCATGCTCGATGCGGCGACCGAGGTCTTCGGGCAGCGTGGTTACGAAGCGACCCGCGTCGTCGACATCAACACCAAGGCCGGGGTGAGCCACGGCCTCTTCTATCGACACTTCAAGGACAAGGCCGAGATCCTCGTCGCGGTCCTCGACCGGATGAATGCGCAGCTCCGTCACACCTCGGGGCGCGAAGTGGGCGAGGATGGCGCGGTCACCCTTGCGCAGCTCGAGCGGCGCAATATCCAGTTCTTCCGCGAATATTCGCAGAACCGGAAACTGCTTCGCGTGGCGCGCGAAGTCGCGGCGCGGAACGACGAGATCGAGTTTCGCGAAATGTGGCTCAAGATTCGCAACCGCTATGTCGGGCGAACGCATCGCTGGTTCGATCAGCTCGTCGCGAGCGGCGAGATTCCTCCACTCGACGACGCCGCGATGGTCGCGGCGGGGCTGAGTGCGCTTACCGAACAGCTTGCCTATGTCGAGATCGGGCTTGCGGTCGATGATCCCGATGCGGCAACCATCGAGCGGCTCGGTCGCAGCTGCGCCCTGATCTGGTATCGGACGATCCGCGGAGCGACGGCATGAGCCCGGTCGATCTCCTCGATATCGCGCCCTTCCAGAGTTCGCGCGAGCATGAGCTGTTTCGCGGCCTGCGTGGCAGGGAGGGCCTGGCTTTCAACCAGGAGCCCGACGGACCGGGCTTCTGGTCGCTCGTCCGTTACGCGGACATCTCGGCGGCGGCGCGCGAGGGTCAGCTCTTCATCTCGGGGCAGGGAACCCAGATCAAGGATCGCCGCGCCGAAGGCCATGGGGCGCCCAGCGTCCACAACAGCGACGGCACGCTCCATTCGCGGCTGCGCTCGATCGTCATGCCCGGCCTGTCGCGCTCGGTGGTCGAGCGGCGAACCGAGGCATTCGCGCGCATCGCTGAGGAACTGGTGCTCGCGGCGCCGCACGGTGAGGCCTTCGATTTTGTCGATCGCATCGCGGTCCGGCTGCCGATGCTCGTCATCGCCGACATGCTCGGCGTGCCCCCCGAGGAAGCGCCGGCGCTCGTCGACTCGGCCAATCTGATGTCCGACGTCAATGCGAGCGACGCGGAGCAGGCGGGTGCACGCCAGCATCTCTTCGACTATTTCCGTGACCTTGGCGCATTGAAGCGCCGGCAGCCCGCCGACGATCTTGCGACCCTGCTTGTCGAGGCCGATTTTCCGGAGGGCGAAGAGCCGCAGCAACTGCTCGACGCCTATTTCATGCTGCTGACCATCGCCGGCAACGAGACGACGCGCTTTCTCGTTACCGGCGGTCTCGCACAATTGGTGCGGCAAGGCGATTATCCGCTCCTGCGCGATCATGGCGAACTGCTGCCGACCGCGACCGAGGAAATGTGCCGCTTCGTCTCGCCGGTCACGCACATGCGCCGCACGGCCTCGGCCGACACGGTGATCGCCGGGCAGGCGATCGCGAAAGGCGACAAGGTCGTCCTGTGGTTCGCGAGCGGCAATCACGACGAGAAAATGTTCCGCGAAGCGGGCAGACTGGTTCTCGACCGCAAGCCTAACCCGCATATGGGCTTCGGGATCGGACCGCATTTCTGTCTCGGCGCGCATCTCGCGCGGCTCGAGACACGGCTGCTGTTCGAAGCGCTCGGACGCCATATTGAGACGATCGAGCTCGTCGGCGATCCCGAGCGGCTGCCGTCCAACTGGTTTACCGGCTGGTCGGCGATGAAGGTGCGCTGGCAATGAGCGGCACGATCCTTGTCACGGGTTCGGCGAGCGGCATCGGCCGCGCGCTCTACCGCGACCTCGTCGACGCGGGGTATCGGCCGATCGGTCTCGACCGCGCCGCGGGGCCCGGTTGTGACATCGTCTGCGACCTTGCCTCGTCCGAAGCGATCGCCCGCGCGGCGGAGCAGATCGATGGGCCGCTTGCCGCTATCGCGCATGTCGCCGGCTTGCCCGGGACGGCGCCGACGGCGGCGGTGCTCGCGGTGAACCTGCTCGCGCCGCGGCAACTGACCGACGCGCTGGCGGGGCGGCTGGCCGAGGGCGCGAGCATCGTCGCCGTGTCGAGCATCACGGCTGCGCGCTGTTCGCTCGACGATGCCGCGAAAGACTGGCTTCTGGGCCTCGGGCCCCGCGAATTGCAGGCCGAGCTTTCGACCCTCGACGGGACATTGGCCTACGAACATTCAAAGGCGCTGCTCAACCGCTGGATGCTCCATGAGGCGGCCGCTTTCAGCTCGCGCCGGATTCGCGTCAATTGCGTCAGTCCGGGCCCGGTCGAGACGCCGATCCTCGCCGATTTCCGCAGCTCGATGGGCGCGGACCGGATCGCCGCGGCCGAAGCCCTCACGGGCCGTCACGGCCGGCCTGAGGAAATCGCCCAGGCCATCTTCTTCCTGCTGTCGTCGCGCGCGAGCTGGGTCAATGGCGTCGATCTCAAGGTCGATGGCGGCTTTCATGCGCTGCGCACGCTGGCGGGGCGGGGCTGAACGATGAAGCTGATCCTCGTCCGCCACGGCAAGCCCGAAACCCAGGCCGGTGCTACCCCCGCCAATCCGCCGCTGTCGGCGCTCGGCCGCGAGCAGGCCGGGCATGTCGGCCAATATCTTGCCGAAACCGCGGTCGATGCCATCTTTCATAGCGGCATGGCGCGCGCCGCGGGGACCGCGCAGCCGCTCGCCGACCGGCTCGCTATTGTTCCCGAGGCGATCGCCAATCTCGGCGAAGTCGATCGTTACGGGGTCGATTATGCCAATGCCGAGATCATCCGGGCACGCGGCGAGGCGGAATGGCGCCGCTTCCTTGGCGATCCGATCGGCTATTTCGGGATCGACCCGAAGCGCTTCCGTTCGGAGACGCTCGACGCCTACGCCGATCTCCTCGCGCGGCGCCACCTCGAGACCGTCGCGATCTTCACCCACGGTTTTCCGATCAATATCCTGCTCGGGCAGGCGCTCGGCCTCGACGGCATGGGCCATTTCCTGCCCGATTATGGATCGATCACGCGGCTTGCCGGCTCATCGCTCGATCGCCTCGCGGTCGTTAGCGTCAACGAGACCGCGCATTTGTCGGGCCGGTTCTCGGGCGCGTCGGCATGAACTGGTCGCCCGCCGCGATCGCCGCGCGCGACCCGGACCGCGAAGCGCTCGTCTTCGGCGCGCGGCGCTGGACCTACGGCGATCTCGACCGGTTCAGCGCGCGCGTCGCCGCGCTGCTTTGGCACGAAGGACTATCGCAGGGCGATGTCGTCGCGCTGCTCGTCTCGAACCGGCCCGAATTTCTCGGACTTGCCTGGGCGGCGCAGCGTTCGGGTCTCTATTTTCTGCCGATCCCGACCAGGCTGACCCCCGGAGAGGTGCGCTACATCCTCGAGGACAGCGGGGCCCGCGTTCTGATCGCTTCGCCCGACCTCGCCGCGCTTGGCGCGGCGGCCTCGGAGGGCCTCGACCTCAGACGCTACGGCCTCGACGATGGCGGCGGCTTACCGCCTCTCGCCGCGGCGCCTGGCGACCATTCGCCGCCGCCCGCGATCGAGGGCGGCGACATGCTCTACACCTCGGGAACGACGGGCCGGCCCAAGGGCGTGCGCCGTCCGCTGGCCGGCGAAGAATTGGGCAGCGACGGCCGCCGCGTCGAGCGCGGCGCGGCCCTGTTCGGCTTCGATGCCGACACCATTTTTCTGTCGCCCGCGCCACTCTACCACGCGGCCCCGCTGCGCTTCGCGATGAACCTGCTGCGCGCCGGCGCCAAACTTGTCGGCATGGAGAAATTCGATGCCGCCGCAGCGCTCGGTCTGATCGAGCGCGAGCGGGTGACGCACAGCCAGTGGGTGCCAACGATGTTCTCGCGTCTGCTCGCGTTGCCCGGGGATGCGCGGGCGGCGCAGGATCTGTCGTCGCACCGCTGCGCGATCCATGCCGGCGCGCCATGCCCGCCTTCGGTGAAGCGCGCGATGATCGACTGGTGGGGGCCGATCCTCCACGAATATTATTCGGGCACCGAAAGCGTTGGCTTTACGCACATAAGCTCGCCCGAATGGCTCGCCCGGCCGGGCAGCGTCGGACGGGCCTTCGGCTGCACGATTCATATTCTCGATGACGATGGTCGCGAAGTGCCGCCCGGAACGACGGGCACCGTCTATTTCGAGGGCAAGGCCGGGCTCGAATATCACAATGATCCCGAGAAGACGCGCGGCGCGCTCGACGCGCACGGCTGGGCCACGATGGGCGACATCGGCCATGTCGACGACGACGGCTTTCTGTTCCTCACCGACCGGCGGAATTTCACCATCATCTCGGGCGGTGTGAATGTCTATCCGAGCGAAGTCGAAGCGGCGCTGATCGAGCATCCCGCGGTGCGCGACTGCGCGGTCTTCGGGCTTCCCTACTCCGATCTCGGCGAAGTCGTCGCGGTTCTCGTCGAGAGCGACGCCGCGACGGGGCCGCACGACATCGAACTCGCGCGGCGGATCGCCGCCGACATCGCAGCGACCCTCGCCGGGCCGAAGCGCCCGCGCCTCTGGCGCTTCGAAAGCGTCGGCCGGACCGAAACCGGCAAGATCCACAAGCAGAAGCTGCGCGACGCGAGCCGGGAAGCCGGACGCATGATCGACCTTCGAATGTTGGCGCCCGCACGAGACGGGGGCAGCTGACGAGATTTCGACGAACATTTTCAGGGAGAGCGAAAATGACTTATAATAATACCAGAAAAACCGCCCTTTTCATCGCCGGGAGCATGATTGCGCTCGCGGCCGTCCCGGCGGGGGCGCAGGACGCACCGGCGACGCAGGATGCCGCTACGACCGACGAAACGACGAGCGCGGGCGGGCTCAGCGACATCGTCGTGACCGCCCAGAAGAGGTCGCAGAATCTTCAGGATGTTCCCGCCGCCATCTCTGCCTTCTCGTCCGAAGATCTCGCGGCGCGCGGGGTCAGCGAGACGAGTGACCTCATGGGCAGCCTGCCCAATATCCAGGTGACCTCGGCCTATTCGGATACGCAGCCCAATTTCTCGCTCCGCGGCATCTCGGTCGCCAACGAGTTTTCGGCTTCGACGGCATCTCCGGTCGGGGTCTATGTCGACGAAGTCTATCAGAGCTTCCGCGCGAGCCACGGCCAGCAGCTTTATGATCTCGAGCGCGTCGAAGTCCTGCGCGGGCCGCAGGGCACGCTTTACGGCCGCAATACGACGGGCGGCGCGATCAACTTCATCACCCGCAAGCCCGATCTCTCGGGCAACAACGGTTATCTGACGCTCGGCTACGGCAATTATGACACGATCAAGGCCGAGGGCGCGGTCGAGCTGACCCTCGCTGAGGACAAGGCGGGCATTCGCGCCGCCTTCACGCGAAGCAAGGGCGATGGCTATACGTTCAATCCGACACAGAACCTGGACTTCGGCACCACCGATTCGATCGCGGGCCGCATCTCGCTTCGCTTCAAGCCGGTCGATACGATCGATATCAACCTCAAGGCCTATTATGCCAAAAATGACCCGCGGCAGGATCTGCCCTATGGTATCGGCTATCTTCAGGGCCGCACCGACGCCGGGGGCTATTCGCGCTTCGATCCCAGGCCCGAACTCGGGGGTCGGCTGCTGAAGCGAAACGAGGTCCAGTCGGATACCGGCGGCGAATATTTTACCCGGTCGAAAGGGCTGTCGCTCAATATCGAGGCCGAACTCGGGAACGACCTCACCCTGACCTCGATCACCGGCTATGATGTCGGCCGCTATCGCCTCGCTCCGTTTGATTGCGACGGCTCGCCGAACAATATCTGCGCGATCCGCTACGACAGCGCGAGCAAGAGTTTCAACCAGGACCTGCGCCTGACCTATGACGGCGACCGGCTGAAACTGATCGGTGGTCTCTATTATGGCCAGGACAAGATCGACACGCACAATGAGCCCGATTTCTTCGGCTTTCTGCGCCCGATCCTTTCGGGGCTCGGCCTGCCCGGAAACTATGGCAATATCCCGATCGCGGTCGGCAATTCGCTGCGGACGCTACCGGCCTTTGCGCTCGACCCGTCGTTGACCCCGACCGACCCGGGCTTCTGCGCTCCCGTCGTGATCAACCCCGCAGGCTATTTCGACGCGCGCACGCTGATCGCGTTCAACGCCGACGTGGCCGCGACGAATACGGCTGGCGGGACTGCGGCGCAGAACGCCTGCTTCGCGGCGGGCGCCCCACCGTTCGGACCGATCGCCGGAGACCAGCGCTTCACGCTCAAGCGGCCCTCAACCGCCATTTATGGAGAGGCGGTCTGGGATGTCACGGATCAGCTCAGCATCACGCTTGGCCTGCGCTACACATGGGACAAGGTGAAATATCAGAATGCGCGGACGGTCCTCTTCGGGCTGGACGGGGTGACCCCGATCGCTAACCTTGTCCCTTACAGTTCGCCCGATGATCCAAACCTTCCGGCGTTGAACCAGAAGGAATCCTCGGGCGAACTCACCGGGCGCCTCGTCGTCGACTATAAGTTCAGCGACGATGTGATGGGCTATGCGAGCTACAGCCGCGGTTATCGTTCGGGCACCTATAACGGACTCGCTTATCAGGATGTGAGCCAGGTCTATTTCCTCGATCCCGAGAAGGTGAATGCCTATGAGGTCGGGTTGAAGACGCGACTGCTCGACAACAAGCTCCAGCTCAATCTCGCCGGCTTCTATTATGATTATTCGAACCAGCAGATCGCCCAGATCATCGGCGCGACATCCTTCCTGCGTGCCGCAAACGGCCGCGTTTTTGGCGGCGAGGCCGAGCTCGCCCTGCAGGCTACCGACGCGATCCGCTTCGACGCCTCGGTGGGCTATCTCAACAGCAAATATAAAGGCAACAAGATCGACCCGACCGATCCGGCCAGCCTGACACGCAACATCAACGGCAACCAGTTCCCCAACGCACCCAAATGGACTGCGTCGGCGGGGGTCGACGTGACGCTGGTCGACAGCGGTCCGCACAAGTTCCAGGTTCGCGGCGACGTCCAATATATGGGTAAATATTTCTTCGACCCGTTCGGTTCCTACGGCCAGAATCCCTGCGACAAGCCCGCCGCAGGTTCGCTGGTGCTTGCGGCGACGCCCGAGATCGCTTGCGGCAATCCCGACTATGTCCTCTTCAATGCCAGAGCGACTTATACGTTCGACGAGCGCTTCTCGGTCGCGCTGTGGGGCAAGAATCTGACCAACAAATTCTATTATACATATGGTCTGAACCTCAACGCCTTCTACCTCGACTATCTCGCTCGCGGTGCCCCGCGCACCTACGGCGTCGAAGCAACGATGCGCTTCTGACGATCCGGAGCAACCGAAAGTCCGCTTTTCCGCCGCATAATGGCAACGGGAGGGCGGGCCAGACGGCCCCGCGCCACCATCAGGGAATGAGAGTATGACAGGCAGGCTGGAAGGCAAGGTGGCGCTGGTCACCGGCGCGGGATCGGGGCTCGGCGCGGCGATAGCGCGGCGCTTCGCGGACGAAGGCGCACGCGTGATCGTCTCCGATGTCAATCTCGCGGCAGCGAGCGAGGTTGCTCGCCATTTCGGCGGCGGAGCGGTGGCGTTGAGGATCGACGTTGCCGATCCGGCCGATTGGGCAGCCGCCTTGCCGGTTATAGAGGACGCCTTCGGAGCACTTCACATCCTCGTGAACAACGCCGGAATCTGCTTGACGGGTTCGGTCGAAGAAATCTCGATCGAGGACTGGAAGCGGACGCACGCCATCGATCTCGATGGGGTCTTCTATGGCATGCGCAGCTGCCTGCCGCTGATGCGACAGAGCGGCGGCGGCGCGATCCTGAATATCTCGTCGATTTCGGGGATTGTCGCGGCGGGCAACCTCGCCGCCTACAATTCGGCTAAGGCGGCGGTGCGTCACCTGACCAAGTCGGTCGCGCTACACTGCGCCAAAATGGGCGGCAAGATCACCTGCAATTCGCTCCATCCGACCTTCATCGACACACCCTTGCTCGACGGGCTGACGGCGGGGCAGGCGCGCGAAGATGTCCTGGCCAAGCTTGCCCGCCAGATTCCGCTCGGGCGTGTCGGCGTGCCTGGCGATGTCGCGAACGCCGCGCTCTATTTCTGTTCGGACGAAGCAAGCTTCGTGACGGGTGCCGAGCTAGTGATCGATGGCGGACTTTCGGCGATGTGACCCCAGCACGGCATGCCGCAACCACCCCATCAATTAGGATCGGAGCCAATAGCCGATGAGTATCTCTGACCGCGCCCTCGCCATCGCCGCGAAGGTCGAAACCTTTGTCCGCGAAACCGTCGTTCCCTACGAGAAGGATCCGCGCCGCGACCATCATGGCGCACCGACCGACGACCTCGTGATGGAAATGCGCGAACATGCCCGCAACGCCGGGGTGTTGACGCCGCATATCCTGGGCGACGGCGGTCATTTGAACCAGCGCGAGACCGCGGTCGTGCTGATCAAGAGCGGCCTGTCGCCGCTCGGCCCGCTCGCCTGTAACACGATGGCACCCGACGAGGGCAATATGTATCTGCTGGGCAAGGAGGGGAGTCCGGAACTTAAGGAGCGGTTTCTCAAGCCTATGGTCGAAGGCAGCGTCCGTTCGGCCTTCTTCATGACGGAGCCTGCCGAAGAGGGCGGCGCAGGATCTGACCCGTCGATGATGAAAACGACGTGCCACCTCGACGGCAATCACTGGGTCGTCAACGGCCGCAAGACCTTCATCACCGGCGCGCTGGGCGCGCGGGTGGGCATTGTGATGGCGAAGTCCGAACAGGGCGCCTGCATGTTCCTCGTCGACCTACCGGACCCCGCGATCCGCATCGACGACGTACCCAACACGATCGACAGCTCGATGCCCGGCGGCCACGCAACGATCACTATCGATAGCCTCCGCATTCCGGCCGACCAGATGCTGGGCGAAGCGGGCGAAGGCTTTCGTTATGCGCAGGTCCGTCTCTCGCCTGCGCGCCTGTCGCACTGCATGCGCTGGCTGGGCGCGTGCATCCGCGCGCACGAGATTGCGACCGACTATGCCAACCGCCGCGAAGCGTTCGGCAAGGCGCTGATCGATCACGAAGGTGTCGGCTTCATGCTCGCCGAAAACATGATCGACCTGAAACAGGCCGAGCTGATGATCGACTGGTGCGCGGGCGTGCTCGACACCGGCTCGCTCGGCACCGTCGAAAGCTCGATGGCAAAGGTCGCGGTGTCGGAAGCGCTGATGCGCGTCGCCGACCGCTGCGTCCAGGTGATGGGCGGCACCGGGGTCACCGACAAGACGATCGTCGAGCAGGTGTTCCGCGAAGTCCGTGCCTTCCGCATCTATGACGGCCCGACTGAAGTCCACAAATGGAGCCTCGCCAAGAAGATCAAGCGCGACTGGAAGGCTGGCTTGTGAGTGTGGGAGGCGAGCACGGGGCGGGCACGGCGGCTGTGCGCGACGGTTTCGCCTTCGACGAAGCGGCCTTGCGCGACTGGCTGGTTTTGCATGTCGACGGTTTTTCGGGGCCGCTCAGTATAGAGCGTTTCAAAGGCGGTCAGTCCAACCCTACCTACAGGCTCTGCACGCCGTGCGCGCATTATGTGCTCCGGCGGAAGCCGCCGGGGCCGCTGCTCCCTGGCGCTCACGCCATCGAACGCGAAGTTCGCGTGCTGACGGCGCTCAAGGCGGCCGGCTTTCCCGTGCCGCATATCTTCGCGTTATGCGAGGAGCCGACTGTTATCGGGACGCCCTTCTATATCATGGAAATGGTCGAGGGCCGGATCTTCTGGGACGCGACATTCCCGTCTGTTCCGCATGCAGAACGGTCCGCCTATTTCGATGCGATGAATGAGACAATTTCCCGGCTTCACGCGATCGATCAATTAGCGGTGGGACTCGGCGATTACGGCAAACCCGGCGACTATTTCGCACGGCAGATCGGTCGCTGGTCCAAACAATATCTCGCCGACGATCTCGCCGGGCGCGATCCGAATATGGACTATATGCTCGAGTGGCTTCCGGCCCATCTTCCGGAAAGTAATGCAACGGCCATCGTCCATGGCGACTTCCGATGCGACAATATGATCTTCCACCCGACCGAACCGCAGATCGTGGCAGTTCTCGACTGGGAATTGTCTACGCTCGGCCATCCCTTGGCCGATTTTGCCTATCATGCGATGATGTACCGGATGCCGCCGCACATCGTGGCAGGGCTTGCGGGTGCCGATCTAGAGGCGCTCGGCATTCCGTCCGAAGCCCGGTATGTTGGCGATTATTGCCGCAGAACCGGCATGCCCGACACCGACTATGCGTTCGCCATCGCGTTCAACTTCTTCCGCCTTGCTGCGATCTTCCACGGGATCAAGGGGCGGGCCATCCGGGGCACCGCCTCGTCGGCAGAAGCGCATGAGCGCGCGCGGGCCTTTCCCGACCTCGCTGCCCTAGCGGTCGCGCAGACGCGGCCCGGACGCGACCCATTGTCAGCCTGAAATTTGAGGAAACAGATATGCCAGAGATTATCATCGTCCTGCGCGACGGCAGCGATCGGATCATCGACACCGATCCCGAATATTCGCTGATGGAAGCCATTCGCGATGCCGGCGTCGATGAAATGCTCGCGATGTGCGGCGGCTGCTGCTCATGCGCGACCTGCCATGTCTATATCGAAGAGTCCGGAGGCGATTTGTCCGAGCCGTCGGCGGACGAGGACGACCTCCTCGATTCGACCGGTTGTCGAACAAGCCAGTCGCGCCTCGCGTGCCAGGTCCGGCTGGCCGAATCGACCATCAAGCGCGCACGCATCGCTCCCGAAGATTGACCGTGAGGAAGGACGAGGCTGGCGCATGCATGCAAATTTCACTTTCGATCTGACCGGCCGGACTGCCCTGGTGACCGGCGCGTCGTCAGGGATCGGGCGCCGCTTTGCGACCTTGCTTGCCCGATCGGGCGCACGGGTGATTGCGGCCGCCCGGCGAACCGAACGACTTGACGAACTTTGGGCGGATATTCGCAAGTCAGGGGGCGAGGCAATCGGGATCGGGTATGGACGTGGCCGACGAAGACTCCACCATTGCCGCTTATGACGCGGCAGAGCTGAGGATCAGCGTGCAATAGGCACCCCCTTCGTGGGGTGATCGGCGTGCAAAAAGGACCCCTTCATCCCGGGGATTTAGTCGGCCGACTGGTTTTGATCAGTTGGCGAGAACGGGATGTTGATC
>JAESGN010000652.1_pt1 | contig 20454 bp, 16 predicted proteins | sample 9269731 | NCBI WGS metagenome assembly JAESGN01 (sample SAMN15720683, study PRJNA650826) | algae metagenome | isolation source: Mojavia pulchra JT2-VF2 and co-occurring heterotrophs from desert soil | place: USA: Cadiz Valley, Joshua Tree National Park, CA | collected 1998-06-08
AATCAACCGACCTTGACTATCCACAATCGCCAATTCACTTAATTCCGGTTTCCCCTCAGTATCTACAACTACAAAGTCCATATAACCCTGACTACTTGCAAGCTATAGCAAAATTAACATAAGTAATTTTAAATGGGTATAATTTTTGGCAATGAAACCAGTAGAGGTGAACAATTGTTAGCAGATAAGCCAGGAAGTATTTTCATTTCTTAATTGCCCCTGCAAGTATTTAGGCTAGGCACCAATAAACCCTACCTCAACTTTTGATGCTCAGTTATAGCCACAGCCAACGATGGATAATATATGACCTAGCAATATTGCCGCCCAAACCAATTACTCGCCGTCCCTAACTTCGAGTTGATAAATTCGCATAGAAGGATGCTCGCCCATCATTCGCCAATAGTATGTTTCAGGTAATAGCGATAATCTTGAGCCACAGCGATAAAGAAAAACTGGCTCACAGGAGCGTATTGCTTTCTTCAACATCTGCTCTAAGCTCAGATCTAGCTGCTCGCTGTTGTACCAAATGATATGCGAATTGCCATGATACCCCGCATTCAGCAAGCTGGCGAATAGCCATTCCATAATCGACTGAATCTGAACAAGCTCTAGTCCACTCCCTGTTTGCCCATAACTTTCAATGGTTGGTTGGGGTGGTTTGGGTTTTAGGAAATTCAAGATTTTCATAGTGATGAACAATGCAACTACTTTTAGGATTCCCATCATTTCAATGAAACTTCACCATAATTTCCTTCAAACTCAACTCAAACATATAGTGATACTAGACCACACACAAACACAGGTGAGACAATTGGCTTGCTACTGCAACAATAATTACTAAAGCTCCCAGTAATGAATGATCTGCCTGAAATTCAAGATGAAGTTTGCCGCACAGCATTGGTAATGGCAACTAAACGTGCAATAGAAGCTGACAGGCCAGATCACCTGTTTGATGATCCTTTGGCTGCACAATTAGCAGGAGAAACAGGCCAAGCTTGGCGCGAGAAATGGGAACGGGATGATAGTGATAATCCCCTTGGTAGTACGGTTCGGATTCAGTTTGTTGCAGTCCGCACCCGCTTCTTCGATGACTTCATTTTGTCTGTGTTGCCTGAAATTAAACAATTTGTCTTTTTAGGAGTCGGGTTAGACACAAGAGCATTTCGTTTACCTTTTTCGCCCCAAACTCGTTTGTACGAATTAGATTTACCAGAACTGGTTGAGTACAGAGAAGCAATCTTGCAAGATAAACAAGCAAACTGTCATCGTCAGGCGATCGCTGCTGACTTAACGCAGCCTTGGTCACATTTGCTTTTACAACAGGGCTTTGACATCAACATACCCACACTCTGGCTAATGGAAGGGCTGTTGATGTATCTAAACGAATCTCAAGTGAACCAATTACTCAAAATAATTAGCCATTTGAGTACAGACAGTAGTTACTGGGAGCCGATTTGGTCAGTGTCAAATCGTGGCAAGTCGCGGCTAAACATCCCAATGGCTTGATTAGCAAGCACTGGCGTTTTGGTACAGACGAACCAGAACAGTTGTTTGCTGAACACGGCTGGAATGCTTCAGTACTTGATTCTTAGCTCATTTTTATAAAATTTTCAAAATTTGTTAAGAACTAAAAAATAAAAAGTTTACCTACAATCTATTGAACTCATACACACGTCACTATTCCTACTGAGTAATCTCGTAATTAGTAGTATTCGGCTTTAGTTACGGCAAGAAAGGAACCTTGAATTTTAAGGTCGTATTTTTAATAGTATTATAATTAGTAATAGCTTTACAGCATCAGTTACTTATTATTACCTCTTCATTATTAACATCTTTATTTAAAGCCTTAATACTTCTTTAAATATATTTACTGTTTGTACGAATGTGGAAAGCTAAAAGAAGCAAAGCTAGAAATAGTAATAAATATTGAATCCAGATATCAAAAATGTCTCCCCAAACAAATATTGTAACTATAAGTAAAGATAGCCCAGATAGAATGATCTGCAAAAAATTAAGAATTATTAGTTGATCATGAATTCCTCTATTTTTATCGTTTAAATTTTCAATTTGCAGACTTTCGCCTTCTAACAGAATTTTCTCTGCTGGGTTATTAGTTGATATTTCTGACAGTAATTTAGAAGAATTATTAATGATATGCCAAAATTTTATTTCGTTTTCTAACTCTTTCAATTTTTTTAATAATGGAGGAATTGTAGTATTCCGAAAGTAGCCAACTAAAGCTAATGAAAGAGTTAATAAAATGAAAGAGCTTTCATTAAGTATACAAGTTAATGAAGTTTAGTCATATTTAAGTTTTATTAAAAAAATAATATTATCTATAATTAATTTTTCCTTAAGTTAGTTGCTAAAGCAACTACTTTAAATTAACGATTTTTATAGTTTTATAGATTAATGTATACATTTCTGTTCCTGCTGAGTAATCTTGTAATTGGTAGCATTCGGCTGACGAATTACACTCAGATTTTTCAGCACATGGTCTTGTTTTCAGTTTTCCCATAGCAGCAATTGCTCTAACAGGTTGCAGAAAATCATTAGATGTGTAAGGAAATCGGGCAGTTATGCTATTGAAGTCACATACATCTGCTAAGATTTCGGCGGCAAGTAATCGAAGGAACTTTAGGTAAATGAACTCATCTAACTTTCATAATGCCAATCTGCTCGGTTCAGACGATAAACAAAGCACTCATCGTCACCGAACCGTCGATACTCGATGAATTTGAAACCAAGGCGTTCATAGAAGCGGTGGACGCGGGTATTACTGGCTAGCGGATCAGCAAAACATCGAGCAAGTGCAAGCCGCATCATTTTTGTGCCATAACCTTTGCCCAAATCAGCTGCTTCCCCGATCCAAATATCAATAGCACGAAGATCGACTGCGATATCTCCCCAATAGTGACTTTCCTCTCGTGCAGGATCGATGATCTGTATAAATCCGATGGGACGACCTTCGATTTCAGCAATCAATTGCTCCCTCCAATCGGGATTACGATCTAGTTCCACCTCCCAACCCCAGTCATCGTTAGGATCTGAAGCAATCACATGAGGTTGCTCGTCCCAATGTCGCAGCAGATCCAAGTCAGCAAAGGTAGCATGGCGTAAGTTTATTTTCGTTGTATTCGCTGAAGACATATCGTAAGTGATTCGCCGAACTTAGAGGCTATTTATAAAGTAAATCTTTAGACGACTAGCCGATGTAACATAATACGAGTCATAACAGCATATATGGCCGCTTCACTCATTTCAGGAAGACGTTCATAATCCTTACTGAGACGATGATACTGGTTGAGCCAGCCAAATGTTCTTTCTACTACCCAACGCTTAGGTAAAACCTCAAACTTTTTATCAGTACGGCGTATGACCTCAACATGAGCTTGAATCATTAACCAAACAGCCAGCGCAAACTTATCACCGTCATACCTCCTATTGGTATGCAGGTACTGTGGCGAGGCTGGTTAAAATTGCATGAGATCTGTGTTCGCGTAGCGTCGCCCAGAGAAGGTTGACAGCTTGCAAAAGAGACTGAACGGGAAAAGTCAGATTAATAAATCAGTGTTGTAGTGGAATATGCCCACTGCCCCATTTCGCAGTCATCTACCCAAAAGCTGACAGCACTCGGTACGGTTAATTCCTACATTATGGATTGTGCCTCAATAGCTTGGCGATCGCCTGCACTAATGTATCTGGCTCCACAGGTTTGGCTAAATGCTGTTGAAACCCAGTATGCAAGGCCTGCTGTTGGTTCCCTTCTCCAGCGTAAGCCGTGAGCGCGATCGCCTTCACCTTTCCTCCCTGCTCTGGTGGTAATTTCCTGACTTGTCGCATCAACATATAGCCATCCATGTCGGGCATCCCAATGTCGCTAATGAGCACATCGGGCGGAGATAGCGTGAACGCCAAAAATCCTGCGCTTGCGGTTGCGGCAGTCGTCACGCTTGCACCTGCTTGCTCTAAGACGAACGCTACAAATTCGCGTGAATCGGTTTCATCGTCAATCACCAGAATTTGTAAACCTGTGAGTGGAAGGGTGGATGAGGGAGTGAAGGGGGGATTCTCTACGCTGCTGCTGCCCTCCACATCTTCATGTCTCTTCATCTGCGGCAATTTGACCGTAAACGTCGCTCCCAATCCTTCGCCTGCACTCACGACTTCTACTGTGCCACCGTGCAACTCGACTAAGTGACGGACGATCGCTAAACCCAAACCCAAACCGCCAAATTGACGAGTGGTTGCGCCATCCTCTTGCCGAAAATAGTCAAACACATACGGCAGAAAATTTGCTGACATACCTTTGCCGTTGTCGCTGACAGTGATTTGCGCCTGATGGTCAACCCGTTCTAATCGCACCTCAACACGTCCTCCTGCGGGCGTGAACTTCACGGCATTGGAGAGCAAGTTCCACACAACCTGCTGTAAACGGATTGAGTCGCCAGCAACTTGCCCGACTTCAGAATCTAAGTTGGCTTCTACCGCAATGGATTTAGCTTCTGCGGCGAGCCGCACGGTTTCGAGCGCGCCTCGAATCGTAGCGGCTAAATCAACGGAGCTAGCATTGAGGCTAAGTTTTCCTTGCAAAATCCGAGAGACATCGAGCAAGTCTTCGATCAGTTCGGATTGTAACTTGGCGTTGCGTTCGATCGTCATAATCGCTTGAGTAGTTTTAGCTGCATCCAACTTGCCAGTTTGCAGCAGCTTTGCCCAACCGAGAATGGGATTCAGGGGCGATCGCAACTCATGAGACAAAACTGCCAAGAATTCATCTTTAATCCGGTTGGCTGTTTCTGCTGCTTCTCGTGCGGCTTGTTCCCGTTGTAAAAGCTGTTCACGTTCCTCTGCAAGGCGCAAGCGGGCAGTTTCGACTTGTTTGCGCTCAGTGATATTGCGGCTGACGGTTGCCAACCCAATCCGCTGACTATTTACATCTTGGAGGTAAAACACATTGTATATCATCCACACCGCTTCGTCTGTCTTGAAATGACGGAAGCGAATTTCTACTTCTGCCTGTCCTACCTGCAACACGCGTGGGAAAAACTCATTGATGATAAAGTCCTGATCTTCGGGAAAGAAAAATTCTCTAACTGGGGTTTCGCTATATTGCTGTACGTCCTCTAACCCAACCATTTTTCTGCCTGCTTCATTGACGTAGAACGGCACAAAATTTAGGTCACACATACCAATGAAGTCTGTACTGTTATCAGCCAGGGAAGCAAATTTCTGGATCTCCAGTTCGGCTTGTTTGAGGTCGGTGACATCTGTATTTGTGCCAAACCAGCGCAAAATCTGTCCTTGCTCGTCTCGAATGAGGATGGCGCGAGATAGGAACCAGCGATAGGTGCCATCTTTGCCCCGCAGTGGAAAGGTGTCCTCCCAAGGTTCACCTGTTTCAATACAGTGACGAAAATGCCCCACTACGCGATCAACATGGTCAGGGTGATGCACCTTCTGCCAACCCCAACCCTGCATTTCCTCTAGCGTGGTGCCTGTGTAGTCAAACCAACGGCGGTTGTACCAGAAAATCCAACCTGTTACATCTGCTGCCCAGGCAAACTGTGAGATGTTGTCTGCCAAAGTGCGAAAGTCGGCTTCACTTTGGCGCAATGCCTGCTCAAATTGTCGTTGTTCAATTAAATCGGCGGCTTGACGGGCCAGGAGATCGAGAAATCGCAACTCGCGCTCGCTCGGTCGATGACGGTCGCGCCAGTGAGTTGAGATCATGCCGATTACTCTGCCAGAACGGGTAAGCAACGGCGTGGACTGAGCCGATAAATACCCTGCCTCGATATGCACGCGGCAAAAGCCATTTGGGTCTTCGCTTTCTGGAACATCGAAATCGACAAAGGCGCGCTCGCCACTCCGCAAAGCCATGCCGCAGGACGTATTAGAACGGGCATCAATGCGACTGAAATGCTCAAACATCGCTGGCGTGAAGTTTTGCATCGCCAGCATCACCAGTTCCTGGGTCGCAGGATCGAGCAGTTGAATGGTTCCTGCTTGAGCGTGGGTAATTGCGAGCGCGGCAGAGATCAAGTCTTGATACAACGTTTGCACATTGCTTTCTCTCACCGATCGCGCTGCTAGTTCCCGCAGCAGTTGCGTATCTCGCAAATCGGCAGCAACTGCTTCCTCCGCACGGGCGCGTTCATCTTCGACACGCTTGCGATCGGTAATGTCATAGGACATTGCCAGTACCGCATAAATCTCACCCCGATCATTCACCAATGGAGTACCGTGAGAAATGTAGTGGTGATCGTGGCTGTAATGCTCATGGCTAAACGGTTCCCCATTCAATGCCTGACGGAAGTAGGGTTCATAATAATTCGCAAGAGATGGAGCAAGCGCCTCCCAAATCGTTTTACCCACGAAGTCTTCAGAGGTCATGCCTGCCTCTTCCAGTGCTTTGCCTTCTGCCAGCAGATAGCGCAAATTGCGATCAACCATGAACACCGCCCCTTGAGGCAGGTTAGCCGCCACTACACGAAAGCGGGCTTCGCTTTGCCGCAGTGCATCCTCTGTTTGACTGCCCTTGGTTCGCGCCGCTTCCTCACGCTCCATTGTTTCCTTGAGCTTTTGATAGCTGGCTCCCAGACGCTCTAAAGCCCTTCGTTGCGATTGCGAGAGGCAACTGACCAGCCCAGCCGCGATCGCGAGCAAACTCAATCGAACAACAGTTCCTATATTGATAACTTGTAAAGAATAGAGTGGCTCAATGAAGAAATAGCTAATAGCCAGCGTAGACAGAACAGTTGCCAGCAAGCCACTCTCCCATCCGCCCAACCAGGCACTAATCATAACTGCTACAAAAAATAGGGGCGTAACGGTGGGATAAAGCCACGGTGTCAGCAGCAGCGTAAGTCCAAGTGCTACAGCCACACTGAGAACTACTAGCCCAAAGTCAAACAGGCGTTTGCTCCGATTTCTCCTTTCAGCCCTCATACGTTTACTTCCCTTGAAAGAAAGTATTTTTCTTGAATGGCTCGGCTCCGTTCCCGCAACCTTGCATTGGGGGATTGAGACAATTGGTTTAGCAACGTGTCAATTTACTTGAGTGCTAAAGCAGAAGGCGTAGCGCGTCCATTTTCCCACCGATTAATGGTAGCAAAGGTCATACCTAATTCGGTGAACTTTTCTTGGGATAGCTGCATCGTATGGCGCAGTTCCCGCACCAATTGGGCGAACGGCATTCGTCGCGCTTGCGCGAACGCAGGTTGTTGCATATGTTACTCATTCTTATCACATTCTTGCTCTATGAAACTCAATAGCTTTTCCTCAAACTTGGTTAAATACGGTCGCTTGAGTTTTTCCAAACACTTTAGAACCTCCTGGGCTGGTGCTTCTAACTGACAATTTTCCTGTAGCCTCCGAATGCGTAGACGCGCAAACGGCTTACCGTCAGGCATTGCAAATCACTCAAAACTCGTAACACTTCGCCTGCTGATGATCCCTACCGTTTTTACTCCTGCTATTGCGGTGACTATTATTGCTTTCTCTTGCTTCGCACCAAGCCCTAATCTGCCGACTACTGATTCTCAATAGCCCCCTCAACTGTCCCCTTAAGAGCCTTTCGAGCTAACTTGACATAAGTTTTCACCGTCTCAGGTTTCATCATCTCCAAATCAAGTGCGATCGCCACTCAAAATGGAAGATTCACCGACTCAAATTTGAGCCAGAATTCAAATTACTCGTTGGACTAAGCTAACCGACAGGATTCCACAACGGCTGATGCACAATACGAATGTCATACCATTTGCCATGTCATTTCCTGCCCTGCCCCCAAAGGTACAAGCCCAGATTCCATAAATGGAATTTCATCAGGAACGCGCCAAGTCGTTTTGGACAAGGTAATTCGCTCAGTATTACGCGGCAGTTGATAAAAATCTGGGCCATAAAAGCTAGCGAACGCCTCCAGTTTATCCAGGGCTTTCACGCTTTCAAATGCTTCGGCATACAACTCAAGGGCGTGCAGAGCCGAAAAGCATCCCGCGCAGCCACAGGAACTTTCTTTGCTGGTGCGGGTATGGGGAGCGCTATCGGTACCTAGAAAAAACTTCGGATTAAGCGATGTTGCCGCTTGCAACAAAGCCTGACGATGCTCCTCCCGTTTCAAAATGGGCAGGCAATAAAAATGGGGGCGAAGGCCGCCTTTGAATAGGGCATTACGGTTAAACAACAAATGTTGTGGCGTAATTGTTGCCGCGATGGTGTTGGCAGACAGGACATACTGCACCGCATCGGAGGTGGTGATATGCTCGAGCACCACCCGCAGGTTGGGAAATCGCTGCTTGAGGGGGATTAAATGTCGCTCGATAAACACCTTCTCGCGATCAAACGTATCAACATCGTTATCGGTCACTTCCCCATGCAGTAATAACGGCATGCCCACCTGCTGCATCGCTTCAAAGACGCGATCGCTGTTCCGAATATCCGTCACACCGGAGTCTGAGTTAGTCGTTGCACCGGCTGGGTAGTACTTGACGGCTTTGATAAACTGGGATTCTTTCGCCAGGAGAATGTCGTCGGGGCTGGTGTTGTCGGTGAGGTAGAGCGTCATCAATGGCTCAAACTGTTGCCCCTCTGGAATAGCGGCGAGGATGCGATCGCGATAGCAAGCCGCATCTGCCACCGAGCGGATAGGGGGCTTCAAGTTCGGCATGATGATCGCGCGGGCAAACTGACGCACCGTGTAGGGCAGAACCGCTTTCAGTGCTGCACCGTCGCGCAGATGCAGATGCCAATCGTCAGGTCGGGTAATGGTAAGCTTTTGCATCCTTTCATTATAAAACGGCAACAAGGGCCTCATGAGAATAGGGGCGATCATCCAGATCTGGTATGGGGTGATCGCCATTGAACGCAGGCTCTCAAGACCTGCACTCTTGGATGATTGCTGAAACCCCTTTGTTTAGCTAATTGCAGCAGCAATTTAAGGCAATAAATTCAGGGGCTTGTATTCTTAAATTAAATAATTCACGCATTGAAGAGGTGATGCGTGAATTTTAAGTTCAAAACTGGTCATAATTCAGTTCTCAAGTACCTCGATAAAATCTACTGTGGGCATCAGCTACCCCTGCTTGAGAGCCTTTCGAGCCAACTTCACGTAAGTTTTCACTGTCTCAGTTTTCATTTTCAAATCAAGTGCGAGCGCCCCCAAAGAATCCCCATGTTCTCGACGGGCCAGTACAGTCGCCCAAGTGCTGGCAATCCTATCAGTGCGCTCTCCACCCTTGCGTTTGCGTTGGGCAGTGAATATGTCAGTCAAAGGATCTAGGAGCTAACTCTTAAAAAAGTGGGATTGAAACAAGGACGGTTTATACCCCGCGTTACATTCGTTGGTAACGAAAATTTAAATGTTTACGCTGCTGAAATATTTGCCTAAAATAATCTAATTCAAAGATACGCAGATATATCAATGGACTGGATTACGCTACTGCGATCACAACAGTCTGATTTTGTTAAAAGGTTAACATCCGGTTCTCTGCTTCATTGCCAAACCGAAGGTCAATATAGTGAATTAACCATAATTTCTGGAGAAAGATTAAAAATACTCCGGGAATTTTGCTGGCAAATGGCTGAAAAATATAAACGGGTTTCGTCAGTGCGTGATGTTTTTATTAGCTATCTCAAAGGTAAATTAGGTGAGGAAGTTGTGAAAGAACGCCTAGCTGACTTAATTTGCGAAGTTAATTATGAAAAACGCTTCGGTGGCGATGGCAAGATAGATTTTACCCTCACTACTAACCCATCAGTTGGGATTGAAGTAAAGTCTCGGCATGGTAGTATTGATCGAGTTAGATGGTCTGTAAGTTCAGAAGAAGTAGCGAAAAATGCAGTTATAGTCTGCATATTAATTCAAGAAGAAATACACGAAGCGCAATCGGAATATCACCTTTTTCTGGCAGGGTTTCTACCTACCCGGATGATTAAACTCAAAACTGGCAGAATCGCCTTTGGGATAGAACAATTATTATATGGTGGTGGTTTGCGTTGCTATTTAGAACAGTTTCAATCCTCGATAAATTATAATTTATCTCAGTACGACCATAAGATATCGCAGATTTTATCGGTACCTGATAATCAGCTTGTTAAACAAAACCTATTAATTAATGAAGATAAACAAGAAATTGACTACCTAAAATTAGGTCATGAGTCCTTTGCTAAAGGAGAATATACAGATGCTATTGCAAATTATAGCCAAGCTTTAAATTTATATCCCCATGATGCAGAAATTTATTATAAACGAGGTATAAGTCATTATCAGCTAGGAGATTACGAAGCAGCGAGCGCAGATTATTCTCAAGCTATTCAGATTAACCTTAACGAGCCTAGATTCTATGTTAAACGGGGTTTAGCAAGCTATCAATTAGGAAATTATACAGCAGCAATTGATGATTATAACCAAGCTATTAGACTTAATCCTCATGTGGCAGTTGCTTATAAAAATCGTGCAGATGCTCGCTCCCATCTAGGAGATAACCAAGGAGCAATTGAAGATTATACTCAGGCACTCACAATTAATCCTAACTATGCCATAACTTATAAAAACTGTGGCATAGAGCAATATTTTTTAAGAGAGCAGCAAAGCTTTAATAAAGCTATTAAAATGAATCCTCACGATGCTATTGCTTATAAAAATCGTGGTAATGCTCGTGCTGATATAGGCGATTACGAAGGTGCAATTGATGATTATACTCAAGTAATTGCTATTAATCCTCATGATGCCAATGCTTATTTCAATCGCGGCAATGCTCGTTATGATTTAGGAGATCATGCTGGAGCAATTGATGATTATACTCAGGCACTCACAATTAATCCTAATTATGCTGATGCTTATTACAACCGTGGCAACGTGCAAGCAGAGATGGGAGATAAGCAACAAGCAATTACAGACTTTCAGAAAGCTGTAAATATTTATCGTAAAGAAGGTAAATTAGAAGTACTTAATGATGCACGTCAAAGAGTCTTACATTTACAAATAGAAGATTCATTAGATATTTTAAATTTCTGAAAACCTAGTTAATTGTATTGATAACTGACCGTTAGCATTAATAATTGTCTTCACTATTTGCGCCTTTACGTTATGCAGAAAATTCTTGTTTGTCAATCCGTCTAACTCACGTTAATGCCATCCCATTGAACGCTTCTGCTCCCCTCCGCTTCGCGCCAAGCCCTGATACGCCGCTCACCGACGATTCTCGATCGCCCCCTCATCAGTCCCCTTGAGAGCCTTTCGAGCCAACTTTACATAAGTTTTCACCGTCTCAAGTTTCATCTCCAAATCAAGTGCGATCGCCCCCAAAGAGTCCCCATGTTCCCGACGGGCCAGTACAGTTGCCCAAGTGCTGGCAATCCTATCTGTGCGATTGCCCCCCTTGCGTTTGCGTTGGGCAATAAATATCTCGGTCAGTTCTTCAATCCGTTGAGCCAGCATATCTGTAATCAACTGCTCGGCTACAGCTGACTTTTGCTCTTGCAACCATCCAGAGCGTGTTTGTCCTAAACCAAAAGTAGTTTTGTGTCCTGTACCGCAGTATGGCGCAAGCCTGACCAAAGCATAAAATAGCTGTGTAAATTCAGTATTTGCTAAAGCTGTCCTGCTCAAACCCAAGGATATCGCTCCTGTAAAACCAGTGACTGACCCCTGCTTGCCTGCTGCAACTTTCATCGATTCCAAACGATGCTGATGAATGATGAGGCTTTCATCAATCCATTCCAGAAAAATCTCTTGTTCTACAGGCTGCTGCGAAAAGTCGTTCCACCGCCGTAGGTAGCCAGGACTTACGCAACTGTCACAAGCAATGGCGCGGCTGGCTACACCTCGCGCCAAACAACTAGGCAATCAACATGGAAACAGCCGGACGTTTTAGTTGCTGAACTAAATAATTTGATAACAATCCATGCTTGATTTGATAGATTGTTTGACGAGCTTGATAAGCTAAATCTTTGAGCCTAAGCCAGACTAAAATAGCGCAGGCAATATGATTTCTTTGAATACGACCCTTACGGCATTGACATGATTCAATACCAGTCAATTGCTTTAATTCCCTATGAAACTCCTCAACAATACAATCGAACCTTAGACACTTGTTGTACAACGTCCGTAGAATCTTGAGATAAATCGTTCGTAGCGATAAAATCCGTTCTGTCGGTAGAGACAGTTACCCGGAAGAGTTTCACTTTTTTGGCGGCTGGAAACTTCTTAATTTTAACTATTTTACCTGATTTTAACTCCTCATCATTCCAAGATAACAACTCAATTTTTTTATAATCTTCTTGCTTACCCGTATCATCAACAAGTCGATTACGTTTCAGAGGACAATAATAATATTTCTCTAAACTATCAATATATAACATCAATTTATTTGTCGCATACCAAGTGTCCATTAAGACTGATTGAAATGGCAAAGTCTTATGATAGACCAGGTTTTGCAGCATCTCTGTAACATGGACTATTTTTGTTTTTCCATCTCTTTCTGGGTCATAAATACGATAATCAACCACCCAAAATTTTCCGACCTCATGATTGACATATATACAATTTATTAGCCCAATCCCTTGGATAACTCGATGCTCGTTGCCACTATATTGGCGTTTAGTTATTTCTATTTCTTTGGCATATCGTTTATCAATTACTGTGTCATCAAAAACGAGATATGCGTTATCACTTACAGAGATGATATCTTTAACATTATCCCAAAGCAAACGTGGTGTTAGCTTTTCACCCTTGAGATAGCGATTAATTTTATCATGACTAATCTGCTCGCTTCTGCTCTGCTAAATTTGTGAGAGTATAATTAATCTGACTACTTAACAAGTATTGACAATAGTTAAGTTTAGTAAATCGCATAAATGACTGGATTTATTTTATGCATCCTCAACTAATTTTCTCATGATTTGAAGAATAGTTAACACAGCCGATTAGTGTTACTAATTTCAGCACTAATTTCAGCAATGCCCTCTGAGTACGCCAATTTTATATAGTACATAAATACTATAAACTAGCGATCGCTCTGTGCCAGTTGCGTAAGTCCTGGTAGCTATGGAAAAGATTCTCTGGTACTGGCAGGGGGAAATGATGTCCTTTGCGCCGAAAACTCGTTGGTGAAACAAAGCTTAGGTCTACTACTGATTGTTGAGTTAGCGATCGCAGTAATTGAGCATAAGTGGTTGGAGGATGAGCGATACTCACCTGTTTTATTTGCAAGGATGCCCCTCTCAAATCGATTGTTTGGGGTAAATGAGTTAACCACTGTTTGAGAAACAATGCCACTCTCTGAGACAACCCATTGATATGCCAATGGTAAATTTGGTTGGCGACTAATTGCAGTTGCTTGCCACTAGCAAGCAGTTGACCTTCCAGTGCTGAGATGTTGAATGGCTTTTCTGACTGTCCATCGTGGAGATAAGCTGATAGGTCTGGGTCAACTTGCCGCACTTGCTCAAGAAACCAAGCATGAAGCCCAATCGTGTACTGCGAGTAGAGAGAAGCTGTTGCCGTTGCCTCCAAATCAAACGCCAAGCCTACTAATTCAGTGTCATCTGCCCATGTTGGAACTGAGTCAGTGGGCGCTGATTTAGCTCTTGACTTGCGCTTGGGGGCTGTGGTTGCTCTGGGAGTGACTAAGACTATTTCGGATCTGCACTAATTTACATTTTCCAAATAAGCGATCGCTTCAACAGTTACTCTACTGCCAATATTCGCTTACAGTCAAACAAAGCAAATTCTTGTTACGAGCAGACCTAGATCACACTTCAACTAGCTTATCTCAGCTAAACTATATTTTTATACTTAATTCTAGTAAATAACTACGTAGAAATTAAAATTATGCCAATGAGGAGAAGCGATCGCAAAGATTCAAATGATGACAATGCCATCAATCACCTACGCTCACGGCAGAAAGAACCAGCATCTCCTCATGAGCTTAAACAGTTGTTGATGACTGCTCGCGCCCAACGTGATGAATGGCAGCAGAAAGCAAAAGAAAACGAGGCAGCTACAACTCAACTTGTTCAGGTTCAACAAGAGATTCAAACTTATCAAGTCAAGTTTACTAAGTTAGAAGAGGGTGTTGCTCAAAACTACCAGCTATATATTGGTGAGCAACAAAATCATCAGCAGACCCTTTGCCTTTATAACGAAGAAAAAGGCAGAGTCAGTGAATTACTGAGCAAATACGAAGAAGCGAACTCTCAAAAAGAAAGGTATTTGGCTTTATACAATGAGACTAAAGCGGAACTCAAGTATGAACGGCGTTCCAAAGCTAGTATTAAGGGATGGGAAACTCGCCGCAAAGCTGAGAACGAACGACTCAAACGCGAAATTGCTGATATGGTTGTTCTGCTACAGGAATCCATGTCCAGCAAGGATGAGGCGGTCAACAATCTTTATGTTGTAGCAGAACGTTTAGACCGGATTCAGTCTTTAGTTGATTCAGTGGAAGAAGAAACAACAAACAATCCTTTGGGTTTGGTGCAGAAGTTTAAGCGCATCTGGCTGGCAATTAAAGAAATACTTTCCGAATAATGAACCTTTCATGAGTAAAAAATCATTACCGACTAAACCTAGTCAAGGTAAAACTAAGCTGGGAGAGCAAATCCGTAGCATCGCAGATCGCCTGAAACAGGAAACCGAAATTCAAATTAAGGCAACTTCTCGAATTTTGGGTGCAGCTGCCCAAATTAGTGAAAATCATGACCGACTAATTAATGAAGTCGTTGAAATGGTTGAGGAAGACCTTAACAACCAGGCTGATACGTCTCAAAGGCAAACTTATACGGTCGAAGCTCTGAAAATACAATATAAAACGTTAAAGGATGCAAAGGCTCACTTTAACTTGAAAGCCAACAGTTGGGATGCACTTGTTAATCAATTGAATACTCTATCGTTGCAATCGCCTGTAGCTGAAAATAGTCCTCAGCTAAGTCAAAACTTAAATGGAAAACAGGTAAATAATCATACAGAACTTGAAAGATTAACAGTTTTTTTAGAACCTGACGTTGCCCAAATGTTCCCAACTTCAGAAGCAGTAAACGAGGCTTTGCGTTTTTTGATTAGAGTTGCAAGTAAAAGTAACTAAAATTGCAATGCTTTTCAACTCAATCTCTTATCACAAGCGTTTCAATCCCTATTAGGGAGTAAGTGAAATTTCAACCAAAATATCTACCGATGCTATCATGAAATGCCCTTTGTTTCAATCCCTCATAGGGAGTCAATGAAATTTCAACGGTGTATGGTATAGATGTCATTGTTGCGAATACGTGTTTCAATCCCTCATAGGGAGTCAATGAAATTTCAACTCTATCCGAAAGTATGAAACGTCGGCTTAGTATTAATGTTTCAATCCCTCATAGGGAGTCAATGAAATTTCAACTTCCTCTCTGTTTATATCTCTGCATTCATATGTGCGATGCTGTTTCAATCCCTCATAGGGAGTCAATGAAATTTCAACGAGATGATCATAATCATTGAAATCCCGCCGCCAAGTTTCAATCCCTCATAGGGAGTCAATGAAATTTCAACTGTGCGAACTATGGGCTTCAAGGTACAGTTCATAAATGTTTCAATCCCTCATAGGGAGTCAATGAAATTTCAACGGAATGCATCTAAAGATAGCCCATGCAGAGATTCCCGTTTCAATCCCTCATAGGGAGTCAATGAAATTTCAACCAGCATTAACAGCCTCGGTGTTACTCTCATCTGCCAGTTTCAATCCCTCATAGGGAGTCAATGAAATTTCAACGTAGAAGCTTTAAAAACTACTGTTGGTACTCTTACAGGTTTCAATCCCTCATAGGGAGTCAATGAAATTTCAACTCAGAAGATATGGAAGATATATCAGGCTATAAGATGTTTCAATCCCTCATAGGGAGTCAATGAAATTTCAACTTTCTCTCGTACCTCGCACAGTTGTACGTTTGCACGTTTCAATCCCTCATAGGGAGTCAATGAAATTTCAACTGCGGAGGCTGAAGATCTAGTCTATATTTGATTTTCAAGGTTCTGTCGCGTGAATGAATTAATCGTACCATAGAAAATTGCAATACAGAAGTAAGCAAATGGCTAAAAAGCTTACGGTACAAGGCGCGCGGCTATTTTGATAGATACGTCGCTCAGAAGTCTTATACTAAAAGGCTTTGAGCCTTGTTCACCGAAATCTTATTTTGAACACCTACCCATCCGCGTATTCAGGAAGAAAAGCACTGTTTTTATCAAGTTATTACCACTAATGGAATTAACTTTTCATTAATGATACACGTGTAAACTAATTCTTTTCTATACCTTCAAAGCAGCAGAGCTTAGGGTTAAAATTCAGTAGGCAGGTAAAGCTACTTGCTGCTTTATTGCTCTATGAACATTTGTCCTCTAAAAAACTCAAAAGTTCCTCCTCAAACGCAGTCAAATACGGTCGCTTCAACTCCCCCAAACACTTCAAAAATGCCTGTACTGGTGCTTCTGAGGAGCCATTTTCCCGTATATTACGAATGCGATTGCCTTCGGCACTGCCCCTTGGGCAATCGCACAAGAGCTGCATCTGCTGACATTCTGAATCGGCACTACTTACAAGAATTTAAATTAGTACAATATTATATATTTTATGGATTTTGATTTACTATTTGCTGGAGCGATGCAAGGCACTACAAAAATTTATATTAAGTGAATTAAAAACAAAAACTATTTATTTACTAGTAGTGATAAATTAATTTTACTCAGCAGATGTAAAGCAACTAATTTGCTTGGGATGGAGGGTGCAATGTTCTATCTCAGTGCTATAGAGCGCAGTTGGGGCGGAAAATTAGGTTTAGCAATTGCAAGCTTATGTGCGATCACATTTTCTACAAATCGTGCCAACGCACAAATTACTCCCGATGGCACACTACCTGATAATTCTCGTGTGATAACACAGGATAATCTCACAACTATTGAAGCAGGAACTATTGAAGGAAGCAACTTGTTCCACAGCTTCAAGGATTTTTCTGTGCCAACTGGAAGTACAGCTTACTTCAATAATGCTCCAGATATTCAAAATATTATCAGCCGCGTAACAGGCGGTTCAATCTCTAATATTGATGGTTTAATTCGTGCTAATGGTACAGCTAATTTATTTCTGCTGAATCCTAATGGCATAATTTTTGGCCCCAATGCTCAATTAAACATTGGCGGATCTTTCTTAGCTAGTACAGCGAATAGTCTAAAGTTTGCCGATGGCATAGAATTTAGTGCTACCACACCCCAAAGCAAACCTTTGCTAACTATCAGTGTTCCTATTGGCTTGCAATACGGAGCGAATCCGGAAAGGATTTTAGTACAGGGAAATGGTCAAGGTAAAAGAATAACAACCGAGCTAATAGATACTGATTTTGGTTTGCGTGTGCCAGCAAATCAAACTTTAGCTTTAGTGGGCGGTGAGGTGGTGCTGGAAGGAGCAACCTTGAAGACTGCTGGGGGAAGAATTGAATTGGGGAGTGTAGCTAGCCCTGACATAGTTAGGCTAACCCCTTCCCAGAACGGCTTTTCCTTGAGCTATGAAGGTGTCTCAACATTCGGAGATATTCAACTGTCCCAACAGTCAGCAGTGGATGCTAGTGGAGAAGGTGCCGGTGATATCCAAGTTCGAGGCAGACGGTTGCTACTACGAGACGGTTCCACTATTGAGACCCTGACTTTGGGTTCAAAACCAGGAGGCACTTTTAATATCACTGCCTCTGAGTCGGTAGAGTTGATTGGTTCTAAAACCTTGGCTAATGGTCGTAAAGTAGGTAGCTTACTTTCTGCTCGAACTTACGGTGCTGGGTCTGCGGGAAGTTTGTCAATTACGACTGGGAGGTTGAGCCTTCAGGATGGGTCACAGGTAACAGCTTCTACTCATAGCGAGGGACAAGCAGGCCAAGTAACTGTAAATGCCTATGATTCTGTGCAAGTTATTGGGGAATCAGAAGATGGTGAAATTGCTACTAGCTTGCGTGCGACAGTCGAATCGGAAGCCACAGGAGATGGGGGAAATCTCTATGTTGAAACTAAGCAGTTGATTGTCCAAGGAGGGGCAGAGGTCACATCTGGTAACTTTGGTGCTGGAAAGGCAGGCAATGTAAGCATTCGGGCAAAAGAAGTGAGAGTGATTGGAACATCAGCCAAATATGGTGGTCAGTACCCTAGTTACATAAATGCTAATGTAAATCGACAAGCCACTGGTGAGGGGGGAAATGTAAATATTCAGACTGAACAACTGTTTGTAGAAGATGGGGCACAAATAGGTGCTGGCACTTTGGGCATAGGAGATGCAGGAATTTTAAATGTTCATGCTAGTGACTTAGTTAAAGTAAGCGGGCGGAGTAAAGATAACAGGTCTGGCAGCCAATTAGGCGCTAAAGTCAATCAATATGCCATCGGAAAGGGCGGAAATCTGACTATAGATACTAAACGCTTAATAGTCCAAGATGGAGCACAGATATCAACTGGCACTTCTGGCAAAGGTTCAGCCGGCAATTTGAGGGTGAATTCTTTAAATTCGGTAGAACTGATTGGAGCGGGAACAAATGCAGATGGTCAGGTTGTTAGCAGCGGTATTTTTAGTGAAGTCAATCAAGGAGCTACGGGATCTGGGGGAAATATAACCATCAAAACGGGAAGATTGATTATTCGGGATGGCGCTGAAGTAGGATCTGGTGCTTTTGGCAACGGCCCAGGCGGAACTGTGGAAGTAACTGCTTCCGAATCTGTGGAACTTTTTGGAAGACCAAAAAATGGTACTCGAAGTTTCGTGTTTAGTGACACTTTTGGTGCTGAAGCTGCTGGCAAAATCACAATTGCAACTAAGAGATTAGTTATCCAGGATGGGGCAGAGGTATCAGCTTCTACTTATGGTAGTGGTTCAGGGGGAACTGTGGAAGTAACCGCTTCAGAATCTATGGAAGTTATTGGTACCACAGCAAATGGTGAGTTTCCCAGCACCTTATCAGCTGCAACATTGGCTATCGGAAATGCCGGAGATTTGACTATTAAAACTGGACAGTTAAATGTTCGGGATGGGGCAGAGATTACTGTGAGCAGTATAGGTTCAGGCAAGGCAGGAAATCTAAAGGTACAAGCTCGCTCCATAAAACTGGATAATCAAGGAGCTGTTATTTCTACAACCAAATCAGGAAATGGCGGCAATATTGAGCTGCAAGCTCAAGACTTATTGCTGCTGCGCCGTAATAGTAATATCTCTACTAGCGCAGGCACGGCACAAGCTGGTGGAAATGGCGGTAATATCATTATTGATTCTCCATTCATTGTTGCTGTTCCAAGAGAAAATAGCGACATCACCGCCAATGCTTTTAGCGGCAGTGGTGGTACAGTCGCAATCAACGCAACTAACATCTTTGGTATGGTGGTGCGTAGTCGAGAAGACTTAGTGAGACTACTATCAACCAACGACCCCATCCAACTTGACACCCAAAAACTACCAACAAGTGACATCTCTGCAATTTCTCAGGCAAGTCCTACGTTAAGCGGTCAGGTAAATATAAATACACCTGATGTTGACCCCAGCCGGGGATTAGCGGAATTACCAGCAGAGGTTGTTGATGCTTCTGGATTAATTGCACAAGGCTGTGCCGCCCACAATGGAAAAATAGCTAGCCAATTTACAATCACCGGACGTGGCGGTTTACCACCTAATCCCAGCGAACTACTCAGTAGTGATGCAGTGTGGGAAGATGCTCGCCGTCCGTCTGTTATGGCTAATCGGCAGAACTTAAAGACTGCCACGCAACCATCTGAAGCATCTGCTGGCGTTGAAATTGTGCCAGCTGATAGTTGGAAGTTCAACAACAAGGGCGAAGTCGTTCTCACTGCCCAAGCAGTAAATACTCCTCAAACTTTTACTTCTAATCCAACTACCTGCCGTGTTCCCTAAAATTTTTCTTGGTATTAATTACTACTTATCTCGGCTGAGTCTTGTGTTACTGACTGGTATAGTATTAAGCATCTCTTGGCAACTCATGTTAAGAGCACAGACAATTGATGCGACTCAAACCTTTGGCAGCCAAAATGTAAATTCTCTGCAACTATTGCAACAGGGTTGGGAATTATACCAAAAAGAGAAATTTGCTGAAGCAGTAAAGGTTCTACAACAAGCTTCTCAAGCGTTAGAATCTCAAGGTGACAAGCTCAACCAAGCATTGGCATTGAACTATTTATCATTAGCAGCTCAACAATTGGGACAATGGCCTGAGGCAACCAAAGCGATTCGCAATGCGATCACCTCGCTTCACGCAGATAGTTTAACTTTATTACAAGCCAATTCAAACACCAGAGCTAAAGAGCATACATCAGTTTTAGCCCAAGCGTTCAACACTCAAGGTCAGTTGCAACTGGCGCTTGGGCAATCAGAAAAAGCTCTCACTAGTTGGGAACAAGCTCATAATGCCTATACCCAAATCAGCGATACTGCGGGGATTATT
>JAESGN010000655.1_pt1 | contig 20247 bp, 24 predicted proteins | sample 9269731 | NCBI WGS metagenome assembly JAESGN01 (sample SAMN15720683, study PRJNA650826) | algae metagenome | isolation source: Mojavia pulchra JT2-VF2 and co-occurring heterotrophs from desert soil | place: USA: Cadiz Valley, Joshua Tree National Park, CA | collected 1998-06-08
CAACTCACATAGCTGAACAAGGCCGCCGTCTGCCCATCCGCACCACGCATCCGCCGTCTCCCGCTAACAGGGACAGCGAATCACACCCGTCGTGACCAGCGCGACCGTTTTTCAGCAGCCTGCTAGAGCCGATGCTGGTCGACAAACGTGGTGGTGCCTGGGTCGAGCTCGACCGGACAGGCGAGCGCCTGGTCAGGAAAGACATCGGGCGCAAACTCGATGCCGAGCGCACGCGCCGCCACGACGTGATCCTCCGCCTCATCGCCGAGGAGGCTGAGGAAGGCCGGCTCTGCACCGCCAACGCCTTCGCGTCGAAGTTCGAGAACAAGCGCGGGCTCGGTGGCAAGGACAACATCCGCGAGCGGATCGGTGTCCTGGCCATGAAGGGCTACATCAAATACCGGCGCGAAGCGCGCGACCTCGGGCAGCCCTACACCAAGTCGAAGAACGGCTATCTCGTTGTCCAGGACATGCTCCTCGGCACTGGCGAGGAGACCATCGATCCGGAGACTGGCGAGATCATCCCGGCCACCGTCCGGGTGCTCCCGAGCCACTTCCAGTGCCCCCGGAGCGAGGCGCTGCTCGAGGTCGAGAACCCCGAGGTGTGGGTGCTGCACGACCCCGAGGAGCCCGCCTGATGGCCCTCTCGATGCGACTCCGCACTGACCGAAACTGCGCCCGAAACTGCGCAGTTTCGGTCCGAATCTGCTCCCCTGCCAAAACTACGAAACTGTTTTTCGTCAATCAGATCAACGGCTTCTGGCCGAAAGCAGTTCCGCGTAACGAATCTGTCCGAAACTGCTCCGAAACTGCTTTTTCTGACGTGAAATCAGTTACTTGGAGCAGTTTGGCAGATTCGGTTTTTCGCCTCCCCCCTACGGGGGGTGTGCGTGCGCGCCTCAACGGCGCGAGCACACCACACCTCGGGCGACCGGGTTGGGCGCGTGGGCCGCCCACGCTGGGGCCACCCGACCCTAAGCCGGGCAGCGACGGCGAGCTCCGCCAAGAACCGCGCCGTCGCTGCCCTCACCAAGATCATCCCCTCTCGGAGACCACCATGGCACCCGCGACTCTCACCATGCCCGCCGCCCATGCAAGCGGCCCGCCCATCGCCCTCCCGCCCGCGATCAGCCTGGCGCATCACGCCGTGCTCGCCCTGGATCTCGGCACTACCACCGGCTGGGCGCTGCGTTCGCGTGACGGCGGCATCACCTCCGGCACCATGACCTTCAAGCCGACCCGCTTCGAGGGTGGCGGGATGCGATTCCTGCGCTTCCGCGGATGGCTGGCCGAGGTCGCCGCCCTGTCCGGCGGTGTGGCGCGTATCGTGTTCGAGGAAGTGCGCGCCCATGCCGGGACGGACGCGGCGCACATCTATGGCGGCTTCCTCGGCACCCTGACCGCCTGGTGCGAGGAGCACGAGGTCCCCTACGAGGGCGTCCCGGTCGGCACGATCAAGCGCTACGCCACCGGCAAGGGCAACGCCGACAAGGCGAAGATGGTCGCTGCCATCCAGGCCCGCGGCTTCGCGCCGGCAGACGACAACGAGGCGGATGCGATCGCGCTCCTGTTGTGGGCAACCGAGCCCACCGGAGGCCGTGCATGAGGCTCCCTGGCGCACCGCTGCCGCCCCGCTCGTGCCTCGACCGCGGGACGCGTAGCCCGACCAACGACAGCGAGGTGAACGCCATGCGCGCGGCCGCCTGGCATCGGCACGGCGTGGCCGCGCTGCCTGTCGCCGACATCACGGACGACTGGCTCCGTCAGGCCATCACCAACGAGGCCAACCGACGCTGGGGGCGTCGCAACGGGGCGAGCCACAATGGCAGGTAAGCGGAAGCCCAAGGCGTCGAAGCCGAAGCACGACGATCTGGCGAAGCCCTCGAAGTGGCGACTGCAACACGGCGGCTTCTCCGAGCCGGTCCGCGACGCGGATCCGGACACCGGCTCACCCGTCGCCCATCGTCGTGCCGTCGACACGCTCGGGCTGATGCTGGCCAATGGCAGCATCACGCCGCAGATGCATGAGGCCGGGGCGATGTTCCGTGTGACCTTCCGCCTCGCCGCACTGGACGGCATGCGCACTACGCAGTTGCTCCGCATCCAGGGCGGTGGCGCCGACCTGCTGGGCGAACGCCAGGCTGCGGCACGGCGTCGGTTGGCCGCGGCCCTGGACCTGTTCGGTGGCGCGGACAGCGCCGGCGGAAGCTGCCTGTGGCACGTGCTCGGCCTCGAATGCTCCCTGCGGGAATGGGCACTGCGGCAGAGATGGTCGGGACGTCCGGTTCATCACGTGCAGGCGCAGGGCATCCTGCTCACGGCGCTCGGCGTGCTGGCGGCCCATTATGGCCTGCAACCGCGCGAGCGTGCCGCGTGAGCCTCAGCCCAGGGCGGCCTTCAGGTCGGTCATAGTGGCCATCAGCGTCATTGGGTCGATCGGTGACGGCGCAAAGCCGCAGGCCTGGTAAAAGCGCTGGGCGTCTGCGTTCAGGGCCTGCACCAACACGCCGCGCACCGCCAGCACCTCGCTGGCCTGCAGCACGCGCAAGACCGCATCCCGCAGCAGGGCCCGCCCGATGCCCTGGCCGTGCAGGCTGCGGTCCACCGCCAGTCGGCCCAGCATCGCCATCGGGACCGGGTCTGGCATGTTCCGCTTCACACGGCCTGGAGCGGCGGTCACGGCCACAGCCCCCGCCGCCAGGCAGTAGAACCCCACCACGAAGCCGGCGCGGCACACCACGAAGGTCCGTGATGCGCCGGCCGCCTGATTCGCCCGCGCACGCCGCCGTAGCCAGTCATCGAGCGTGGCCTCGCCGCTATCGAACAACGCCAGGTCGTGCGTGTCGTCGAGCGGCGTCGGCGCGCTTAGCCGTTCGGCACTCACTCCCACGGAGGCGCGGTTTCCAGCAGCTTGCGAAGCCGGCCGTTCGGGTTGGGCGGCGCGTCGAGTAGCGCCTGGAACTTGGCGTACGCAGCCGGCTGGGTGCGGAACAGCGTGCGGTCGAGAATGGCGTCGGTCGCAGCGCGGCGCGCAGCCTCTAGCATGAACTCGGAGCGCGACTTCCCCGAGAGCACGGCGGCCTGGTCGATCAGGGCGCGCTCCTCGGGCCGGACGCGGATGTTGATCGCGCCGACGGTGATGGCGGGCTGGGCCTTCGCCGGGCGGCGGGTCGGGGTGGTGATGCGCTTGGCGGGTGTGGGCATGGTGGCCTCCGGGGCTGCTTCTACGATTCTGTATGGACATTGTCCACCACGCAGTCGCGGCGCTGCTGAAACCCGATTGCGGCACCGGAACCAGAAAGGATAGTGTTTCGACAGTCGTTGAATTGCGACCGCAGCCGAGTGGCTCCCGAGCCACCGGCCCGCTGATCAGCCACGGTGGCTCTCGAGCCGATGGTTCCTTCCGGGCCCCGCTGTATGCGGGGGGCGGAAGCGCGCAAGGTCGCTAGCGCCAGGCTGAAAATATGGGTTGCGGTTTGCAGCCTTGGCCCACCGCCTCAAACGGTTAGCTGCAAACCATCGCCGCGCCGCGGCCCTGCAAACCACCTGCAAACCGGATGGCATCATGACGCTTCCCTGGATGGCGGCGAAGATCCTGCTGCGTCCGGTGGCGGAGCTGCGCCCGCATGCCGGGAACGCTCGCGTGCACAGCGCCGAGCAGCTGGAGCAGATCAAGTCCAGCATGCTGGCTTTCGGCTTCACCAACCCGCTGCTGGTGGATGAGGAAGGCGTGCTGATCGCCGGCCATGGTCGCCTCGAGGCGGCGTCCGCACTCGGCATGGCGAAGGTGCCGGTGATCGTGGTGCGGCACTTGTCCGCCGCGCAGAAGGAGGCGCTGCGGCTCGCCGACAACCGCATCGCGGAGAACGCGACCTGGGACCAGGCGCTGCTGCGTGACGCGCTGGCCGCGGTGCAGGCGGCGCAGGACATCGACCTCCCCGCGCTCGGCTTCTCGGCGGATGAGCTCGCGGACATCCTCGCGGCGGCTGGAGATGCCGTGTCCGACGGCGACGCGCCCGAGGCACTGTCCGCGGATCCCGCCGAGGGGGGCGGCGCGACTGGCGCGGCGGATGCGGAGGAGACGGCGGAGGATCCCGCCGACGCCGATCCGGAGCCGCCGCGCCAGGCCGTCACCCGTCCCGGCGATCTCTGGCTGCTGGGCGACCACCGCCTTCTGTGCGGCGACAGCACCGACACGGCCAGCGTGGCGCGCGTGATGGGTGAGGACCGCGCGGCGCTGCTCTTCACGAGCCCGCCCTACGGGAACCAGCGGGACTACACGACCGGCGGCGTCACGGATTGGGACGCGCTGATGCAGGGCGTGTTTCAGCATCTCGACGCTGCTATGCGTCCGGACGGCCAAGTGCTGGTGAACCTCGGGCTGATCCATCGCGACAATGAATGGCAGCCCTATTGGTCCGGCTGGCTCGACTGGATGCGCGGCCGCGGCTGGCGCCGGTTCGGGCTCTACACCTGGGACCAGGGGCCCGGCCTTCCCGGCGACTGGAACGGGCGGCTGTCGCCCGCATTCGAGCTTCTGTTCCACTTCAATCGGGAATCCCGCCGCCCGAACAAGATCATCCCCTGCCGTTGGGCTGGGCACGTCAACTCCGAGAAGGGTGGCCTCCGCGCGAAGGACGGCACCGTCGGCGAATGGCAGCACGCCGGCCAGGGCGTCCAAGAGACCCGGATCCCGGACAACGTGCTGCGCATCACCCGGCACAAGGCCCGCGGCATCGAGACGGAGCATCCCGCGGTGTTCCCCGTCGCGCTGCCTGACTTCCTGATGCGCGCCTATGCCGACGACGGCGACGTGGTGTTCGAACCCTTCGCTGGCGCCGGCACCACCATCATCGCCGGCCAGCGGACCGGCCGCCGCGTGCGGGTGATCGAGCTCGCGCCGGCCTATGTCGATCTGGCCGTGGCCCGGTGGCGCATGCTGCATCCTGACCTGCCGGTGACGCTGGCGGACGACGGTCGCGATTACGACGCCGTGGCCGCGGCGAGGCAGGAGGTCACCGCCAGTGCAGCCTGATCTCGTCGTTTCCGCTCTGCCGGTCGCTTCCCTCGTGCCCTATGCCGAAAACGCGCGCACGCATTCGCCGTCGCAGGTAGCGCAGATCGCGGCCTCCATCGCCGAGTTCGGCTTCGTGAACCCGGTGCTGGTCGATGCCGAGGGCGTGCTAATCGCCGGCCACGGCCGCGTCATGGCGGCAAAGCAGCTCGGGCTGGCCGCCGTGCCGGTGCTGCGGCTTGGCCATCTGTCCCCGCCGCAGGCGCGTGCCCTGCGCCTGGCCGACAACCAGATCGCGTTGAACTCGGGCTGGGACGAAGCGCTGCTGACCGCCGAGATCGCGCGCATTCGCGACGAGGCGGTGGTCGACCTGGACGTGCTCGGCTTCTCCGGCATGGAATTGGACCGACTGCTGGCCGCCGCTGATGCTGGCCTCGGCGATGATGCCGACGAGGCGCCGCCGCTACCGGCGATCCCCGTCACGCGCACCGGTGATCTCTGGCGCTGCGGCGATCACCGGGTGCTGTGCGGCGACGCGACAAAGCTGGCGGACGTTCAGCGCGCCCTCGGCGCTGGCCACCTGGCGGACATGGGCTTCGTCGATCCGCCCTATAATGTCGCCTACGAAGGCGGCACCGCGGCCAAGATGACCATCGCCAACGACGCGCTCGGCGGCGGCTTTCCCGAGTTCCTGCGCCCCGCGCTGGCCAACCTGCTCTCGGTCACCAAGGGCGCTTGCTACGTCTGCATGTCCTCCTCCGAGTGGCCGACGCTGCATCGGGTCTGGCAGGAGGCGGGCGGCAAATGGTCCAGCACCATCATCTGGGCGAAGAACACCTTCGCGCTCGGCCGCGCCGACTACCACCAGCAATTCGAGGCGATGCTGTACGGCTGGAAGGCCGGCGCGCAGCACTACTGGTGCGGCGCGCGCGACCAGGGGAATGTTTGGCACTTCGACAAGCCGGCCCGCAACGACCTGCATCCCACCATGAAGCCGGTGGCGCTGGTCGAGCGCGCGATCCGCAACAGCAGCAAGCCGCGGGACACGGTGCTAGACTGCTTCGGCGGGTCGGGCACCACGATGATCGCGGCGGAGCGCACGGGACGTCGCGCAGTGCTGCTGGAGATCGATCCCGCCTATGCCGACGTGATCGTGCGGCGGTGGCAGGAGACCACCGGCGAAGCCGCCGTGCTGAAGGGCGATGATCGCATCTTCGCCGATGTCGCCGCGGCCCGCGGCATTGTCGATCATGATGTGATCCAGACCGCCGAATCATAGCAGTCTCACGACGCTGCATCTTGCTTGGCTCGTGCGCGCCACAGCGCGAATGGTCCGTCATACGCAGAGCACCCCGCCCTGCACCAAGACGGAGACGACCATGACCGATCGCGAAGCCCGCGCCGCCCGCAACCAGGAAAACAGCCTGGCCGCCTTCCTGGCGAAGAAGGCGGAATTCGATGCCCTTCTCGCGGAACTCACCCAGGCCAGCGCGGACCATTTCGGCGCGGACCCTGAGACGGTGCTTTGGGGCGAAGCGGCCTGGCTTTCGGATGCCACCGCGAAGCTGAAGGACATCGCGGACCAGCATTTCCGCCGGGGCGAATACGAAGCCTGAAGCGGACCACTCCCGCACCGCCCCGACCGGCGAGGCCGGCGGGGCTCCCGGCAGTAGGGGCCGATGACCGGCACCCGGAACCGGAGACCACCACGATGACCAAGCTTTCCGACAGCCAGCGCGTGATTCTCAGCGCCGCCGCGCAGCACGAGATGGGCCTCGCCCGCGCGCCGAAGACCCTGCCGGTTGCCGCGCGCAACGCGGTCTTCCGCAGCCTGATCAAGAACAACCTGCTCACCGAGATCAACGCCCCGCGCGAGCATGTCGGGCTCGGCTGGCGGCAGGATGAGGACGGCACCTGGATCGTGGCGCGCATCACCGACGAGGGGCTGCGCGCGATCGGCATCGACCCGAACGAGGGCGACGCGGAGGCCGGCGAGCCCGACTGCTCCGGCATCGAGGGTAGCGTGCCCGACACGGCGCCCGCGGGCGCGGACGACGCCGCCGAGGGGGATGCCTCCGCGGAGGAAGCCGAACCCGCCCAGGGCGTGCCCACACCCGCCCCGCGCGCGAGCCTGCGCGACGCCGCCGCGGCGGTTCTGGTTGCCTGGGACGCCAGCCCGGCGCAGGACGCGACCGACAACCCGATCAGCCGCGCCATCGAGGCCCTCCGCGCCGCCCTCGCCGGCAAGCCCGCCCGCACCGCCCGCGAGCCGGGTGCGCCGCGCAAGCCTCGCGAGGGCACCAAGCAGGAGCAGGTGCTGGCCATGCTGCGCCGCCCCGAGGGCGCCACGGTCGCGCAGATCGCCGAGGCGACGGGCTGGGCGCAGCACACGGTCCGCGGCTTCTTCGCCGGGCTGAAGAAGAAGGGCCACGCGGTCGAGGTGCGCGAGCGCATCCGCCAGGTCGGCCCGAACAAGACCGGCGCGAAGGGGTCCTTCACCGTCTATGCCTTGGCGGAGTGAAGCGCCTCAGCCACAGCATCGAACATCATCGGAAGCGCCGGGGATCATCCAGATTCCCGGCGCTTTATCGAGTTGGCTGCGCTCCGACACAGCGCGAATCGTCCGTCACGCGCAGGGGCATCCCGCCCCGCCAGACGGAGACGACGATGAGCACCAGCACCCTCCCGCATGAGACTGCCGAAGGCCCGCAGGACCGCGCCGCCTGGCAGCAGCTTCTCGCCACAGCGCCCCGCAGCACCGACAGCGTGGGCCGCGCCACCATCCAGGTCTGCACCGCCAGCGACGGGCGCGGGATCTTCGCCACGGTGGAATACGCCACCTGGCAGACCGAGAAGGAGGAGGGCTGATGCCCTCCGAGCGCCGCTGGATCATCCTGGCGCAGGATGGCCGGCACGTGACCATGGGCCGCGCCGCGCCGCCCAGCGAGGCGGAGGTCGAAGCCGCCGCCGCGGCGCTTGTAGCGCAGGGGCTGGCCGGCTGGCTTGCGACGCTGGACGGGAACTACTGGTCGCGCCGCCGCGTGGTCCTCGCACCGGTGCAGATGCTCGGCGACGGCGCCACGCTGGATTGGCCCGCTGCCATCACCGCCTTTGAAGCCGCCCGCCAGCGCGCCCTTCGTCCCCTCTGAGAAGGCCGGCATCGCCATCACGCGCGGCGGCTTGCGGGCCCCCATCGCGGCTCCGCGATGGGAGGCAGAGTCGCCGCCATGCCGGAAATGACCGCCTCCACGCGCGAGGCCGCGCGCCGCCTCGGCGTCAGCGACACCGCCATCCACAAGGCCGAACGGGCCGGCCGCATCGCCCGCGAGCCGGACGGCAGTTGGGACATCGACAAGACCCGACGCCGCCTGACCGAGACTGCCGATCCCGCACGCTCGCCCCTGGCCAGCGGCGCCGGCGCCGAGGGCACGCCCTTCGCCCGGCTGAAAGTGGCGCAGCTCGCGCTGAAGGTGGAGGCGCAGCGCCTCTCGCTGGATGAGACCAAGCGACGGCTGGTCGATGTCACCGAGGCTAATGCCGCGCTGGACGAAATCGGCAGCACGATGCGCGACGCGCTGCTGAACTGGCCCGCCCGCGTCTCCGGCCTGATCGCGGCCGAGATCAGCGTCGACCCGCATCTGCTGCAGACCATCCTGCAGAGCCACATCAACGACCTGCTGACGGAGGCGGCCGATCGCTTCGATCCAGCAGGCCTCGGAGGGGACCGGTCTTCGCAGCCGTGAGCATGTGCGCCGCCGTGTCGGCGCGATGCTGCGCCCGCCGCCGCAGCTCACCGTCTCGGAATGGGCCGAGCGCCACCGCATGCTGGGCAGCCGCGCCTCGGCGGAGCCCGGCCCCTGGCGGACCAGCCGCACGCCCTACCTGAAGGACGTGATGGACGCGCTCTCGGCGGTGCATCCCGCCCGGCGCGTCGTCTTCATGAAGGGTGCGCAGGTCGGCGCCACCGAGAGCGGCAACAACTGGCTCGGCTACATCATGCATCACGTGCCGGCACCCGCCCTGGCGGTGCAGCCGACCGTGGAGCTGGCCAAGCGCTTCTCGCGCCAGCGCATCGACCCACTGCTGGAGGAAACCCCGGCGCTGCGGGAACGGGTGGCGCCGGCCCGCGCGCGCGACAGCGGCAACACCATGCTGTCGAAGGAATTCCCCGGCGGCATCCTGGTGCTCACGGGCGCCAACAGCGCGGTCGGGCTGCGCTCGATGACGGCGCGGTTCCTGTTCCTGGACGAGGTGGATGCCTATCCCGGCGACGTTGCCGGCGAAGGTGACCCCATTGCCCTGGCCGAGGCCCGCGCCCGCACCTTCGGTTGGCGGCGCAAGGCCTTCCTGGTCTCGACGCCCACCATCGCCGGCCGTAGCCGGATCGAGCGCGAGTATCTCGCCTCCGACCAGCGGCGCTTCTTCGTGCCGTGCACGGCCTGCGGCGAGATGCAGTGGCTGCGCTTCGAGCGGCTGCTCTGGGAGAAGGGGGCGCCGGAGACGGCTCGGTATCACTGCACCGCCTGTGACCACCCCATGCAGGAGCACGACAAGACCGCCATGCTCGGCGGCGGCGAATGGCGCGCGACGGCCGAGGGCCAGGATCCGCACACCATCGGCTTCCACATTTCGGCGCTCTACTCGCCGGTGGGCTGGCTCTCCTGGGAGCAGATCGCCCGCGATTGGGAGGCCGCCCAGGGCAAGCCCGAGGACATCAAGACCTTCAAGAACACGGTCCTCGGCGAGACCTGGCAGGAGCAGGGCGAGGCGCCGGATTGGGAGCGGCTCGTCGAGCGCCGCGAAGATTTCGTCATGGGCGTGGTGCCGACCGGCGCCTTGGTGCTCACCGCCGGCGTGGACGTCCAGGACGACCGCCTCGAATGCGACGTCTGGGGCTGGGCGGAGGGCTTCTCCTCCTGGCTCGTCGATCACGTGGTGATCCCCGGCAGCCCGAGGGACCGCGAGCCCTGGGACGAACTGGCTCGGGTGCTGGCGCGCGACTGGCCCCGCCATGGCGCTGGCGCGATGCGCATCGCCCGGCTCTGCGTCGATACCGGCGGCCGGGACACCGCCGCCGTCTATGGCCACCTCCGGCGGCTGCGGGATCCGCGCATCGCCCCGACGAAGGGGATCGATGGCTGGAACCGGGCGCAACCCGTCCAGGGCCCGACGCCGGTGGACGCGCTGGTCAACGGCCAGAAGCTGCGCCGCGGCCTCAAGCTGTGGACCGTCTCGGTCTCGACCTGGAAGGCAGACCTCTATCGCCGGCTCTGGCTCGGCCGCGGCGACGCGGAGGAGCTGCCGCCCGGCTGGGTGCATCTGCCGCGCGCGATCGACGTCGAATGGGTCAAGCAGCTGGTCGCCGAGCAGCTGCGCACCACCAAGGATCGCCGCGGCTTTGCCCGGCAGGAATGGGCCAAGCTGCGCGAGCGGAACGAGGCGCTGGACTGCGCCGTGCTGGCCCGCGCCGCGCTCTGGCTGCTCGGCGCCGATCGCTATGGCGAGCGGTTTTGGCAGCAGCTGCGCGACCAGATCGCCGATGCACCGCTTCTGCCGAGCGAACTTCCCACCGCAGGGAATGTCGCTGATCCATCACCACCATCGCAGGCCGCGCGGGCGCAGGCGCTCGACGCCCAGCGCCCGCGGGGTTGGCTGGCGCCGCGCAGTGGCTGGCTTCGCTGAAGGAGGACGACCATGGACCCGACCGTCCTCGCCTGGGCGCTGGCGCAGCCTGCCGGCACCCGCGCCGCCGTCCTGGCCGCGGCCTTCACCGGCGGCACCACGCGCGTGACCTTCGACGGCCGCACCGTGGAATACCGCTCGCTGGATGAACTCGGCCGCGCGCTGTCGGTGCTGCACGGCGCCGAGAACGCTGCCGCGCGCCGTCCCAACGTCACCTTCGCCAGCTTCTCGCGCGAGGGCAGCAGGTGATGGGCCGCCTTCGCGATGCCTGGCACGCCCTGCGCGGCTATGCCGCCGCGCAGGACAGCCGCGCCTCGAGCTGGGCGGCATCGGGCGGCAGCGCCACGGCCGAGGTGGGTGCCGCCGCGCCCACCGTGGCGCGCCGGGCCCGCGACGCCGTCCGCAACGACCCCTACGCCGCCCGCATCGTCGATCTCTGGACCGGCAACGCGGTGGGCGCCGGCATCACCACCCGCTGGCCGGACAAGCCCCACGCTGAGGCCTGGCGCCGCTGGTCCGACAGCACCGCCTGCGATGCCGAGGGCCGGCTCGACCTTTATGGCCTCCAGGCGCTGGTCATGCGTGCCGTGGTGGAGAGCGGCGAATGCTTCGTGCGCCTGCTGCCGGCTGACATCACGCCGGCGAACCCGATTGGGCTGCGGCTGCAGGTGCTGGAAAGCGACCACCTCGACACGGCGCGGCAGGGCGTCATCGACGGCGTCCCCACGCTGCAGGGCATCGGGCTGGGTGAGGCTGGCGAGCCGGTGGGCTATTGGCTGCATCGCGTGCACCCGTGCGCGTCCTGGGTCCTGCCCGGGGGCACCACCTGGCTCAGCAGCCAGCGCGTCCCCGCCCGCGACGTGCTGCACATCTATCGCAAGCGCAGGCCCGGCCAGCTGCGCGACGTGTCGTGGCTGGCACCGGTGCTGACCCGACTGCGGGATCTCAGCGACTACGAGGCCGCCCTGCTCATGAAGGCCAAGATCGAGGCCTGCCTGGCGGCGGTCGTCTCCGAGGATGGCGACGACGCCATGACGGGCCCGGCGTCTGGCCTGCTGCGCGATGCCCAGGGCCGCACCGTCGAGAGCTTCGAGCCGGGGATGATCCTGTATCGCCGCGGCATGGGCAGCGTGGAGGTGGTGAACCCGAGCGGCGGTGGCAGCCACGCTGCCTTCGCTCGCCGCGCGCTGGAAGCCTCCGCGGTGGGCACCGGCCTGACCTACGACCAGGTCGCGGGCGACCTGACCCAGGCGAACTACTCCTCGCTTCGGGCCGGTAAGATCGAATTCCGCCGCCTGTGCGAGCAGGTGCAGTACGGCATGCTGATCCCGATGCTGGTGCGGCCCATCGCGGACCGATTCCACGCCCAGGGCGCGCTGCTCGGGCTGTGGGGTGCCGAGATCCCGGAGGGCCTGTCCCACGTCCCGCCCGCACACGAGATGATCGATCCGCTCAAGGACACCACGGCGCTCATCGCGCAGGTCCGTGCCGGCTTCGTGCCGCAGCCCGAGGCGGTCGGCGCCTTCGGCTACGACTTCCGCCAAGTCGTCGAGATGATCCGCGAGGCCAATGCCCTGCTCGACGAGGCGGGCCTCTCGCTGGACAGCGATCCGCGCCGCGTCGCGAAGTCCGGCGCCGCACAGGATGCGGCCCAGCTCGCCGCCATCGAGATCGCCGCCACCGGCGCTGCTTCGCCGCGTGCGGATGCGGGCGCTGCCCCCAATCCAGGAGCATCCCAATGATCGCAGGGGCCTACGACTGGACCGACGACATGCTCAAGATCAAGAGCATGCAGAAGAAGTTCCGCGACAGCTTCAACGGCACCGAGATCAACCCAGCGCGGTGGGAGATCGCGGCGACCGGCGGCGGCATCACCCACACCGTCGCCGACGGCGCGGTGACAATCTCCACCGGCACCACGCTCGACGATGAGCTGACGCTCACCAGCCGCACCACTTTCACCATCCCGCTCCGGGTCATGGTGGCGGTGAATATGAGCCAGCGCATCGTCGGCCAGTCGGTGTGGCTCGAGCTCGTCAGCATCGATTCCACCACCGCCCAGCCGGATGGGCGCAGCGCGGCGGCCTGGCGGCTGGACGGCGCCAGCCCAACGCTCGCCAACTACGAGGTGGGGAGCGAGGGCGCGCCCCGCCTCGGCAGCGCCTCGGGCAGCACCATCCCGACCACGGCGCCCGCGGGCTGGTCCGTGCTGGAGATCGAGCCGACCAACGACGAGTGCTACTTCCACGGCCGGCTGCTCGACACCACGGCGGCGCGCTCGAACTCCTACGTCCGCCACCAGCAGATTCCCGAGCCGAATGCGCTGTATCGGTTCCGGATCCGGGTGCGGAACCGGCAGGTCATCAACGGCATCTCGGCGGTGGCCAACAACGGCAGTGGCGCAGTGCGCATCACCCGCGCGGCGCATGGCTTCGCGACGAACGATGTGGTCACGGTGGCGGACGTGTCGGGCGTGCCCGGGGCGAACGGCAGCTTCACCATCACGGTCATCGACGCCAACAGCTTTGACCTGGTGGGCTCAACCTTCAGCGGCGCCTATCTCAACACCGGCTGGGCCTCGGTCAGCCGCAACCTGGCGCCGGCCTCGAATACCGACATCAGGGTCCAGTTCGTCACCATCGCCGACTATGCCGAGCTGACGACGGAGATCACCGCCGGCCGCGGCCAGTCGGTCGCTGGCCAGGGGCTGGGCGTGAACGTGCTCAGCACCATCCCGCCGGCGGTCACGCCGGTGGGTGGCCAGGCGCGCAACACGGCCGGCGCCGTGCCGGTGCTGGCCGCCACTGGCTACTCGGCCAACCCGATTGCCGTCACGACAGCGCGTGGTGTGGATCTGCTGGCGACGCTGATCGGCGCGCTGGTCACCAAGCCCTATGCCATCCCTGAGGCCGACTGGCAGACCGCGGCCGCGGCGGGCGGGATCATCACGACCACCGACGTGGTGCTCCGGGCGGCGGCTGCGGCCGGCATCCGCAACTACGTGACCTCGATCGACCTCCGCAACGCGCATCCGACGGTGGCGACCGAGGTGGTGATCAAGGATGGGGCGACGGTGATCTGGCGGCAGTTGCTGGCGGCGGCGATGCCGACGCCGGTCGAGATCACCTTCCCGACGCCGCTGCGCGGCACCGCGGCCACGACGATGAACGTCGCCTGCATCACCACCGGCGCGCAGGTCTACGTCAACGCGCAGGGCTTCGCCGCGCCGTAAGGCGCCGCCCCAGGAGCATCCCATGACAGAGCCGATTGACCCGGGCGGGGGCTCCCCCGCGCCGGAGGCCACGCCATTGCCCGATCGACTGCCCATCGCTGGGCAGTCGATCGCCGCCTGCCGCGCCCTGGCCGCGCCCGTTACCGTCGACCGTGCCGCGCGCACCGTCGAGGTGGTGTGGTCCACCGGCGCCCGCGCGCGGAACTTCGTGCCCCCGCTCGGTCCTATCATCGAGGAGCTCGACATGCGGCCGGAGGCGGTGCGCATGGACGCGCTGCGCTCGGGCCGCGCGCCCGTCCTCGACACGCACCGCCGCGCCGGGACGCGGGATGTGCTCGGCCGCGTCACCGCCGCCCGCCTCGAGGCCGGCCGCGGCTACGCCACGCTCCAGTTCAGCGGCGCGGACGACGTCGAGCAGGTCTGGCAGCGCGTCGCGGACGGCACGCTGCAGTCCGTCAGCGTCGGCTATCGCGTTCATCGCTACGAGCCCCGGCCCGACGCCGCCACCGGCCAGACCATCCACCGTGCCGTGGATTGGGAGCCCTACGAGATCTCGATCGTGCCGGTGCCGGTGGACGGCTTGGCCGTGGTCCGTGGCGAGGGGGATCAGGGCACCCCCGCCACCGCCATCGAACCCGCCCTGACCATCCCCGAGGAAACACCCATGCCCGAGACGACGCCGGCTTCGCCGGATCCCGCGCCGGCGCCGCCCGCGCCGCCCAGCACCCCGCCCCAGGAGAGCCCCGTGACCACCACCGCCCCGCCGGAACCCACCCGCGCCGCGCCGACCCCGCCCGATCTCGACGCCATCCGCGCCGAGGCGGACCGCGCCGCCGTCGAGCGCATCGCCGCCTATGAGCCGGTGCTGGCCGGCGCCCGTGGCCTGGTGACCCCCGACATGCTCGACGCCATGCGCGAGGCCGCCATCCGCGACCGCATCTCGCCCGAGGTGCTGCGTGGCCGCCTGTGGGACGCCTTCGCCCAGAGCGCGCCGCGTCCCTCCCTGCCGGCGAGCCCGGAGACCGGCCCCGGCCAGGACGACCCGGCCAGCCTGCTCGACGCCATGGCCGAGGCGCTCGCCGCCCGCTCCATGCCCGGCTACCACGCGCCCAGCACGGGCCCCGGCGCCGGCCGCCACGTCGAGTTCATGGGTTGGCGCCCCTCCGACATGATGGGCGAACTGCTCCGCGCCCGCGGCGAGCGCAACATCCCCCGCAACCCGACCATCCTGGCCGAGCGCGCCTTCCACACCACCAGCGACTTCCCCGCGCTGCTCTCGGCCGCGGCCAACAAGATGCTGCTCGCGGCCTACGCCCCGGCGCAGCCGACCTATCGCACGCTGTTCCTCCGCCGCGATTTTCGGGACTTCAAGCCGCACCGCCACCTGCGCGTGGGGGATTTCCCCAACCTCGTAGCGCTGTCCGAGAACGGCGAGATCCAGGCCGGCACCATGTCGGAAAGCCAGGAGCTGGTGTTCCTGCAGACCTTCGCGCGGCGCATCCGCGTCACGCGGCAGATGCTGGTCAACGACGACCTCGGCGCCTTCACCGACTTCGCCAGCATGATCGGCCGGCGCGTCGCCGACTTCGAGAACGCCACGGCCTATGCGCTGGTGAACAGCGCCACCGGCGACGGCCCGACGCTGGTGACCGGCGCGGCGCCGGTCTTTGCCACCGGCGCCGCGCGGCTGAATAAGGCCACCGCCGGCACGCTGCTCGACCTGGGCAATCTCGCGCTGGGGCGTGCAGCGGTCATGCGCCAGCGGACGCTGGACGGGCTGCCCATCGCGGTGGGCTCCCAGATGCGCCTGCTGGTCGGGCCGAACCAGGAGCTCGCCGCGCGGCAGCTCACCGTCTCGGTGCAGGCGACGCAGACCAGCAACGCCAACGTCTACGCGGGCTTCGTGCAGCCACTCGTCGAGCCGCTGATCCCGGCCAACCGCTGGTACCTGTTCTCCGATCCCTTCGCGGCACCGGTCTATGTCTACGGCTACCTCAACGGGGCAGAAGGGCCGCAGGTCACCACCGGCAACGTCCAGGGCGTGGATGGCGTCGAGGTCAGCGTGATCTTCGACTTCGGCGTCGGCGCAATCGACTGGCGCGGCGCCTGGTTCAATCCGGGCACCTGATCCCGGCTCCTCTCTCCCATCGTGAACCGATGCAGAGGGCGTCCTTCGGGACGCCTTCTGCCTTTCTGGAGACCTCATCCCCATGCGCAACTATGTCCAGCCGGGCAACAGCCTGGCCATTGCCGTCCCCTATGCGGGCGGCATCCTCTCCGGCCAGGGCGTGCTCGTCGGCGCGCTCTTCGGCGTGGCCGCCGTCGATGGCGCGCAGAACGCCGTCATCGAGGCTGCCACCCAGGGCGTCTTCGACATCACCAAGGAGCCGGCGCTCGCCATCACCGCCGGTGCCCGCGTCTTCTGGGACAACACCAACCGCCGCATCACCACCACCGCCACCGGCAATTTCCAGGTCGGCATCGCCAGCCTGGCGGCGCTGGCCGCGGACACCACCGTCCGCGTCTGGCTCAACCGCGTGCCGGCGCTCGGCACGTGAGCTCGGGCCCCAAGGCGATGGATCCGAAGGCGACGCGGGGCTATCGCAACCGCAATCCGGGAAACATCGAGCACGTCCCGGCCAACAAGTGGCAGGGGCTGGCCGATCCCCCCTCGGACGGCCGCTTCTGCCGCTTCACCAGCCATGAGTTCGGCATCCGCGCGCTGGCTGCGCTGCTGGTCACCTACCAGGACCGGCACAAGCTGCGGACGCCTCGCGCGATCATCGAGCGCTGGGCGCCCAAGGTGGAGAACGACACCGCCGCGTACATCGCCGTGGTGGCGCAGCGCATTGGCGTCGGGCCGGACGATGCGATCGACCTGCATCGGCACGATCACCTGCGCCCGCTGGTCGAGGCCATCATCCACCATGAATGCGCGGGGCTGGCCTATCCGGCCGGCGTCATCGATCGGGCGCTGACGCTCGCGGGCGTTCCTCCGGCCGCGCCCGTGACGCTGCGGGAGGTCGCCGCCGTCACAGGCACCGGCCGCGGTGCGGTGCTGGTGGGTGCCGCGGGCATCGCCACGGCGGTGGCGCAGGCCGCACCGGCGATCCAGGCGCTGGGCACGCTGGCGCCAGCCGTCGCCATCGCGGTCATCGTCGCCGCGGTGGTGGGCGTTCTCGCCTGGCGGCTGCGGCGGCCAGCATGAGTGCCTTCGCCGCGGCCATGGACGCGCTCGCCGCGGATCCGAACATCGGTGCGGATGCGACCTATCGCGCGGGTGGGACGGGGGCTCCGGTCCTGCTTCGTGTGGTCCGCTCGGCACCGGATCGGCTGGGCGATGCCTTCGGCACCAGCGTCATCCAGGCCAGCGACGTGCTGACCGTCGCCATCGCCGTGCTGCCCAGCGTCGGGGCGGACGACACCTTCACCCTCGGCGCCGACATCCTGACCGTCCAGCACGCCGAGCGCGACGCCGCCGGCGTGGCCTGGCGCGTCTTCTGCCGCCGATAGGAGCACCGCCATGATCGACCCCGAGCGCATCGGCGGCATCGTCGGCGAGGCGCTGCTCGCCGGCGCCCTGGGCGCGCTCGGGGCGATGGCGCGCTTCTCCTCCACCGACCGGCCACTGCTGACCCGCGCCTATCTGCTGCACGCGCTGGCCGGCGGCAGCCTGGGCACCGGCGCCTGGCTCATCGCCCATGCCTTCGAGCTCGATGGCTGGTGGCTCTTCGCCGTCGCGTGGCTGGCCGGCACGCTCGGCTATGCCGCGCTGCACGATCTGCTGCTGCGCATCCTCAGCCGCAAGTTCGGCGGGCGCTGATCCATGCGGCTCGGCGCCAGCATCGTGGGCGACCTGCGCAAGGTGCTGGCGGACGAGGTGCGGGCTGGCGAGCGGGTGGCCATGTCCGCCATCCGCGCCGAGACCGATCAGGTGAAGGCCGAGTTGCGCCGGCAGGTCACCACCGCCTTCTCGGGCAACGCGCGCGGTATCGCCAATGCCTGGCGGTCGATGACCTTCCCGCGGTCTGGGCAGTCGCTGCGGCCGGCGGGGCTGGTCTTCACCAAGGTGCCAAACGTCATCGACGCCTTCGAGCGCGGCGCGCTGATCCGGGCGAAGGGCGGCGGGAAGTTCCTGGCCATCCCGACCGGCTTCAATGCGGCGCGCGGACGCCGGGGGCGTGGCGAGAAGGGCATGCGCGTGACGCCGGCCCAGATGGTCGCTTCCGGTCAGGCCTTCCTCCGGCCGTTCAAGTCGGGCCGGGGCTTCGTCTGGTGCCTGCCACTGCGGCAGGGCGAGCAGACGGGGCGGCGTCGCCGGACCCGGCTGGTGGCGGGCGGCGTCACCGAGGTCGGCACCGCCAACCGCAAGGGCCGTGAGGCCTGGGCGCGCGGGCTACTGGAGCAGGGGATGGTGCCTATGTTCCTGCTGCTGCCTCAGGTGAAGCTCGCCAAGCGCCTCGATGTGCGCGGCGCCGCGGAGCGCGGGCTGCGCCGCCTGCCCGGCCGCTTCGTGGCGGCTTGGGAACGCGAGAGCGGGAGAGCAGCATGAGCGCGCGCGAGACCGCCATCGCGGCGCTGCACAGCCGGCTCGTCACGTCACTGGCGGTCAGGAACCCGACGCCGATCGTGCTGCGCGGCGAGACCATCCCGCAGCGCATCCCCGCCGGTGGGCTGGTGGTCGTTCGCGACGGCGAGACGGTGGAGGAGACGCCCATCCTCTCCCCGCTCGCCTGGCAGATCGAGCATCGCGCCGAGGTCGAGATCACCGTCGCCGGTGCCACGCCGGCCGCTCGCAACACCCTGCTCGATGCGCTGCTGGTGGATATGGGCGCGGCGATCACCGCCAACCGCACCCTCGGCGGCGCCGTCGAATGGGCGCAGCCCGGCAGCGCGTCCTTCGAGGATGTCGAGTTCGAGGGCGCTGCTGCGGCCCGTGCTGCCGCCATCCCCGTCACGCTCTGGTTCACCGTCGCCGGCTCGCCGCTGGCCTGATCCCCCTCCAGGAGAAAGCCCATGCCCCGTGCCATCGGCGCGAACTGCCGCCTGCTCATGCTGCCCGAGACCACCTACGGGACCGCGCCCGGCAGCAACTGGCGACGCATGCCGTTCCTGTCCTGCGATCTCGGGGCGGAGCAGCCGCTGCTCGATGCAGACGTCATCGGCGTCGGCAGCAACCGCGATCCGGCAGCGCCTTTCCTCGACACGGTGACGGTCGCCGGCCAGGCGGTGGTGCCGGTGGACCTCATCAACATCGGGCACTGGCTCCGCCTGCTGCTCGGCGCACCCACCACCACCGGCACGACCAACTTCATCCACACCTTCGCCTCGGGCGCGGCCTCACTGCCCAGCAATGCGATGGAGATCGGCTATCCCGACGTGCCGTCCTTCGACGTCTGCACCGGGGTGCGCGCCGACACGCTGGAGATGGACTTCACGCCGACCGGCGCGGCGACGGCGACCTTCGGGCTACTGGGCCAGGGATCCGTGCGCACCGGCGCCAGCTCGGGCGGCACGCCGACCGGCGCGGCCTACACGGCATTCAACAAGGCGCAGGGGTCCATCACCCGCAGCGGTTCGGCGCTGGCGCAGGTCACCGGCGCGCGGCTCACCTATGCCAACGGCATGGAGGCGGTGCGCACCATCCGCGCCGATCGCCGCGTGGAGGGCGTGGATCCCGGCATCGCGCGCTGCACCGGCCAGATCACCGTGCGCTTCGAGAACACGACGCTGCTCGCCCAGGCGCAGGCCGGCACCTCGGCGGAATTCGCCATGGCCTTCACCATCGACGCCAACCGCAGCCTGACCATCACGCTGCACGAGGTCTATCTGGCGCTGGCGAAAACGCCGATTGAGGGGCCCGCAGGGGTGGAGGCCAGCTTCGACTTCCGCGCGGCGTTCAACACGACAGCGACGCGGATGATGACCGCGGTGCTGCGGAACCAGCAGGCGGGGACAGAGTATGCGTGAGCCCCGTACTCGACAATGAGAGTCCGAGAAGGGCGGGAACCGGACGTCGCCTCTGCCCGAGGCAAAGGCCGTGGCCGTGTCCTAGCCGTTTCTCATATCTTCAACTCAATCGGGCCATTGCGGGGAAGGTGATTTTGGAACAGGTTTTAGGAGCGTGGGACATACTCCTGCTATCCTAGCCGCGACGGGTGCGGCCTTCCAGTTCCCGAGTAAGCTGGGCACGGCTAGCAGGCTGCTGAAAAAGGTCGCGCTGGTCACGACGGGTGTGATTCGCTGTCCCTGTTAGCGGGAGACGGCGGATGCGTGGTGCGGATGGGCAGACGGCGGCCTTGTTCAGCTATGTGAGTTG
>JAESGN010000658.1_pt1 | contig 20103 bp, 16 predicted proteins | sample 9269731 | NCBI WGS metagenome assembly JAESGN01 (sample SAMN15720683, study PRJNA650826) | algae metagenome | isolation source: Mojavia pulchra JT2-VF2 and co-occurring heterotrophs from desert soil | place: USA: Cadiz Valley, Joshua Tree National Park, CA | collected 1998-06-08
GGGGAGAATTCTATATAAGTCTTTCCCCTCTGCTCACCACTACGCAAAGTTTGTGTAGTCTACCACTAGAGTCAAGTTTATGGCGTAATTAATTAACGCCGACGCTTCACAAGAATGAATAGGGCGAGCGCACTCGCACCTAAAAGCCATCCCCCTGATGGTTCAGGTACACTAACTTTCATGGGATTAATGGGTTTAGAGAGATTTTCCTTACCATTCTCAACTTGACGGTCAAAGCGCTCGCTTTGGGCTTCTGCTTGTTTGAGTAACTGTCTTTGTTCATCGTTGACTAATACTAACATTGAAGAATAAGGGCTAACAATTTTGTACTTTTTGGCTATGGTGTGAATCGCATCCAAACTTTTGAGGTTGTCTAATTTAATTTGTTTACTCAACCCTAAAATTAATTGTCTAGCTGCTAATGGCAAGAAATCATCTTGTTGATTGCTAGTTGTAATTGCTGTGTCTAATGTTTGCAGATACCAAGCATAACCATTAACAACACTCACAACAGAGTTACTTAAAACTGATTTAGTAGCAATTCGTTGCAACACCTCAGCAATATCAACAGCAACTCCACCACCGCTATCTTGCAATGATTTAATGATGCCATCATTATAAGCCCCAGGTAATCCACCTAAATGTACGATCCACAAAGGTGCAGGCGTATCGGGAACAATTTTATTATTCTTCGACAATTCATAACTACCTTCATCACTCAACAGCAGAACAGCATCATAAACTGTATCTCCACGCAAGCTATTAAACTGTGTCAGCATTTGTTCGGGTTGAATTGTGCCGTAAAAGGCGACTTTTTCTGGTTGGAATTGCTGGAGATCGTCTAAGCGTTTGGGTGTAGCTTCAAGAGTTACACTGAGATATAAATCTGCATCGTTGTTTGCCAAATCATTATCTGCAAAGTCGTGTTTTTTCAACCATGATAATGTTTGCACCAATTCTTTAATATGTTCCCCCATGCTGCGAGAGGTATCAAGAACTACAGCGATTCGCTGATTTTTCGGTAAGGAGTAATCTTGAGGAGATAAGGGTTTGGCTAATATTTTGTAGTCATGTTCTAAATTTACCTCATGTAATACAGGCTGAATTTTTTCACTCGCACTGATGAATTGTTCTAACCAAGCATCGTCTTTCAAACCGACTTGTTTGCCGTTACGGATACGCTTAGTTTGATTAGTCCAGAATATATTACGTCTTTCCCCTAAATCAGGCATTTCCCAACCCAAGTTTTGTCCCAGCACTTTGTAAGTTAGCCATAGGTGCATTTCTGTGGGGAGTGGTGGTTGCCCTTGTATTTGTTGTACATTGTTAGGAGGAATAGGAAAAGCCCGTAAGCGATAATGTCTGGGCCCTACTTGTTCCAACAAAGCTGGATCTATAGGCCGTGAACGTCTAACTTGAGAATTGTAAACTTTCTGGGCAGCACCGCGAGGAGAGACAACAAAAGAGAAACGTTGGTCTAATTTATTAGTATCTCCCAACCATAAGCCAGTAATTACAGCACTTTCTGGTAAAGAAAAGGAGTAAAAAACTTCCTGAACTTCTCGTGTTTGGTTTTTATAAACTTCATACAGTTCCACATCAGCCCAATCACCGTGTTCTTGAACTGTGACTTGTTGTGATGCCAACAAAACTTTTTTTTCGTTAATATTTAATAAACCTGCTTTAACTTCTTGTTCGTTAAAAGTAGATTGTACTGCGTGACTAACTGCTGTCTTTTCTGCTTTTTGTAGAGGTGTATCAAAAAAATCGGCGTAAAGTTTCTCTGCCTTAACAGCATCCTTGCCAGAACCATTATACAAAAATGGCGACATCAGAAAGTTATAAAGGGCTTGCAATCGCTCAGCAACTGATTTATCTAAGCCTAATATATGATCATACATAGCGCTGATGTGATTATTTTCTTGCTTGCTGCTGAGGTAGCGGTAAGAAGATAAATAAGCGTTAACTAATCCTGTACGGATTTGTTCTGACTTGGCTACAAGCGTTTGGCGTTCGCTATCATTTTTAGGTGGATTAGCTAAAAGTGAAAAAGCTAATACTTGGGGTTGTTGTTGTAAAGATACAAAAGTAACTGCAAACGCCACAACAACTGCACCAGCACTAGCAAACGTTTTATTCTTACCATGCTCACAAGCAAAAGCTCTTAAAATTTTTGCTCCCGAATGTACATACATTGCTGTTAATGCAGATGGCATTGCAATAAACAATGTGGCACTAAAACCAAGAATAAATAGCCAAGTGAGAATCAGGAATAACCCCCCTACAAAAGCTGAGTGATATAGTACATCCCATAATGGTTGTACCCATGCAAATTTCAGGAATTTTTGCAACAGAAATACTGCTAAAGGCAAGGCATAAAATAACAATACCGCACCCGCATAAATGCCAAATACTAACATCAATGTATGGGCTAACATTTGTAACCATTGCAAACCACTTTTGCGCCGATTTGCATAACCCCAAAATAATTCTCCAGTAAAAGCAGCTATACACACGCCCGTTATTATCAGAAATTGGCTGCTAGCTGGTGTCAATTCTCTAATCACAAACAACCGCAAAAAACATAATACAAATAGTGGTGCTTCGACACCATAAAATAGGCGAATTAGTTTTAAAGGTTGTTTACTAAACCTCCAGCCACCGATAATGCTGGAAATTGTAGGAATGGCAATTAAAGTAACTAGAGTCCCGGAAAATTCAGCCGGGATATCACCTGTTAAGGTTGCCTGAAATAATGGCACACCTACGTATGGTAATATTCCTAAGTAAACTAACATTAAAAATGCTAAATTCCAGCCCCAAAAAATCCCGTAAAAGCTTGTATTCCAAAATAATTTCACAGCTTTACTCCTCCTAAAGTTGACAAATTTACGTTCCTGCACCTATACGTTAAATTCTTCTAGAACTATTTCGTCAGCCACTAATACAACCGCAGTAGAGCTTTTGTATTATTTTAAGTTTTCCCCTAGAAATAGCTGATTTCACAAATGGAGACTGTGGTAGGCCAAAAACTGAACTATGGAGCTAGTTTAACTGTTTAATTAATCATTTAGGTAAGTTTTTTATTAATACAGCAATCAGCACTGTATGAAGCAGTTTTTAGCTTTCAACATTCTTTGCTTAGATTCAGCGAAGAAAGCGATCGCGGTAAAAGACCATTTATAAAGTAAATATTAAGTAGGGTGTGTTACGGCTAGCAAGGATTTGGAAGTTTGAGAGAGTGATTATTAGCCGTAACGCACCGAGAAAGATGGTGCGTTAAGCGTTGCTATAACGCACCCTACGATTTAAGCTTTACTTTATAAATAACCTCTAATGTTCACGCTGCCTGTGCAAAAGATTTAGCAAAACCAAACATACTGAACAGCCAGTGATACCATTCTTGATGAGTGATGAATATCTTTAAAGCTGACTCCAAATCAACATCCAAATCTCTATTCTGAATGTCGATAATTGTTTGATAAGTCAAATCCAAGGAAATTCTGTCATGCTTGGTCAATAACTTAAACTTTCCATTAGAAGAATTATTAAGTTGAGCTATTTTTTCCTTAGCTACTCTACCCCTGACTTCATTTAAGCGTTGATCACGAAATAAACCAAAGTGGTCATGAGGATGCAGACTCACTAGCTCATTAAAATTATTAATTCTGCTAGTAAAAGATGTGGTGCTTGAGTCAACTTGAAGAAACCCCATCACATAATTTTTCTTGTCAGTCTCAACTACAATATGCTCTGGTAAAACTCGCTTTCCTAAGCGATAATGGGTCAGTTTTATAGGCTTTATATGGTTCAAAGCTTCGGCAATAGTCTTTAGTTTGCCTATGTCATCATAGTCAGAAATTATAGGAAGATTGCTATACTGCTGCTCAAGTTCAGCCTTTTTCAAAGTTAAATACTCCAGAATATTATGCGAGTTCTGTGGGTGTAACTGGATAACATCAGGAAGAAACTGCTGACGCAATTTTGTTAAGTCAACCGACCCTGGTTCTTGTATTGCTTGCATCAAACTCAGAAATGCTTGGGTCAGTTGTTGCTGTTGCTGCTGTACAACTCGTAATTCCTGTTCGAGTTTCTCTTTACTATCGAGCTTGTGAAAATTCTCCTTGACAGACGCTAGAGGAATATCACGAACTTTGTAGTTGTAATAGTCTGCTGCTCGGTTTAACACCGCTCGAATTGGCTTTTGTCCGAGAATGTCTTCCAAATCTTCCAGGGTGAATAACAGTTCTAAAGGAATATCCACCGCCATTAGTTTTACTCGCAGAATTGCTTGAAGTTCTGTTTCATCTGGCTGACGTAAATGGATTTGGTACTGGGAGACTCGACCAATAATTGAGTTGTCAAAGCTAGCTTGGAACTGTTCCCATCGGTCAGGAAACATATTGAGGATAATTAAGCTGTTGGGAACATGGGTAAAAATTTCCTTGATAGCTTCCCCAAAATTCAACAAGATTTCTCGGTTATGGGGCAGTCCTAATCCTTCTAGCTGATCAAAGATGATAATTAGAGGCTCATCCAAGATCGAAAGTTTAGCCAAAACTGAAATTGCTTCTAACGAAAAAGCTTCTTGGCTAAGGTCTTCGCCCCAATTCGGCAAACCTACTAATTCGGACTCTTCTAAAGACAAGATATTGCCAGCCAACCAACGAGTGGCGATATCTTTTCGCCGAGATTCAGTATAGCTACAATACTTAATAATTCCCTTGAGGATAGCAAGAGCAAATCCACCAGAAGAATAATGACCTGCCCACCATTCGCCAACCCGTTTCTCAATATGCTGCCAGTATTCTCGTTTGCGTGCAGTGCCTTCTGCTCCAAGCGCATCTAAGTTTTTATCTTGCAGAGCTTTGATAATTTCTTGGTCTTTCTGAGATGTCACTCGGAAACTGAGAATTTGAGAAAAGCTATTGATAATTAGGTAGTCTAATTGGGTAGCAGAACCAACCGACTGTATCAGCGACTCTAAAATACGGCTGTAGATGTGATGTAGCACCGCCTTGGGGTGGTTCGGTTGGCGGATAAACAACAGCCGATTATTTAATAATCGCTCTTTCGCCAGTCTCATCATCAAGTGAGTTTTACCAGTCCCCGGCTCTCCAATAACTACTACCCCTTTACTCTGACGGTTGGAATCTAGTTTGATATCCGTCAAAATTGACTCAAGGGTAAGGTATTCTTGTCTGTAAGTCCCAAAGTGAGGGAGCAATGCGGTTTTGTCAGATCCGGTAAACAAGGTGCGATCGCAAAAATCAAATCTAAGTAAGGAGTAACTTTTTCTACTAAATATATGACGGTAGCCGTGAGAATTCATCTTGATGAGATATCTCAAAAAGATTAATAGCAAGTCATTTGACCATTGTTACCAAAAATATCTACAATCAGTCTTTTATACTTAGTGTTAGTTAAAGCAAATAATAAGTTAAGAATAGAACTAAAGTATAAAATTTATCAAGCAGTTTGGGGTTTGATAAAGGAATTAAAGATAGAACCACAAAAATTATCCCAACTTCCAGCTATCCATTGGCAACGCAGATGTAACATAACTTCTGCATTTTCTTTCAACCAGAATTTACTGTTTCCTTTGATTCTTAAATTTACAACTTGGCGGATTAAACTCTCAATTGCGCCACTGCCAATAGGTAGTTTTTTATTTATTGCTTTATCGTAATTTAAACGCCCTTTACGATAAGCATCTAAAATATAATTCCGCTTAACTACCATAATCTTACACCGCTCTCCAGTAGCTACAGCAATTAACTCATCCATCTGGCTAATTAAGGATTTAGCTTTACCTTTTTTTAAAGTCTTTCTAATTTTTATAAACCATTCTTTAGACTGTACTTCCTCATTAAAAGCCGCGTCTGCAAATACTTTTATATTTTCCGTAACATGATAAAAATCGAATAGCTGATAAGTTTCAACTGGGCATCCTAATCTTGCCAAAAGTGGGGGGATATGTATCCAGATCCACTCCGCCCCATCCCCGATTAATAAAACTTGTTTTGCTTGGCTAATTCCCAAGTCAACTAAATACGCTTCTAAAATATCGAGAAGCGCTTTATATCCTTCATAAGTGCCATCATTCGTAATAGGAATTTCAGAACTATTTATTTTTTTACCTTGCTCGTCAACAACATAAATTGTGAATAACTTTGGCTCAACCCATTTGCCAATAAACCCGTGTCGCTTGGTTTGGGAATTTTTTCTCCCCTTTTTATTAATTCGGATTCTACTCCGACCACCCTTCGGGTTCGCCAGTTCGACGGGACGGAAACCGACACCGCCGACTGGACTCACCATCTACAGCGATAACAACTCTTTGACCTTTAAGAATATTACCTTCAGCTAAACTCTTTAATTGCCGATTTAAGATTTTAGATTGACGTAAGTTGATCCCAATTTGACCAAATTTATATGTTAAACGTTCAATTCGTTTTAAACTAAGGTTAATTCCCCAACCCGTTAAAGTTGTACAGGCGGCTTCAAATGAGCTAGTGATTGCACCGTATTGGGCAACTGTTGACCATACTAATGGGGTTAAGCTAGATGACATTCCCAACCACTTTAATCGGGGACAAAATCCTTGAATAGCGATTTTATTTGTAGTCTTGCTTATTGACTTTATTTTTACCATGTATGGCAACTTTAAAGTAACTAAAACGTTTCCAACTGTTAATATTTGCCGCGTTCTATAACCGTGTTTTTGCATACTGCCATTCCACCAACCTCTTGTTTTATCCATAGCTGTTTGATTGGCTAACTGAGATTGTGAAAGGTTATACAACAAAATAGCAATACATTGACCAGCTAAAATAAGTGCAATTTCTCTAATTTTTTCTTCTCTTTCTTCAAGAACTTTTCCATTCCACTCCGTGATATTCGTCAATTCTAAACATTTTGACACCTCTAAAGAAAAATTTGATAATGATTTGCTTAAATCTAGAGTTGCACATATATTTTTTTCCATTAAGGTAGATAATCCCTGCTTGAAATTATTGCTCAAAGGGAATACTAGCTTTTTTTGGGTCAAAAAAGAGAGTTTTGCAAGTTGTGACTCAAACTCATCTTTCTTATTTAAGGGTTCATACGGTTTCAAGAGTATAAATTTGTCTTTATCACTGATAGAATGATTTAGCGATCGCACCTTGTTTACCGGATCTGACAAAACCGCATTGCTCCCCAAAGTGATCCGGGTGAGTCTGAAACGGAGTATCAACACGGCTACCACTAAATGGATTTGGCTGCTGTTTCAATTGCTCAATCATCAGCCGCCGATAAAGATGGTAGGTGAACTGGGCATCATACCGGGCAGCATGAGCCATATCTCGAATAAAGTAGCGGTTGTTCACCTGCAAATTAAAATGCTTACTCAGATATTCTAAGGAATGGCTTTCTAGTCCCGGCCAAACGCTTTTTGCTCTCTCCCAAGTACAGTCAAACTCTAGTTTGGGACACACTAGACCAACTCTGCGAAAACTAGACTGAAGTATCTCGATATCATGGTTGGCATAGTGGCAGACTATCTTTTTGCCTTGCACAAGCACCAGAAACTCTGTCAGTAGGGTTTTAAGACTTTTGAGGTTAGGCAAATTAGTATTCTTATTGTGATAGTCGCTAGAAAACCCTTCATAAATCAACCGACCTTGACTATCCACAATCGCCAATTCACTTAATTCCGGTTTCCCCTCAGTATCTACAACTACAAAGTCCATATAACCCTGACTACTTGCAAGCTATAGCAAAATTAACATAAGTAATGATGAATGGGTATAATTTTTGGCAATGAAATCAGTAGAGGGAAAATAAGGTCAGCAGATAAGCCAGGAAGTATTTTCATTTCTCAATTGCCACTGCAAGTATTGATGCTATGGAAATTTCCCGCAGCGCTCGCTACCTTACTTTACTCAAGGTATGCTAACTATGGCTTGATTTAATAGTGCTGATTGAGAAGATATGTTAGCTGGTGCAGCTTTAAGGAAAACAGGTGAGGGTTGGGAGTTTGCGTCTGAAGCTGCCTTAGAAGATTTTATTTGGGACAATCTACAGCAATTATTAGGTTTTACACCTCTCAAGCGGCAATATGCTGCTAAAGGCGAATTCTGCGATATTTTAGCCTTAAATGAGAACAAGCAGTTAGTAATCTTAGAACTAAAAAACGCTGAGGATAGATACGTTATTCAGCAGCTAACCCGTTATTATGATAATTTGCTAGACGAACGACCTTTTCCTGAACAAATAGACTACAGCAAACCAGTTCAACTGATAGCCGCTGCACCCTCGTTTCACAGGCATAATCTGATTGATTGCAAGTATAATTTGCTCAAAATCGATTTATTGCAGATTCAGATATTAAAAGATAATCAACAGTTCAGTTTGCGTTTGCAAGACATCAACACTAATCAAACTTGGTCAATTCCTATCCCCTATCAAGAGCTAAATTTCAGCAGTACAACACATGACATTCCAGCAGCACCGCAGTTGCTTTTAGATTGGCTCGGTGCTTGTACGGGTGAGGAACAGCAAGCAATTCTCAAGCTTCGAGAGAAAATTTTAACCTTTGATGAGCGAATCAAGGAAGAAATTGAGGGCAGAAATATTATTAGGTATGGTAAAAGGAAATCGAAGCCTGTAGCTGAAATTTGCTATCACAGGACATCTCATAAACCAGTAGTGTTTCTGTGGTTGCCAACTCCCAGATCATGGCGAAAAGAAGTAATCGGCAGAATTAGAATTTGGCTAAATGGTGAAATTGTAACTTTTGTTGGTCATATACCTGAAGGTTTCGGGCAAATGAAACTTCAGGCTGAATGGGATGCCATGCCAAGAGAAAAACGTCCTGGCAATTACTACCACCAGAAATACTCGCCGTTTCATGGGGGAATATACAACAAAGTTTTAGGGCAAGATTTTCACAATCCTGTTATTTTAAAATCATTAATTGATATAGCTCTTACTAAGTGGCTTGCCAGAATTTAGCTGGTTTGTACAACGATAAGACGGGCTTTTAACACTTCCTAATTAAAAGCAAATTACGGGCGATATGCTGTTCAACTGGCTCCACACAAAATTAAAGTTGTGCGGTGGTCTTTTTTGGTTACAGCGAGGAAGAAATAGATAATTTAGACTTTGCTCGTCCGCTTACCGCCCACCACCACCAGCCCTCACGCAACCCCAACAGTTTCATTAAAAGACCGCACTATAGAAACAATCCCGTCAGCATCATCAGCCCCAAAAACCCCGTCTAATCCCTCGTAGTGCAGATCGGTAAATGGAGGTTCATAGAGCAGTCCCGCATCCATAACTCCGTTCTGAGTTAGGTAATCAATGATGGTTTCCACAAAGCGGATTTGAGTAGCATTGAAACTACTGCCCTCTAAATATTTCCCAAATGCTTCCTTCGCTGCATTTCTGTCTAGCCCCACTAACTGCCGAATGAACAGCTTGAGGTTGAGGTTCTTCCCGCAGACCTCCTCAAATCTCTCTCGGCTTTCAACGGCTTCGGCATTGAACAGCAATTATACAATGACAAATTAAATGGCGTTGAGACAAATTCCTGTCATTGAGTTAAGCCTTACCCACATTAGACTTGCAACTATTACTGTTAATATAGCAATACCTTAGCCAATTTACGAGGGGCCAAAGTCTGTGGAAACGGCATGAATCCGTCCTAAAGAAGTGAGCTTGGCAAAAATTTGGGTTAATAAAATAGGCTCAGGCATTTCGGGAAGCATTTTTAAGATTTCATGGACATATCGAAAACCCCGGTAATAAGCTTTCAGGTCAATAATGCCAGAACCAGGATTATATTTACGGAAATCAGCGAGAAGATGATGGGACAAATTAACCATAAAGAAGGCGAGATTAGCCGCATTAGTCACAGCAGTTTGGCTCAAATTCATGAAATCCTCTAAACCCCAAAATTGCTTGGCATCACGGAAGTTAAACTCGATTTGGAAACGAAGTTTGTAATAGTCGATAATTTTATCAGCCTTCAAATCAAGGTCGCTGGAAAATAAAATTACATGGCTACGCGTATTGGTTTTAAGATTAGTTTTGACCAAAATAACTACATTCAGAGGCTGGGAAAATTCTTTGTGAAGAAGAGTAGCTTGATAAATACAGGAAAGAATCTCATCCTCAATAGCACTTTTACATAAATATTTGTCAGGTAGATTACGATAATCTAGCTTGTCGCCGTATTTACGACAAGAGCGTTTACTGGAGTCAGGATTTTCATAAGGGAGGTATAAGGCTGAATCATGGCGCAACTTGGAAATTATATGCAAGTTAACTTGTCGTGCCATCTGCAAAGCATTGTTGTTACCAAAATGACCATCTACTACCAAGTACGTCAAAGGGATAAAGTTAGCTACTAGCTCGAATAGTGAGTTAATCATCTTTTTAATTAGTAATAGTTCAGATGTTAATATCACTTCGGTTTTGTTTTTATTTTTACTGCCTTTTGGTCGTCCCCTTCCACGTTTCTCTTGAGATTTTACTTTTTTGATTGGCGAGGTGCTGTTTATTTGGGAATCACTTTTGATTACCTGTTCTATTCCAATCGGAAATGATTGCCTTTCTTCTACGCTTACTAATGACAATACGAAGAACGATAACCCATTAATTGGTTTACTGGCCAAGCTTGAAAAAAATCTATCTACCCCGTATGTTTGTTTACCCGATTTACTAACTACAACTTCATCTCCTGCCAGCAAGTACACATCATTTTTTCGCCACAAATGTTGACGAAAAAACAGCCAAAACAATGTTGCCGGTTGCTGTAGAGAAAAATCTCCCCATTGTCCGATAGCTACCGCCTACACCTGTCCAACGCGCAATTCTCAACATCGTGACTCGACCACTCAGAGCTAACATTGCCAGGATAATTTGGTTCAACTGCCGCATCGTTGTCGCGTTTATCTGCGGTAGCAGGCATTGCAGGAATGATAAGATATCGGGCATGGGTTGATTGTGGCTTTTGAGTTGTCGTTTGGGAAGACAATAACTCTACTACAGAGCGCCCTCTCTCTTCACCCTCTGATTTTGGCTAAGGTATTGTATAGCTTGTAACTTTCCCTGTTACTTTTAAGCTTAACGCTCTTTGAGTACAAGCTTTACAAGCTCAATGACAGTAATTTGGCATCATGACAAATAAAAAGTCACTATACATTTGGTTTTTTCACCTCGTTTTACTTAAAAGAGAAAACCAATTTTGTCTAAATAATCTCCACAGCTTCCGAAAAAGCCCTTTACACTGCGAGATATATCAGTTTCTCCTTCAGAACCTTTACCATACTTTCCGTAGATCGTTTTATTGGTGCAAAAAACAAGACCAGTCACATATTTTTTATCTGTAAAAACTTTCATTCCAGTCACGTACTCATCTTCTTGGAATCGTATCTGATCTAAAGTACCACCTTGACTATTTCCGTGCCAGTCACTCCAAAACTCTGTATTATTTGCATCTACATAGAGAGTACGTATAGAATCTATTAGATCTCCATGCCTTATTTGAAAACCTGCTAATTTTTTGTCTGCAAAATCATCTCTAAAGGGACTACCTCCACTTCCTCCGTAAGCAATTTCATAGGATTCACTATTATTGAAACATTGTACAAGCTTAGAAGCTGTTAAATACGCATTTATAGACCAGCTAGTGAAATTAGCTGCAAGTCTAGCCATACCTGCTTCAGGAATTATCGTCCATTGCAACATAGTCGTTAATAACCAAATTGCCCCAGAATTGACTGCAATACTTGTTGCAAATTTTATAAGAGGCCAAAGCAATTTTTCTTCATACAATATAGTAATGGCTGTACTAGTCATAGCTAAAGTTACTTCTCCATTTTCTTTGGCAGTATTTACAAGTGCTGTGATTCTAGACCAAGCACGTGGGCTGCTTTGTATAAAAGCAAATAAACCATATTGCAGTTCTTCGTCCCCAGATAAAGCAGAGCCAATACCAAGGGCAAGAATCATACCAACTGTAAAATGCCAAGCAAAAGCTACCTCTTCTAAGACGCAAGATGTTTGCGGCAGTGAAGACAAACGATTAATTCTGGGTAGAATACCTTCGATTAATTCTAGTCTAAATACAAAATTGATATCAGGTTTATCGATATCGAAGCTCTTTAATATTACTCCTGAAGATGTAGCAGCAAGGTACTTTCTTTCACCTAAGTAAGTTGAAATATATACAATATCTCTAGAAGCACTATCGAGATCCACCTCAAATCTAAATGTCAATCGATTGGTGTCAAAAGTTCCATAACCTTTGTTTATAATAATATTTTGATTATCTACATTCAACCAAAAAGCAGGAGGAGTGCTGTCATCCTGATCAACCAAAACCATTTCTCCATTAAGCTCAAATTTGAGTGCTTTATCTTTAGCAACTACATCGTTAATAACCCCCAAAATTATTCGTTCTTCTGATAATGCCAAGGTACCATATCCTAAAAATCTTCCATCATACGTTTTAACTAAGAACTTTTCGCCCTGAATGATGTCTGTAATATCAAATAGATGCATTGAATTTTTCCTTTATCACTAATAAATTGAAGATTCTTCAAATCTCCGGTCAATACAATAAGACAATGAATGCCTACACAAAAATGTAGACAGAGTATCACTTTACTCTCCTTGCACGCTTTGTAGCTTTAATCCAGTCAATAGTACGCTTCAGGTATATATGCAGCGAACTGTAGAAAACCGGTTTATGAACTTTAACGGAGTGAATGTTGAACTGTTATAGACGCTATTAACTCTAACATTTCCCTAAGTAAGAACAACCTCAGGGATACTACTTACTTTAGGCAACAGAATGTTAAGCAGATTTTTACAGCCTTTTTGTAGAGATACGAATTCCAGAGCGAAAGATTGTTTGTCACTAATCTAAATCCTGCTACATCACCTGTTCAAGCAATTTCTACATTTCATATTAGAAACTCTAAAAATTAGATGCGCTTTCGGTAAAGCTCGCAGGCGTGAAAAACTTGACTTTTAATTTGTCACTACGGTCAAATAATTTGTCGCTCTACACGAATCCTGGCACAAGGTCTAACACCAACACGGCTGGTATCAATCCAACAAAAAGCCTCAAGGGGTCGCCCATCATACCAGAGGTTGATGGGTGGGAAATTGAGGCAAACATTTTATAGCTAAACAAAGTGAATCCTTATTTCTGAGGTGATTCTTGCTGTTGTACATATTGTTTTAACTGTTCAACAGTGACCTCACCACAACTAGCAACAAAGTAAGAACCTGTCCACAACACAGGTTTTGTATAAACTTGGCTCAAAATAGATTCAAACTCTTTGCGAATTAATCGACTAGAAACAGTTTTGAGATTAGCAATAAATTTGCTGAGTTCAATTTGTGGATGGTAACGAATGAGTAAATGTACATGATCAACTTCACCGTTAAATTCTACTAATGTGCATTCCCATTTGATACAGGTATCTTTAAATATATCTGCCAGCCTAGATAGCATAAGCTCATTAATAACTTTCTTTCTGTATTTAGTCACAAAAACTATGTGAGCAGTAAGAGAGTAAACTGAGCGAAAACCTTTATCATATAAATCTTCCATTAATAAGCAATAAGTATTATAATTAGCAATATGATTCTAACTTACTGTTACCGAATTTTACCCAATGCCGCGCAAATAGCTTTGATGTCAAACACATTAGAGCTACTACGCCGTCATTGGAATTACGCTTTGGGGCAGAGGTTAGATGCACTCAACAGAAGTCGTTGTCAAATTGATCGATGTTCCATAATTAGTGAACCAATTGGAGAAATCCCACAGCGAGTTAATTACTATACTCAACAAGCAGATTTAAAGCACACAAAGATACTATTTCCCGATTACAAAAATATCTGGGCAGAATCTCTGCAAATCAATTTGCAGCGTTTAAATCAAGCATGGGAACGTTGGTTAATTCCAGACGCATTGGGAAAACGTGGTGGTCGTCCTAGATTTAAAAAGCCGGGGGAATTAAGGTCTTTTGTTTACCCACGAGTGAATTGCCCAAAGGCAGGCACTCACCTTCAAGATGGTAGATTAAAGCTGAGTAAAATTGGTGAGATGCCAGTGATTATGCACCGACCATTACCAGTGGGCTTTGTACTCAAAACTTGTACGATTGTGTGCAAAGCTGATGGATGGTACTGCTGCATTTCCTTGCAAGATGATTCTGTGCCGCAACTATTACCACTTGATGAGGTTAAATCTGCTGTAGGGATTGATGTTGGGCTAAAAGAATTTTTGACGACATCAGATGGTGATACAGTCACTATTCCACAAATTTATCGTCGCACTCAACATCACTTAGCACGACAACAACGTCAACTAGCTCGTCAACAGAAAGGCTCTCTAAGACAAGCTAAAAAGAAAAACCACATTGCCAGAATTCATCAAAGGATTGAGCGTCAGAGGAAAGATTTTCATTACAAAACAGCACACAAATTAGTCAAAAATTTTGACTTAATCGCCGTAGAAGACCTGAATATCAAAGGTCTTGCTAGAACACGATTGAGTAAATCAATTCTGGATGCTGCATGGGGGGCATTTATCAATATCTTGGAAGCAGTGGCGGTCAAACGCGGTGTCCGAGTAGTAAAAGTTAATCCTCATTCTACTAGCCAGAATTGTTCTGCTTGCGGTCATAAAGTCCCGAAAACTCTGTCTGTTCGTTTGCATCATTGCCCGAAATGCGGATTACTGATGGATAGAGATGAGAATGCCGCAGTCAATATTTTAAATCGGGCAATTAGCGAGGTGGGACTCATCTTGTCTGCGCGCGGAGGCTTCGGGGTAGCCCAGCCTGTGAAACGCGAAGCTTTTTTAGAATTTGATGGTTCTCAACTATCTGGTTCTAGATTAGAAGCTCCTGTTATACCGCAAGGTTAACGGGAGAGAACGTCACTAGCCAATGTCAGGCAGATTAGCGATAATCTTGGGTGGTTCGATGATCTCTGCAATCGCATATATCCCCGATTGCTCCCCAGATTTCCAGATCAGCACTCCGTCGCCAGCAGCCATTTCCTTGGCTTTAGTTATTAATCAGACATTCATCTAAAATAAACTATTCATTTATTATTGTTCTGGCATTACCCCAGTGAAGCTGATACTGCAAAGCATCTAATATTGATTCAGCCTCATCAACTGTTAATCCTTCTAATAGAGAGCAAACATCATACAAATCTTGTGGAACGTTATGTGGGATTACTAATTGGCATAGTGCATCTTCTACGGCTTCTGAAACTGGATATTCAGTTGAAGTATATTCCCTTTGTACTAGGACATAGGTTGAAAGCGTAATCCTGAGCAAGAGTTTAGTTTCTCTACTGAGAACTTCGAGAGAACCGCCGTATTTACCAACAAGCTGGTCAATGCGATTGCTTTGCCCGTTGTAGATTACTAAATCTTTTGACATTTTTTCCTTATTCTTGGGAACAGGATGTATAAATAGTTATCTTAATCTAAGAATACATAACTTGACGAGTCTGCTGAACAGCCAATGATAAAATTTCTGCTGCCTGTTCAATTTCTTCAATATTTGTAAATTTACCTATACCAATACGCAAAGCCCCTTCAATAATCTTTGTGGATAAATTCATAGCTTGAAGTACATGAGAAGGTGCTTCTACACCCGATGAACAAGCGGCTCCTGTAGAAATAGCTAGTTTCTGGCGTACTCTAGCAATAATTGCAGTGTTGGGAACATCAGGAATAGATATATGAAGATTGCCAGATAATCGGTTGCTAACGTCACCATTAATGACTAGACCAGGAATTTTATCTAGTAGCAAGCTTTGTAATTTATCTCTTAAGTCTGCGATCGCTTTTTCGTCTTCTTCCATTTCTAACAGTCGTAGGCGGCAGGCTTCTCCTAACCCGACAATACCCGGAACATTGAGTGTACCTGAACGTAGTCCTTTTTGATGCCCACCACCAAACAAAATAGGATTGAGCTGGTATCCCTTTCTTACTACTAATGCTCCTGAGCCTTTTGGCCCATAAAGCTTGTGGGCAGAAATCGCCAGATAAGTAATACCCCATTCTTCAAAATTGATGGGTATTTTTCCTACAGCTTGAGAAGCATCACATAAAAATGAGATATTATATTTTTTCGCTATTCGTCCAACTTCTTGGATAGGATAAATATTTCCAATTTCATTATTTGCTGCCATTACACAGAGCAATGAAATTCCCGAAGCACAGACTTTATCAAGAGAATCTAAATCTAATCTGCCTTTTGAATCAATTCGCAAATCGATAACTTCAGCCAGGTTTTTTTTTGCTAACGTATGACAGGTATCTAAAACAGCCCTGTGTTCAACTGGTAAAACAGCAATACGAGGTCTGATTTTTGCAGTGTTATCAATAGGTATGCTACCTTGAATGACTAAATTAATGCTTTCGGTAGCTCCTGATGTAAAAATTACTTCTTTAGATGATGCGCCAACTAATTTAGCAACATTGACAGATGCTTGAAGCACAGCTTTTTTTGCTTCATCTCCATAAGCATGATCAGTGCTACTAGCGTTACCAAATGCTGTAGTCATATAATATAACATCAATTCTGCAACACGCTTATCAACAGGCGTTGTTGAGTGATAGTCGAAATATATATAATTAGCGTTGCTAGGAGCAATTTTACTTTTCATATTTAAATTAATCTGACTTCAAGAATAATTATTGTTAGCTTCGTTGAACACGATAAAAAACTTCTGAGTGATTTGGAGTAAACAAAATGTAGCGATTGGGTAAAAAATAACGTAGCCAACGCATTAGAGTCTGCCAAGCATATTCTGCATCAAAGCCAGGAATTTCGGCGCATGGGAGTGAGGAAAGAAAATTACGTACTGCACCAAAACGTTGTGGAGTTGTAACGAAGGCATCAACCTGTCGAATTATTGGCATCTCTAGCAAAATAAGACCTAAGTAAGATTCAAAAGCATCTTTTGGCAAATTAGGAGTTAATGGTAATGTATGTAGGTCTAATAATGCTGCTTTTTTACTAGCTGTACTTAACTTCTCTAATTGTCCAGAGTAAGCTAAATATAAATCCTCTGGATTACGTAATGTTGGCAACCAATAATTAATTCTGATTTGTTGCTGGGCTAAATTTTCCAAACTTGATTTTTTTACTTCAACAGTAAGCGAAGGTGTTTTTTGCAAATGATGACGTTTGAGAATTTCTATTGTTATAGACATTTGCTCAAATAAACCATCATCAATCTGAATGCATCCTGCTAAAAGTTCAGTTTCAAATGTTTTTAAATTAGTATCTGCAGTTGGAAGGGCTACAAGAATTTCAAAATTCGGGTAATCAGACCATCCCAAGGCTGAAGCAGTTAAATTAGCGGAACCTATGAGACACTTTTCGTCTGCACGATAAAATTTTGCGTGTAAGTTGTGTCTTAACCAAAGTGAAGAATTAGGGCGTGCTTTGATAATAGTCCATACTTCTAAATCGCTTACCCCAGCTAAAATCTCTTCAGGATGCCAACGTGTTATACATCTAACTTTAACTTCAGTAGATACCTTTAAAAGCAGTCTTTCTAACACGGAAGCCTTGATAAAGGGTGCAGCAAGTACAACATCTTTATGAGCTTCCGTACATAGTTTCTCTAACTGATTCGCTGGAAAAATCACAAATTAATTATCCAATTTGCTCTTCTTTCTCTAAAAATTGTCTAGCAATACGTCCCCAATCTACACGAGTATCTTGAGCAGCTTGACGACGTTTACCATCAGGTTGTTCGTCTTCATATCTTGCCCAGGCCATTAATAAAAGTTTTAATCCTTGTGATGAATTAGTCAGACGATATCGTAGGGTATCTGTATCTACTCCATCTACGTCTTTCTCTAAAACTTCTACCAAATTTTTATAAGCGGGATGATTTGTATTTAAAGTAACTATAACTGTTCCCCCTCTAAGCTTGACTGTGAAAAAAGCTGGTGTTTCTAGATCGGCTTCGGCGAACGTATATTTTAAACCATTGTCTATTGTTGAAGCCGCCAATGCTTTAGCTTGGATTTCTGTAATACCCTCATCCGTTAAAGTTTTTTCAATAACTTGCTTACGCTCCTGGACTGATAGAGACTCATCATTATCACTTTCACCCTTGTACCCGTCTTGCTTACGTCTCTCTGTGACAGCAGTTGCTATTTGCTCGGCTAAATGCCCTTGATGTCGATTATTACTTCCGCCACCACGAGTTCCTTTTGTTTGATTCTTAATATGTCTACGAATATTACTGAGTATTTTCTGAATTCTATGAGCAATTTCGATGAAAGGTTCTCTAGGGTCTTCATCTTGTTTCAGTTCTTCTTTTAACTGAGTTATACTTTTATCACCTAATATAGAATTAATGTCAATTGCTATTAACTCTGCAAAGTTACGAGCAGACTGTTTATTGTTAGTTACCCCAAATAAATCATCAAGTGATGGTGGAAATTCAACTTCAATTCCCCACCAACGTTCAGTAGTATCATATTTGATAACTAAGGATTGATTGAGTTCTAATTCACGGCCAGCACGAACTATGGATACTCCTATATTATTGGCGGCATGTTTTCCATGTGGAAGATCACCCGGATTTTGACCAGGTACTGCTTGACGAGCTTCTTCTCTAGCATAAGAGAAGCGCACTCTCACTTCATGTGGCTGACCACGAAAATCAATACTATAAATAATTTCTGAACTATCTTTATCTTCCCAAAGTTTAAACATTGGAGTTTGATCAAACGGTGAAGGGCATGATGTTCTTGCCATTAAATATCCAGGATCATTAGGAAAAGCTAATTTATTAACCATAATGTTGCTTAGGTTGTCTAAATCAAAAGCCATCATACGAATAGACACTTTACCACTGTCTAAAAATCTTCGATACATTCTACCAACTAATAGTTCAGAGTTATCAATAATGGCTTTTCCAGTTCTCCAAATGCATTTGTCAATTTTTGACCAGACTACTAATGTCCCACTGCGACCAAATGTATTACCAACTCTGTGCCAAATATTAGGAATTGCTTTTAATTGTGGTTCTGGTACTTCTGTTTGTTGCTGTTGCTTGATTTCCTCTAAGTCTAAATAGGTATAGAGAGCGTTTTCCACACCGTCTTGCCAACTCCAAACCTCAACCTTTTGGCATTGGGAAACTGAAGAAGATGGTAATCCCATCCCAAAGCGACCAATTCCTATATGTTTTGCTGCATCTAGATAAGTGCCATTACCAAACTGCAATGCCAAACGCAAAACTGTTGCATCCATCCCACAACCATTATCCAAGATAGCAATTTTATGAATGCGGTAACTCCGGCGCTGTTCAAGCCTGACTTGCTGTTCCCCACAAAGGAGTTCAACTTGAGTTGCTCCTGCTTGTATAGAATTATCCATCAGTTCAGCAATGGCATAAGCTGCATTTTTATAACCGTTGTCTCGCATTGCTTGCACTGCTAAGTGTGCTGGAACTATATCATGGGGATTGATAGCCATAGATTTTAACCGATAACATTAATTAAATAATTAGTATAATTTAGCTCTAAGTAGAACGATGCAAATAAACCGAACTATGTAACGAAAAGTAAAGTTACCTAAAACCTTCTTCCCTTCTGCCCTTTGCCTCCTGCCTTGTCATAACGACAATTTTTAACATCGATCTACTTACTTATAGTTTTCCCTAAAATTAGGCTAAGGTATTAATTTAAACTTGATTTAGAAAAAAAAGCGGCGTTGCTGAATTAAGGGATGAATTAATTTATGCACGTATAGTTTTATACTTTAAATAGCAGAGTAATATTTTGATTGAGTATCTCAGTATTTGTTCTGATTTGGAATAACATAAAGTTTTTCGGTGAAGTCGTGCAAGATAATGTCGTAATCGAGTGTTCTCATTTTCAACCCTTGTCATGTACGTTTTGCTGATAATTTGGTCGCCACTAGCGGGACTTAAACAAAACAAAAAAGTAAAAAAGGCTATAATGCTTAAATAGCAAAGCTTTCACATTGAAAGAAGCTCATGAGAGAAACCACTCCCGCAGCCATGCCCCCGTGCTTTGAAAGATGG
>JAESGN010000659.1_pt1 | contig 20091 bp, 16 predicted proteins | sample 9269731 | NCBI WGS metagenome assembly JAESGN01 (sample SAMN15720683, study PRJNA650826) | algae metagenome | isolation source: Mojavia pulchra JT2-VF2 and co-occurring heterotrophs from desert soil | place: USA: Cadiz Valley, Joshua Tree National Park, CA | collected 1998-06-08
CGCGGCATCAGCACTTCCGCCGCGGCGGCCACGCGGGCAAGCCGGCGCTCGTCGATCGCGAAGTCGAGATCGGCTGCAGTGGCGCGGGTCTTGACCTCGACAAAGGCGATCAGGTTGCCGCGGCGCACAACCAGATCGACTTCGCCGGCCGGGGTGCGAACGCGGCGATCGAGGATTTTCCAGCCTTTCAGCCATAGCCACCAGGCGGCGCGGCGCTCGCCTTCGCGGCCACGCGTTTCCGCAGCGCGGCGATCCGTTGGTCTTCTGCCCCTCACGACTCGCACCTGTGGATAACTTTGGTTACCATCGCCAGACCGAGTCGCACCGAACCGGGTTTATCGGTGCTTTCGGGGGGTCGCATTCAGATGGAATCCAACGAACGCTATTATCGGCGTCGCGCCGCTCAGGAACTTGCTGCCGCGAAGCGGGCGATGACGGAGGCCGCCGCGCTGCGCCGCCGCCAGCTCGCCGAAACCTATCTCAAACGCCTCGCCGAGCTTACCGGCGCGGACGAGATGCGCGTGCTCGAGCAGGAATACGCGTGAGTCGGCCTTGGCGCTGTTTCGTCATCCCCTGCGCTGTTTCGTCATCCCCGCGAAGGCGGGGATCCCGAGTCGGGAGCGATGCGCGAAGTAACCCTGGATCCCCGCCCTCGCGGGGATGACGGGATCGGGGCGGTTCCGACCCGTGCCGGACTATTCCTTCATCGCCATTGCCCGCGCATAGAGCGCCTTGCGGTCGAGCCCGAGCTTCTTCGCCACTTCGCCCGCCGCCTTGCTCGCGGGCAGCCGGGTGAGCGCTTCGGCGAGCGCGGCATCGGCATCGTCGGCGCTGGCGGGCGCGGGGGCGCCCGGCGGCGCGACCACCACCACGATCTCGCCCTTGGGCGGCGCCTCGGCATAGCGCTCGGCCAGCTGGGTGAGCGAGCCGGTCACGCACTCCTCGAACTTCTTGCTGATCTCGCGCGCGACGGCCGCCTCGCGGTCGCCCAGCCCCTCGGCCAGCGCGGCGAGGCAGGCCGAGAGCCGCGGCCCCGATTCGTAGAGGACAAGCGTGGCGCGCACGCCGGCGATCTCGGCGATCGCCTCGGCGCGGGCATGGAGCTTGGCGGGCAGGAAGCCGAGGAACAGGAAGCGGTCGGTCGGCAGGCCGGCCAGGGTCAGCGCCGCGATCGCCGCGCAGGGGCCGGGAATCGTCGTCACCGGATGGCCGGCGGCGCGCGCATCGCGCACCAGCTTGAAGCCGGGATCGGAGATCAGCGGCGTGCCCGCGTCGGAGACGAGCGCGATCGCCTCGGTCGCCATGCGCGCGACCAGGCCGGGGCGGACCGCATCGGCATTATGGTCGTGATAGGGGGTCATTTTCCCCTTCGCGCCCAGGTGCCGGAACAGGCCGGCTGTCACACGGCTGTCTTCGACGGCAACCAGATCGGCGCCCAGGAGTATTTCGGAGGCGCGCGGCGACAAGTCACCGAGATTGCCGATCGGGGTGGCGACGATATAGAGGCCGGGCGTGAGAACAGCGTGCATCGGGGAGAGTAAATGGCAGACGCGACCGTGAATCCGCAACGGGGCATCCTCCGCTGGGCCGCTTTGGGCCTCGCCGCCCTCCTCGCCGCCTGTGCCAGCGGGCCGCGGGTGATCCCCGAGTCGCGCCCTGCGCCGACGGTGGAGGCGCCGCGCGAGCGGCCCTCGACGCGCCCGATCTCGCCGGGCCTGCCGCAGGATGTGGAGCGCCACCGCGTTGCCCTGCTCGTGCCGATGACCGGGCCGAACGCCGGCGTCGGCAAGTCGCTCGCCAATGCGACGCAGCTGGCGGTCCTCGACACGAAATCGGACGTGCTGCGCATCACCACCTACGACACTGCCGGCGGGGCCGCGAACGCTGCGCGCCAGGCGATCGCCGACGGCAACAAGCTGATCCTCGGCCCGCTCCTCGCCGAGGAGGCGCGCGAAGTGGCGCCGATCGCCCGGGCCGCGCGGGTGCCGGTGCTCAGCTTCTCGAACGACACGGCGGTGGCCGGCAACGGCACCTATCTGCTCGGCTATTCGCCGGCCCAGTCGATCGAGCGGGTGGTCGACTATGCCCGGGCCCAGGGCGTCACCAACTTTGTCGGGCTGATGACGTCCGGCGTCTATGGCGAGCGCGCCTCGACCAGCTTCCTGCGCGCCGTGGAGGACCAGGGCGGCAAGGTGCTGGCGATGGAGACCTATGACGGCCGCCCCGGCTCGATGACCAGCGCGATCACCAAGCTTTCGCGCACCCCCTATCAGGCGATCCTGATCGCGGGCTCGGGCACGAGCGGCGTGACGGCGGCGCCGATCATCCGCAAGTCGGCGGGCGGCAAGGCCTCGCGGATCCTCGGCACCGAGCTGTGGAACACCGATTCGGCGATCGGCGCGAACGCGGTGCTGAACGGCGCCTGGTTCGCCAGCGTGCCGGATAATTACTACCGCACCTATGCGACCAAATATCGCGCCCGCTTCGGTGCTGCGCCCTATCGCCTGTCGACGCTCGGCTATGACGCGGTGCTGCTCACCGTGCGCATCGCCCGCGAATGGCGGCCGGGCGACATCTTCCCCGAGCGCCGCCTGGTCGCGCCCGACGGGTTCGGCGGGCTCGACGGCGCCTTCCGCTTCGGCCGCGACGGCATCGCCGAGCGCGCGCTCGAGGTGCAGGAAGTGAAGGGCGGAACCACGGTGACGATCTCGCCGGCGCCGACCGGGTTCGGGGGCTGATATATTTCCTCCCCCAGCTTGTCTGGGGGAGGGGGACCATCGCGAAGCGATGGTGGAGGGGCTGGCGCAACCCGCCGGTGAACCGGCGCGCGCCTCCACCCCGCCGTTGCACGGCGCGGTCCCCCTCCCCGAGCAAGCTCGAGGAGGAATTAGGTAACCACCAGCTCGCGCAGGATCGCCTCGAGCACCGGCATCCCTGCATCGGTAACGATCAGCCGGCTGCCGGCGCGGGCGATCAGGCCCTGCGCTTCCATTCCTGCCAGCGCCTTCAGGTCGAGCGGGGCGTCCGGCACCCCGGCCAGGTCGACGCCCTCGGCCAGGCGCAGGCCCATCAGCAGCGCCTCGACGCCGCGGTCGTGCGGGTCGAGCGGGTCCTCGCGCTCGATGCCATGGCCGTTGCGCGTGATCGCCGCGAGCCAGTTCTCGGGCTTCCTGCGCCGCAGCGTGGCTATGCCGCTCCGCCGGCCATGCGCGCCGGGGCCGACCCCCGCATAGTCGCCATAGCGCCAATAAGTGAGGTTGTGCCGGCTCTCCGCTCCCGGCCGGGCATGGTTGGAGACTTCATAGGCCGGCAGCCCGGCGGCCGTGGCGATCGCCCGCGTCGCCTCGAACAGGTCGGCCGCCGCGTCGGGATCATAGGCGGCGAGCTCGCCTTTCTCGAACAGCGTGGCGAATCGCGTGCCGGGCTCGATGGTGAGCTGGTAGAGCGAGAGATGCTCGGTGCCGAAGGACAGGGCGCGGCGCAGCTCCGCCTCCCAGCCGGCCAGCGTCTGGCCCGGCCGGGCGTAGATCAGGTCGAAGCTGACCCGGCCAAAGGCACGCTGCGCGGTCGCCAGCGCCGCCAGCCCCTCCTCGACGCCGTGCGCTCGGCCGAGGAAGCGCAGATCGGCATCGTCGAGCGCCTGCAATCCCAGCGAGACGCGGTTCACCCCGGCGGAGGCGATGTCGGCGAAGCGCGCGGCTTCCACGGAGGAGGGATTGGCCTCGAGCGTGATCTCGATGCCGGGTGCGAAGCCCCAATGCGCCTCGGCCGCCTCGATCACGGCGGCGACCGTCTCGGGCGGCATCAGCGAAGGCGTGCCGCCGCCGAAGAAGATCGAGCCGAGCCGGCGGCCGGGCAATGCGGCGGCCTCATGCGCCAGGTCGGCAAGCATGGCCGCGCGCCAGGCGGCCTGGTCGACGCTCTCGCGGACATGGCTGTTGAAGTCGCAATAGGGACATTTCGACACGCAGAACGGCCAGTGCACATAGAGTGCGAGAGGGGCGGTGGTGTCGGTCATCGCTTGAAGGGGCTTGGAGCGGGTAACGGGAATCGAACCCGTGTATTCAGCTTGGAAGGCTGCTGCACTACCATTGTGCTATACCCGCGAGCCGAGGGCCGAGTGCCACAGCCGCCCCCGGCCGGTCAACCTCGCAGGCTATTTCCCGGTGAAGTTCGGCTTGCGCTTCTGGAGGAAGGCCAGGCCGCCCTCCATGGAATCGGCGGTGCCGCGCGCGCTGCGCTGGTGGTTGGCCTCCATCGCCAGCGTTTCCTCCAGCGACGATTCGAGCGCCTGGCCGATGCCGCGGCGGATCAGGCCGAGCGCCACGGTGGGCCCGGCGGCGAGGCGGGCGGCGAGCGCAAGCGCCTCATGCTCGAGCTGCTCGTCCGAGACGACGCTGTGCACCAGGCCCCAGTCGCGCGCCTTGGTCGCGGGCAGCTTCTCGCCCAGCAGCATCATCTCCGCCGCGCGCGAGCGGCCGACCAGGCGCGGCAACAGCCAGGTCGCCCCGCCATCGGGGACCAGGCCGATATTGACGAAGGCCTGGAGGAAATAGCCGGTGTCGCTCGCCACGCAGAAATCGGCGGCCAGCGCCAGGCTGCAGCCGATGCCCGCGGCGGCACCGCGCACCGCGCTCACCACCGGCACGCCCAGGCGCGCGACGGCGAGGATCGTGGGATTGTAGTGATCGGTCAGCGCGGCATGCGTCGCCGCGGCCGGATCGCCCGAGGCGAGCGCGCCGCTCGCCACGTCGGCGCCCGAGCAGAAGGCGCGGCCGGCCCCCTGGAGCAGCACCGCGCGGGCACCGTCCAGCCGGGCCAGCGCGTCGCGGATCTCGTCGAACATCGCCGGGGGGGCCGCGTTGAGCCGATCGGGCCGGTTGAGCGTGATCACCAGCACGTCGCCGGCCCGCTCGGTCAGGATCGTCTCGTACGCCATCTGCCACTCCCGTTTCGCTTCGCAACCGATAGCGGGGAAGGGGGGAGGGTGGAAGGTGGGTTGAGGACGCATGTTCCCACGCCAACCCCGCTATTCTCCATCGTCATCCCTGCCTGCGCGGGGATGACGGTATTCGCTGGAGGCCTGGCCCCTAGGATCCCGCCGGCTGCGGCCCCGAAGGCGTGACCGTCAGCAGCGAATCGCCGCCGAGCGTGCGGTAGAGCGTCACCAGGTTGGTCGCCTCCACCAGCCTGGCGTTCACCAGCCCGCGCTGGGCGGAATAATAGGAGCGTTGCGCGACCAGGCTGGCGAGGAAATTGTCGATCCCGCCGCGATAGCGCGTGTCGGCGAGGCGATAATTGTCCTGGGCCGCGGCCAGGTTGGCCGTGTCGGCCTTCAGCTGGTCGGCGATGGTGCCGCGCCGGGCCAGGGCGTCGGCGACTTCGCGGAAGGCAGTCTGGATCGCCTTTTCGTAGCTGGCGAGCGCCGCGTCGCGCTGGGCCTCGCTCCGTTCCACGCCTGCGCGGCCGGCACCGGCGTTGAAGATCGGATAGCTGGCGCTCGCGCCGCCCGACCAGTTGAAGCCGTTGCCCGAGAAGAGCCCGGTCAGCGCGTTGCTGGCGAAGCCGAGCAGGCCGGTCAGCGAGATGCGCGGGAAGAGGGCGGCGCGCGCGGCGCCGATCTGGGCATTGGCGGCGCGCAGCGTATATTCGGCCTGCACCACGTCGGGCCGGCGGAGCAGCACGCCCGAATCGACGCCGGCGGGCAGCTCGGCAACGGTGGGCGCGGCCTCCTCGATGGCGGAGGAGAGCAGCGTGGCGTCGATCTCGGCGCCGACCAGCAGCCGGAGCGCGTTGACGTCCTGCGCCAGCGCGGTCTTCTGCACCGCGACGTCGGACTGGGCGGTGGCGAGCGTCTGCCGGGCCTGGGCCAGGTCGGTGCGCGGCGCGATGCCGCCCTGCAGGCGCTGGTCGGTCAGCGCCACCGCGCGCTCGGCATTGGCCGCGGTGCTCTCGGCGATCGCGAGCAGGCTGGCGTCCGCCGCATGGTTGAGCCAGGCGGCGGCGATGTCGCCGATCAGCGTCAGCCGGGTGGCGCGCGCCGCCGCCTCGGTCGCGAACCAGCGGTCCTGCTCGGCACGGGTGAGCGAAGCGACGCGGCCGAACAGGTCGAGCTCGAAGGCGGGTATGCTGACATTGCCCGAGAAGCTGGTGCGGGTGCCGCTCGTGGTGGCGGCGCCGGTGCTGCTGCCATGCGATGCGGTCGCGCCCGCGCCGGCATCCAGCCCGGGGAACCGGTCGGCGCGCTGGATGCGATATTGCGCGCGCGCCGCGGCGATGTTGGCGGCGGCGATGCGCAGGTCGCGATTATTGGCCAGCGCCTGCCCGATCAGCTTCTGGAGGCGCGGATCCTTGAAGATGTCCTGCCAGGTGACGCTCGGCAGCGCCGCTTCGTCGGCCTCGAGATAGGCGTCTCCCACCGGCCAGCCGGGCGGCACCGGGGCTTCGGGCCGGGCATATTTCGGTTCCATCGAGCAGCCGGCGAGCGCCGTGCCGAGGAACAGGGTCAGAACCGCGCGCTTCATGCCTGCGCCTCCCGCTTGCGGGCCCGCCGTTCGCGCAGCGCCTTGAGCGCGTCGCGCACGCCGCGGCGGACGAGCACGAAGAACAGCGGGATGTAGAAGATGGCGAGGATCAGCGCGGTGAGCATGCCGCCGATCACCGCCGTGCCGATCGCGATGCGGCTGTTGGCGCCGGCACCGGTGGAGATCGCCAGCGGCAGCACGCCGAAGATGAAGGCCAGGCTGGTCATCACGATCGGGCGGAAGCGGATGCGCGCGGCTTCGATCGCGGCCTCGATCACGCGCTTGCCTTCCTTTTCGGCGCGCTCGGCGAACTCGATCATCAGGATGGCGTTCTTCACTGCCAGGCCCATCGTCGTGAGCAGGCCGATCTGCAGATAGACGTCGTTCTGGAGGCCGCGCAGCGTCACCGCGAACACCGCGCCGATCAGGCCGAGCGGCACCACCAGCATCGCGGCGACGGGGATCGACCAGCTCTCGTACAGCGCCGCCAGGCACAGGAACACGATGAGCAGCGAGACGCCGTACAGCAGCGGCGCCTGCCCGCCGGCCAGCCGCTCCTGATAGGAAAGGCCGGCCCAGGCGATGCTGGTGCCCGGGATCTGCGCGGCGAGCGTCTCCATGCGCTTCATCGCGTCGCCCGAGCTCTTGCCCGGCGCGGGCTGGCCCTGGAACTCGAAGGAGGAGATGCCCTGGAAGCGCGAGACGGTGGTCGGCGCGGTCGCCCAGCTGATCGTGGCGAAGGAGGAGAAGGGCGTCATCTTGCCGTCGGCGCCGCGCACGAACCATTCGCCCAGATTCTTGGGATCGGCGCGATAGGGCGCGTCGCCCTGGACGAAGACGCGCTTCACCCGGCCGCGGTCGATGAAGTCGTTGACGTAGCGGCCGCCCCAGGCGGTCGACAGCGTGTTGTTGACGTCCGCCTGGGTGAGGCCCAGCGCGGCGAGCTTCTCCTGGTCGATCTGGATGTTGAGCGTGGAGACGTCGGGCAGGTCGGACAGGCGCACGGCCTGGAGGTCCGGATCGGCATTGGCCGCGGCGAGCAGCTTGTCGCGGGCGGCCACGAAGTCGGTGCGCGACATGCCGCTGGTGTTCTGCAGCTCCAGCGTGAAGCCGTTCGACTGGCCCAGGCCGCGGATCGCGGGCGGCACCAGCGCGAAGACCTGGGCGTCGCGGAAGTTGCGGAAGGCGCCGGCGGCGCGCTGGACGATCGCGTCGGCGCCGTTCTCCTTGCCGGGGCGATCGTCCCAGGAGACGAAGTTCACGAAGCCCTGGCCGGTATTCTGGCCGCTGGCGCCGCCGCCCCCGCCGCCGCCGGTGACGGTGAAGATGGTGCGGACGTTCCTGCCCTCCTGCTCGCGCAGATATTTCTCGACCGCGAGCTGCACTTCCTGGGTGCGGGCCTGGGTCGCGCCGGCGGGCAGGCGGAACTGCACGCTGGCGGCGCCCTGGTCCTCGGTCGGCAGGAAGCCGGTGGGCAGGCGATAGAACATCAGCACCAGCACCGCGCAGGACAGCAGGTAGATCAGCAGGAAGATCCACTTGCGATCGACGACATAGGAAATGGTGCTGGTGTAGCGCTCGACCGTCCATTCGAAGCCCTGGTTGAACTTCGCCATGCCGGTGCGGGTCCAGCGGCCGAGAAAGGGCACGCGGCGCGCGAACCAGCCGCTGCCGGGCGCGGGCATGTCCTGCTTGCGCTTCAGCACCGTGGCGGTGAGCGCCGGGCTGAGGATCAGCGCGACCAGCACCGACAGGACCATCGCCGAGACGATGGTGACCGAGAATTGCCGGTAGATCACGCCGGTCGATCCGCCGAAGAACGCCATCGGCAGGAACACGGCGGACAGCACCAGCGCGATCGCCACCAGCGCGATCTGGATCTGGTCCATCGACTTGATCGTCGCCTCGCGCGGGGTGAGGTCGGGGTCCTCCTCCATCAGGCGCTCGACATTCTCGACCACGACGATCGCGTCGTCGACGAGCAGGCCGATCACCAGCACCAGCCCGAACAGCGTGAGCGTGTTGATCGAATAGCCGAGCGCGTAGAACACCGCGAAGGTGCCCAGCAGCACCACCGGCACCGCGATCATCGGCACCAGGGTCGCGCGCCAGCTTTGCAGGAATACGAACATCACGATGACGACGAGGGCGATCGCCTCGCCCAGCGTCTTCACCACTTCCTCGATCGAGAGCTGGATGAACTCGGTGGTGTCGTTGGCATAGGCGTAGTTGAAGCCCTGCGGGAAATCCTTGGCCGCTTCCGCAACGGTCGCCTTGACCAGTTCTGCCGTCTTCAGCGCGTCGGCGCCCGGCGCGGTGCTGATCGCGATGCCCGAGCCGGGATGGCCGTTGACGCGGCTGACGGCGTTGTAGTTCTCCGCGCCCAGCTCGATCCGGGCGACGTCCTTCAACAGCACGTGCGCGCCGCTGGTCTGGGTCTTCAGGATGATCTTGGCGAACTGCTCCGGCGTTTGCAGGCGCGACTGGGCGGTCACCGTCGCGTTCAGCATCTGGCTGGACGGCATCGGCTGGCCGCCGATCTCGCCGGCGGCGACCTCGGTGTTCTGGCTGGTGATCGCGGTCACCACGTCGCTCGGCATCAGGCCGTAGCTGGCGAGCGCCGAGGGGTTGAGCCAGATGCGCATCGCATAGGGCGAGCCGAACACGTTGACGTCGCCCACGCCCGGCAGGCGCGACAGCGTGTCCTGCAGGTTGGACGAGAGCCAGTCGGACACGTCGCGATTGGTGCGCTTGTCGGTCTCGTCATAGACACCGACGAGCAGCAGCGTGTCCGGGTTGGACTTGGTGACGCGCACGCCCTGCTGCTGCACCTGGTTGGGCAGGCGCGAGAGCGCGGCCTGGACCTGGTTCTGCACCTGCACCTGGGCGATGTCGGGATCGGTGCCCTTGTTGAAGGTGGCGCTGATCGTCACCTGCCCGCGCGAGGTGGACGAGGAGCTGAAATAGAGCAGCCCGTCGATGCCGGTCAGGTTCTGCTCGATGATCTGCGTCACCGAGTTCTGCACCGTCTCCGCCGACGCGCCGGGATAGGTGGCGCGGATGTTCACCTGGGGCGGCGCGATGTCGGGATATTGCGCGATCGGCAGCGAGAAGACCGCGCCCAGCCCCATCAGCATGGTGATGATCGCGATCACCCAGGCGAAGATCGGGCGATCGATGAAGATGCGCGACATGGGTGCTCAGCCGCCCTTCGACTTGGAGGCGCCGGCGCCCTGGTCCTTGCGGGGCGGCTCGATCTTCTGCGGCGTGTCGGCCGGGACCGGGCGGATATCGGCATTGGGCTTCAGGTTGGCGATGCCCTGGGTGATCACCTTGTCGCCGGGGTTGAGCCCCTGGGTGATGACCCAGAAGGCGCCCTGGGTGCGCTCGGCGGTGACGTCGCGGCGCACTGCCTTGTTGTCCGGGCCCACGACCCAGAGCTGGGCGGCGCCCCTGGCGTCGCGCGACACGGCCTGTTGCGGCACCAGATAGGCGCGGGTGTCGATCGCCTGGGTGAAGACCGCGCGGACGAACATGCCCGGCAGCAGCAGCCCCCCGGGATTGGCGAAGCGGGCGCGCAGCGTGACGGTGCCGGTGTTCTGGTCGACCATCACTTCGGAGAATTCGACGGTGCCGGTGGTGCCATATTCGCTGCCGTCCTCGAGCTTGAGGCGCACGCTGGCGCTGCCCGGCGTCACGCCCTGCTGGGCGAGCGCGCGGCGCAGCGCCAGCAGCTCGCCGCTCGATTGCTGGATGTCGACGAAGATCGGGTCGAGCCGCTGGATCACCGCGAGCGGATCGGCCTGGTTGGTCGTCACCAGCGCGCCTTCGGTGACGAGCGAGCGGCCGATGCGGCCGGTGATCGGCGCGGGGACGCGGGTGAAGTGCAGGTTGATCCGCGCGGTGCGCAGCTGGGCCCCCGTCTGGGCGACCAGCGCGCGCGCCTGGCGGGCGGCGGCGGCGGCGTCGGTATAGTCCTGCTTCGACACGGCCTCGGCCTCGGCGAGCGGCTTGTAGCGATCCGCCCTGATCCGCGTCGCCTCGGCATTGGCCTGGGCGTTCTGCAGGCTGGCCGCCGCCTCGGCGACGCTGGCGGAATAGAGGCTCGGGTCGATCTGGTACAGCGTCTGCCCCTGGCGGACGATCGAGCCCTCGGTGAAGAGGCGCTTGCGGACGATCCCGGCCACCTGCGGCCGGACCTCGGACGCCTGATAGGGGTTCACCCGCCCGGTCAGCTCCGCGACCACCGGCACCTGGCCCGGCTGGACCACCACGAAGCCCACCTGGGGCGGGCCGCCGGCGCCCTTTTTCTGCGCGGTCTGGCCGCCGCTCCCGCAGGATGCGAGGAGCAGCGTGGTGGCGAGCAGGGCAAAGGAAGGTCGGCACGCGCCGCCAGGGGTGATTCGGTGCAATTCTTCAACCCGGATCAGGGCGCCGACTCGGGCGCGGTTCTTGTGACGAATGCTCTTGGGCAGCGCCTTGTGCAGGTGCAACACAAGAAATGTGCCGGAAACGCGAAACACCCCTCCGGCAGACGGCAGGTTTCCACGATTGGATACACGGCGCAACAATTGCCCGTTTGTCGCAAGGTTCCCTGCGGTTATGGCAGCCCCTGCAATCTCCCGCGTTGCGGCCCGGGCGGAACCGGCCTATTGGCGCGCGCCAATATGGCACGCATCGAAACGCCCAACCGCATCCGGGGCACCCAGGACATTTTCGGCGACGAGCAGCGCAGGTTCGCCCGCGTCCTCGAGACCTTCGACCATGTCCGCAAGCTCTATTGCTTCCAGCGCGTCGACATCCCGGTGTTCGAAGCGACGGGCGTGTTCGCCCGCTCGATGGGCGAGACCAGCGACGTCGTCTCGAAGGAGATGTACACGTTCGAGGACAAGGGCGGCGACCTGATCACGCTGCGCCCCGAATTCACCGCCGGCATCTGCCGCGCCTATATCACCGAGGGCTGGCAGCAATATGCGCCGCTCAAGCTCGTCACCAGCGGCCCGGTGTTCCGCTACGAGCGCCCGCAAAAGGGCCGCTTCCGCCAGTTCCACCAGCTCGACGCCGAGATCCTGGGCGCCGCCGAGCCGGCCGCCGACGTGGAGCTGCTCGTCCTTGCCGACCAGCTGCTGCGCGAGCTGGGCATCGAGGGCGTCACCCTCCAGCTCAACACGCTGGGCGACGCCGAGACGCGCGACGCCTGGCGCACCGCGCTGGTCGCGCATTTCGCGGCGCACCGGGACCAGCTGAGCGAGGACAGCCTCGTCCGGCTCGAGAAGAACCCGATGCGCATCCTGGATTCGAAGGACCCGCAGGACCGCCCGATCGCCGACAGCGCGCCGGACATCGACGCCTATCTGACCGCGGAGGCCGCGGCCTTCTTCAAGGCCGTCACCGACGGGCTCGACGCGGCCGGCGTGCAATGGACGCGCAACAGCCGCCTGGTGCGCGGGCTCGATTACTACCGCCACACCGCCTTCGAGTTCGTCACCGACCGGCTGGGCGCGCAGGGCACCGTGCTCGCGGGCGGCCGCTATGACGGGCTGGTCGGCAATCTCGGCGGCCCCGAGACGCCGGGCGTGGGCTGGGCGGCGGGGGTCGAGCGGCTGGGGATGCTGATCGCGGAGCCGGCGGCGGAGCGCATGCAGGTGGCCGTCGTGGTCGAGGCGGCTGGCAGCGAAGCGGCCGCGATCGGCCTGCTGGCGGGGCTGCGCAATGCCGGCTTCAGCGCCGAGCTGTTCGCGAGCGGCAGCCCCAGGAAGCGCTATGACCGCGCGATGAAGGCGAGCCCGGCGATGACGGTCTCGTTCCAGCAGCGTGACGGCGAGATCGCGATCGCGCAGCGCGTGATCGATGGCGATGGGGTGGACGCCGACGCGGTGGCGACGCTGGTCTCGGGCGCCGCCCGATGAAGATCCCCGCCGACCGCATCGCCGCGATCGAGGCGCGGCGCGACGAGCTGCAGGCGCAGATGGCGACCGGCGACCTGTCGGGCGACAGGTTCGTCGCCGTCTCCAAGGAATATGCCGAGATCGAGCCGGTGGCGCTCGCCGCGGGCGAGGTCCGCCGGCTGCGCGCCGAGGCCGAATCGCTCGCGCTAATGGCGCAGGAGCCCGACGACGAGCTGCGCGCGATGGCGGCGGAGGAACTCCGCGCCAATGAAGCGGCGCTGGCCGATGCCGAGCGCGGGCTGGCGCTCTCGCTGCTGCCCAAGGACGCGGCCGATGCGCGCCCGGCTATGCTCGAGATCCGCGCCGGCGTGGGCGGCGACGAAGCCGCGCTGTTCGCCGGCGACCTGCTGCGCATGTACCAGCGCTATGCCGACCGGATGGGCTGGAAGATCGAGCTGATCTCGTCCTCCGAATCGGAGTTTGGCGGCTTCAAGGAAGTGGTGCTCAGCGTCACCGGCACTGGCGTGTTCGCCAAGCTGAAGTTCGAGAGCGGCGTGCACCGGGTGCAGCGCGTGCCGGCCACCGAGGCGGGCGGGCGCATCCATACTTCGGCGGCGACGGTGGCGGTGCTTCCCGAAGCCGAAGAGGCCGATATCCGGATCGACGACAAGGACCTGCGCATCGATATCTATCGCGCCTCGGGCCCGGGCGGGCAGGGCGTGAACACCACCGATTCGGCGGTGCGCATCACCCACTTGCCGACCGGCACGATCGTGATCCAGCAGGACGAGCGCTCGCAGATCAAGAACAAGGCCAAGGCGATGAAGGTGCTGCGCACCCGCCTGTACGAGGCCGAGCGCGACCGGCTCGCCTCGGCGCGCGCGGGCGCGCGGCAGTCGATGGTGGGCTCGGGCGATCGCTCGGAGCGCATCCGGACCTATAATTTCCCCCAGGGGCGCGTGACCGATCACCGCATCAACCTGACGCTCCACCGCCTGCCCGAAGTGATGGAAGGCGAGCTGGACGAGCTGATCGGCGCGCTCGTCGCCCAGGACGAGGCGGACCGGCTGGCGCAGCTGGATTCATAACTTCCCCCTCCCGCTTGCGGGAGGGGCTAGGGGAGGGCATGTCGCCTCACGCCGATGCCTGAGACAGCCCCGCCCCCGACCCCTCCCGCAAGCGGGAGGGGAGTCAGTTCGGCTCTGAACGAAGCCGCCCGCCGCCTCGAACCCGTCTCCGATTCCCCCCGGCTCGATGCCGAGCTGCTGATGGCGCATGCCCTGGGCGTCTCGCGCGAGGCGATGATCCTGCGCCATCTCGGCGATCCCGTGCCCGCTGCGCTCGAATCGCTGCTTGCACGGCGGCTGGCGCATGAGCCGGTGGCGTACATCACCGGCCGCCGCGCCTTCTGGACGATCGAGCTCGCGGTCGGCCCCGGGGTGCTGATCCCGCGCCCCGACAGCGAGACGCTGATCGAGGCGGCGATCGAATATTTCGGCGCGCGCGCGCCCATGCGCATCCTCGATCTCGGCACGGGCCCCGGCACGCTGCTGCTCGCCGCGCTGGCCGAATGGCCCGAGGCGCAGGGGCTCGGGGTGGACGCGTCGGAGGTCGCGCTCGATTATGCCCGGCGCAACGCCGCGGCGCTGGGGATGGCGTCGCGTGCCGCCTTCCGGCCCGGCGACTGGGGGCAGGGGCTCGCTGCGCGCTTCGACCTGATCCTCGCCAACCCGCCCTATATCGGGACGGACGAGGACCTGCCCGAGCAGGTCCGCCGCCATGAGCCCGGCACGGCGCTGTTCGCGGGCCCCGAAGGGCTCGACGATTATCGCCGGATCATTCCCGATCTCCGCCGCCTGCTCGCGCCCGGCGGCGCCGCGGTGCTGGAGATCGGCTGGACCCAGGCCGGGCCGGTATCCGCGATTGCCCGGAATGGCGGTTTCGCCGTGACGCTGTACAAGGATCTGGGAGAGCGGCCGCGCGCACTGCTCCTGACTTGAAACGACGCGAAAACGACACATATTTCTGCTTGGACATTGGTGCTGCACCGGCTAAGACAGCGACGGGGTAGGGCACTTTCAACCAAGCCGTTGAAACTTGGGCCGTGAAAAGCACAGCCCCGATTCAGGTCATGATAGCCGCTGCAGTCCGGTGGCCATGGCAGGCGAGTCGCGCCTCCCGAGGCGTTGGCGCGCATTTGTAAACTGCATCCGGGACCCAGGAATTGGACCGACGGACAGCGTAAACAAGACAGGACATACAGACCTTGATGAACAATCGTCAGGCCGGCCGCCGTCGTGGTCGTGGCGGGCAGCAGCAGCGCCAGGGTGGCAACCCGGGCCAGGGTAATGGGAACCGCATCGACAACCGTGCGCGCGGTAACGCCGCCCAGCTGCTCGAGAAGTACAAGAATCTGGCGCGCGATGCCCAGATGCAGGGCGACCGGGTCAACACCGAATATTATCTCCAGTTCGCGGATCACTATTTCCGCGTGCTGAGTGAGAGCCGCTCGCGCTTCGAGGAGCAGAACCAGCAGCGCCGCCAGCGCGACGATTTCGACGGCGACGACGAGGATTTCGACGTCGAGGCCGATGGCAATCGCGCCGACGAAGCGGACGAGCAGCAGGAGCAGCGCGCCCAGCCGCCGCGCCGCGAGCGCGAGGAGCGTCAGGGCCGCGAGCGTGAGGAGCGCCAGGAGCGCCAGCCTCGCCGCGAGCGCGAGGACCGCAACGGCCGCGCCAATGGCTATGGCAATGGCCATGCCGTCGAGGCCGAGGGCTTCGAGCCCGCCGCCGAAGAGCAGCGCGCCCCGCGCGAGGAGCAGGCGCCGCGCCGCGCCCGCCGCCCGCGCCGCGAGGAGGCGCAGCCCGCCGATGAGAGCCATGCGATCGATGCCGCGGTGCTGCCGCCGGCGCTCGGCGTGATCGACGCGGCGCCGGCTGCGGAAGCGGAGGAGCCGGCGAAGAAGCCGCGCCGCCGCCGCACCCGCGCCGAGGATGCGGAAGCGACTGCCTGAACGGCGGCGTTCGCGATCTGAAGAATCAGGACAACGGAATCAGGACAATGATCGGCGGCTGGGCGAAGGCTCAGTCGCCGATTTCCATTTCGTCCTTCAGCCGGTCCTCCACCTGTTCGTCATGGCCGGTGCCCGAGCTCAGGAACATCAGGCCCATCAGCATCGCGCCAAGCAGGATGGTGAAGAACACGCCGAGCGCGGTGGCGAGGATCACGGTCAGGTTGAGCCAGCCCAGCCAGTGCCACAGGACCAGGATCGCACCTATCGCCGCCGCCGCCGCGACCATCGCCATCCAGCCCAGGATGCGGCGATAGCGCGCCCAGGCAAAGGCGGCATATTCGGGATCGTCCAGGCCGTGCGGCGCGTCCATCTTTTGCAATTGGGGGCGATGTGTGGGAGACTCAACCGCCTGGACCCGAATGCGGAGTGATGGCGATGACGATCGCGGCGATCCTGGGGGGCAAGGGGCACGAAGTGGTCTCGATCGAGGGCGACCGGACGGTCGCCGATGCGGTCGCGCTGCTCGCCGGGAAGCGAATCGGCGCCGTGCCCGTGATGTCCGGCGGCGCGGTTGCCGGGATATTCTCCGAACGTGACGTGATCTATTGCCTGGAGCGCGAGGGGGCCGCGGCGCTCGCGCGCAAGGTGGGCGACGTGATGACCGCGCCGGCGATCACCGTCTCGCCCGACGAGAGCGTGCTCGCCGCGCTGGCGCTGATGACGCGCCGGCGCATCCGCCATCTGCCGGTGGTGGAGGGCGATACCTGTATCGGGCTCGTCTCGATCGGCGATCTGGTGAAGTACCGGATCGAGCGCATCGAATCGGAAGCCGATGCGATGCGCGCCTATATCCAGGCGGTGTGATCCCTGGGCCGGGAACCTGAACTAGGTTGAGGACTCATATTCTTCCTTCGTCACCCCGGCCTTGCGCCGGGGTCCCGCTATCTCGCCAGCACAGGAAGAAGCGGGATCCCGGCTCAAGGCCGGGATGACGGTGAAAGATCAGATACTTGTTTGGGTTCTCAACCTAGGGTCAAAACCCAATCAGCAAACTCGGTCATCCCCGCGCAGGCGGGGATCCAGGGTAGCGCAGGACGACGATGCTATCAGGTGAGCCTCCTTCCGGAGCGCGCAGGCCTCGCCTGCCCGCAACCCGCCCGCGGCCCTGGATACCCGCCTGCGCGCGGATGACGAAATAAATCAAAGCCTTGATCAGGTTTTGACCCTAGGTTGGGGACGCATAAAGGCGGCCTGTCGGCAAACGCCCCGCTTGCGGACATCAAGGGTCGACGCACGCCACGGCTGAAGCTGGGCCGGAAGCGGACTGGCAGGTCACGCTGCGTCAAGCGCGATAAGCGGACGCTCCTTTCTAGAGCCTGATACCCGGCAAATCGAGGAGCGCGGTGCGGGCGGCAGTGCGTTGCGGCGACACACGGAGGACCAATCGCCACCCCGGTGGGAGGGCGGACGCGGCTGGCTTCGTTTCGGCAGGTCAAGCCAGGCTGAAGATCTGCGCGGTGTGAGCCTCAGCTGGCGGGAAGGCCGGCCCTATCGAGGTGCTTCACGATCATGCAATTGAAGTCAGGGAAGACGAAGCCGTCGTCGGCTGCATAGAACCGCTCACCATCCGAAACATAGTGCGGGTTTAGCAGGGCTCGCTTAACGCGAAGCGGGAATTCACGCCGTGATCGCTCCAGACTGTCATAGGTCTGCAGGTGAGCGAAATACTGGACCTTGTCCTTGGGCATCAGTTTGATCAGGCCGATGCCATTGTTCCGTGCAGTGGCGACCGTGCCCGACTGAAAGCCGTTGCGTGTCACCATATAGGCCTTGATGCTGAAGCCATAGCCGCCGGCAAGCCGTCCTACGAGCTCGTCCATCAGCTTGACCTCAAGATCTCGCTTATGGTCCTTGCACTCGAAGATCACGACATGCGTCGGCTGCGCATCGTCCTTCCCGAAGTTATCTCTCACATAGACCTCGAGTACATTCTCAAAATCTACCTCGGTCTCCCGGCTCCTGGAGTAGTATCTGGCCTTGGGTCGGAAACGCACGAGTTCGGGACGGTAAGGCAGCTCGCCCGAAGCTAGGAGTTTCGCCACAAGATCGGCAACTTCTCGCTCCAGATCCATTCCATCATTCCGCTCAGCGCTAAAATCCGTCAATCTTATCACTCCGCTTGTTGGCCGTCGGCGAACAGGGCGCCGAGCTCCGGCATCCTGATCAAGATTTAGTGCTTATGTCGCGATGAAAAAAGTCGCTTTTCACGGATTCAATTTCCTAAGTGGACGGGACGGTTAACACCAGTCTTGTCCATCAACCCGACGTTAACGAACGGCTGCCTTGGAAATCAACTACCAACATTGAGAACGACTGCAATTGGGGGCGCATACCCGCCGTGCCCGCAAGGCCATCGGAATGGCAGCTATCCACCCAAGATCGGCCGATTGGTCCGATATACCGAAAGCGGTCGTTTATGGGTTCACACCCAAGCCTTTGAAACCATGTCCGTCATCCCCGCGAAGGCGGGGATCCAGGGCCACGGGCAATGGCCGCGCGGCGCGTCCTGCCGTCTCCGGCTGCTCTGCGCGGAACTGCTTCGCCCCCATCTAGCGTGAACCCCCGCCCTCGCGGGGATGACGAACTCTCCCCGGCGCGTCGCGGCTCATCCGTGGCGGTTGCGGATCAGGTTGATCGATTCGATCAGCATCGGGCGGGCGAACAGGAACAGCAGCCCGCCATAGACAAGGCCGCCCGTGCCGGCGAGCAGCGCGAGATGCGGGAGCGCCGGGAGCGGGGGCAGCAGCGAATCGAGCCCGGTGACGAGCAGTGCCATGGCGCCGGCCGCCAGCACCGGCGGGGCGATCGCCTCGATCAGCGCGCCCAGCTTCACGCCGATCACCGGCAGCGTCCGCCAGGTCGAGACCGCGAGATAGACGGGATAGGCGGCGAACCAGGCGGCGACGAGGCCCATCAGCCCCCAGTGCACGCCGATCAGGAACGCGATCGGCAGGCACAGCGCGCCGGTCGCCGAGTTCTGGGCGCTGATTCCCGGGCGGCCACAGGCGTCGCTGGCGGGGGCATAGAGTATTTGCAGCGTCATCATCGGCATGGCGAGCGCCAGCCAGTGCACCACCGGGGCAGCTTCCCGCCATTTCGGGCCCAGCGCCACCGCGACCAGCGGGTCGGCGGTGGCGGCCATGCCGAGATAGAAGGGCATCGCGACCACCATGATCAGCCGCGCCGACTTGGTGAAGGCGGCGGCGACCGCGGCCTTGTCGTCCTTGAGCCGCGCATAGGCGGAGAAGGCGACTTCGTTGAGCGGGGGCACGAACTTGGCGACGAAGATCTGGGTCAGGAACAGGCTGGTGGTGTAGATGCCCAGCGTGTGCGGGTCGAACAGGCGGCCGGCGATGAACACGTCGGCCTGGCTCTGGGCGAACCAGAAGAGCTGGCCGGTGGCCATCACGCCGCCATAGCGGGCGATGTCGCCGGCGCCGCGAAAGTCGAAGCTCGGCCAGAGCAGCGAGCGCGCGGCGATGGTCATGCCGATGGCGCGGGTGGCGAACAGCGCGATCGGCGCGGCGACCAGCGTCCACACGCCCAGGCCGGCGAGCGCGCCGGCGAGCGCGGTGATCGCGCCGGCGAGCGCCGAGACGAAATTGACCAGCGCCTGCTTGCGGAAGTCCATCGCGCGCGAGAGCAGCGCCTGGGGCAGGGCGATGAACGGGGTGGCCATATATAGGAGCGCCTGCACGCGGAGCAGGTCGGCCACCATGGGCTGGCGGTAATAGGCGGCGGCGGCGGGGGCGGCGAGGAACTGGATCGCGCCCAGGCCGAAGTTCAGCAGGATCAGCATGCCGAACAGCTGGCGCTGCGCGTGGCGCCCGGCGTCCTTGCGCTGGATGAGCGCGCTGGCGAGGCCGTAGCCGTTGAGCATGTTGAGCAGGACCAGGATCACCTGGGTCATCGCGAACAGGCCATAGGCGGACGGGCCGAGCAGCCGGATGACGATGAAGGTCGAGGCCCAGGTGAGCAGCTGGCCGAAGATCTGGGTGCCCGAACGCCAGATCACGGCGCTGCGCACCTGTTGGCGCAGCGCGGCGCTTTCGGCTTCGGAATTGGCCAGCACGGTATCGCTCATCTCGCGCGCTATGCGCCTGTCCGCCTTTATGCGCCGTAAACCGCCGGGAAGCCGCGAAATTGCGCAGTTCTGCAGGGGAAATCGTATCCGGGATTCGCGGTTTCTGGCGCGATTCGAGGGGCGATTCGCGTGATTCGCGGCCTCCCGGGTCATCGATCCGTCACGCAGCCGTCGGATCGCATGTCAGAAAACCGCAGATTTCTGCGGTTTCCGGGGCCTGTTTCGAAAAAAAGACAGAAAGTTTCACAAGGCTGTTGACGGGCCGAAAGGTCACGCATAGAAGCCACTCCACCGACGCGGTGCTCCTCACCGGAACGCTTCGACGGTCACCAAAAACAAGGCGCACAGGTCGCCCCGAGAAAAAGGGGTTAGACGGTGCGTCGGTTTTTGTCGCTCTTTGACATAGTGATTTAGATGAAGGGACATGTGGGCGGCGGCCCTGGGTCTTGCGGCTTCTAGGCGCAAGTAACTCAGAGAAAGCAAGCCGTTCCAAGGTTTTACCGGTTTTTCCGGTGGGAT